>Ga0072500_117031_pt1 | contig 101459 bp, 115 predicted proteins | sample GBScelen77Swater_FD_63803 | JGI IMG/M metagenome (GOLD analysis project Ga0072500, IMG submission 63803) | Hot spring microbial communities from Great Boiling Spring, Nevada - cellulolytic enrichment S 77C v2 (version 2) | ecosystem: Environmental > Aquatic > Thermal springs > Hot (42-90C) ...
AATTAAATGTATTTATTTCATTTTAAGTAAATAACTTAAATTAAAGAAATTATTTAAATCTTAACATCATAAACAACAACAAGTGAGTTCACTTTTCATGATGATTCGAGTTGAATACAAAGTAAATTTTTCTACCAACCTTCTTTTTCTTAACAAGTTTCATTTCTGCCATCAAATTCAGATAGTAGCTTTCAGTAGACCTCTTTCGTCCGGTTATTTTGGCTACATCCTCAGCGGTGGCTTCACCCAACCTCATCAGAGCAACCACTGTCTTTTGTATGTTGCTGGGCAGCTCACTTATCATCATGTGGCATCGATTCTCGTTGAATTTAAGTTTTACTGATAAATTGCATGTAATGTGTATAAATCTTAAAAATTGTTTCACATTATTGTAAAAATATTGCAACTTAGTTGCAACAAAATGAAATAATTAATCTTTGAGATATTGCAGATTATATTTATAAATGCTCCCGTTGTTACAGAAGCATGTATTATGCAAAAATAACAAGGGTCGAGAGGTTAACGGAAGATGTTGCCACACTGCACTTTAATATCAGTTTGCGTTCATATCCGGGGCAGTTTGTTATGCTGAATGTTCCCGGGTATGAGGAAATACCTCTGAGCCTTTCATCCCCAAGCTCTGTTACAGTGAGAGCTGTAGGTGAGACTACTGAGAGGCTGGTTAATGCTGAAGAAGGCATGCATGTTGGGTTAAGAGGGCCTTTTGGCAGTGCATTCACGCCGTCTAAAAGCTCACTAATCGTGGCTGGCGGTATTGGAATAGCACCACTTAAATATCTTTATGATTTCCTGAAGAAATGCAATGCAAAAGTGAGTGTTGTATTTGGCGTGAAAACTGCAAAAAACCTGTTCTGGGTTGATAAATTCGATAAAATCACGATTACAACTGAAGACGGGACTTATGGAATAAAAGGAACAGTTATTGATGCTTTGGAGCTCGAAAATCTTGATAGGTTCGAGAAAATTTATGTTTGCGGGCGTGAAGGTATGCTCAGGGCAACTTATGCGTTCTTGAAGAAATATGACACACTTGATAAAGCTGAATTCTCTCTTGAAGGGTTCATGAGGTGTGGAATAGGTGTTTGCGGTTCGTGTGTAATTGAGAATGGTTTAAGGATCTGTGCTGACGGACCGGTATTCAGAGCTGCTGATCTGCATTGGTGACAATATTTAAATTCACCGAAACAGGAGGAGAAAAGGATGAAAGAAAATAGGCTTGTCATAAAAAGAAGCGGTTATCCATCAAAAGGAGAAATTGTGATAGGAACAGTTAAGAGAGTCCTTGACTTCGGAGCCTTTGTCTCTCTTGACGAGTATGAGGGTAAAGAAGGAATGGTGCATATAAGTGAAGTCGCATCGGGATGGATTAAGGACATCAGAGAGCACGTGAAAAAAGACCAGAAAGTGATATGCAAGGTTCTTGATGTGAATCCTAAAAGGGGACACATCGACCTTTCAATCAAGGATGTTAATGAGAGACAGAGAAGAGAAAAGCTTCAGCAGTGGAAAAACGAGATGAAGGCCTTTAAGTGGTTAGAGATAATCGGCGAAAAATTAAACATTGATTTCAAAGAACTCGAGAAGATAGGAAAGAAGCTTATGAAGGAGTACGATTCTGTATTTGCCGCTTTCGAGGAGGCAGCCTTTGAAGGATACGAGGTTCTTGCACCGGTTGTGGGTGAGGAGTTTGCAAAGGAAATGGCTGAGATAGCGAGAGAAAACATAAAGCCAAAAAGAGTCAAGGTCAGAGGATACTTTGAGCTGAGAAGTTATGCTCCCGACGGAATAGAAAGGATAAAGAAATCGCTTCTTGAAGCCAGAAAAGCTGTAAAAAATGGTGTGGATATGAGGCTGGAGTACGTTGGTGCCCCCAAGTACAGAATTGTCGTTGAGGCGGATGATTACAAAACTGCTGAGAACGTACTGAAAAAAGCAACCGAAAATGTTTTAAAAGCGATTAAAAAACTTGGTGGAGAGGGTAACTTTATAAGGGAGGCAGCATGAAGGTTTTGATGAGAAAATGCTCGAAATGTGGAAGATACACTCTGAAAGACGTCTGTCCGGCTTGCGGTGAAAAAACGTACATGCCAGTTCCACCAAGATTCTCTGTTGAAGACCCGTATGGAAAATACAGAAGAAAGTTGAGGAAAGAAATTGGATTTTTCAGCTTCAGGAGGTGAAATATGTTAAAGAAGGTTGATGTCAGATTTTTGAAGAAACCTGAAGACGTTCGCCTTGAAAATCCGGTCTTTATAGAGGGGTTGCCAGGGATAGGCCATGTCGGTAAACTGGTTGCGGATCATCTGGTTAACGAGTTGAGGGCAGAGAAAGTTGTTGAAATATACTCCCACTACTTTCCACCTCAGGTGATGGTTCTTGAGGATGGGACGATAAGAATGCCGAAAAATGAAGTTTACGCATGGAAATCTGACGGAAATGGTTCTGATTTACTGATACTTGTTGGAGATTTTCAGAGCATAAGCAATGAAGGTCACTTTGAACTTGTTAATGCCTATATAGATATTGCAAAGAAATTTTCGGCAAGAAGGATATACACGCTTGGAGGATACGGTGTGGGGAGGCTTGTTGAGGAGCCATACGTCATCGGGGCTGCAAACTCTCCAGAGATTGTCGAGGAGCTTAAGAGATATGGAGTTAGATTCGAACCCGGGGAACCGGGAGGAGGAATTATTGGAGCTTCAGGTCTTCTGCTTGGCGTTTCAAAGCTTGAGAACATCCCTGCAGCATGCCTGATGGGTGTCACCTCAGGATACATGGTGGATCCAAAAAGTGCGAAGGTTGTTCTTGATGTGCTTTGCAAAATGCTTGATCTGAAAGTTTCAGCCGAGGCTCTGGAGGAGAGGGCCAAGGAGATGGAAAAGATAATTGCTCAGATAAAAGAGATGCAGGAAATGGCAATTCAGCAGTGGAAGAGTGATGAGGATCTGAGATACTTCAGATGAGGTATCCTGAAATAGATCTTGCAAGAGGGATAGCAGTAGTTTTAATGCTTGTTTACCACATTTTTTTTGATGCATACTATTTCGGCAAAATTGAGCTTTCTGGAGCTTTCTGGTACTATTTCCCGAGGTTTATAGGCGGGATGTTTATCTTCATTTCAGGATACACACTCTCCATCGTTAAACCGGAACTCAGAAGGCTAAAAAAGAAGGTTTTAAAGCTCGCTACCCTTGCGGCAATTATTACTGCCATCACCTACGCATTCGTTCCAGATAAAGTGGTGGTTTTCGGGATAATACACTTCTTTACTTTTGCAACACTTATTGGCTACATTTTTTTGAAATTTCCAAAAATACAGCTTCCAGCTGGTATAGCATTTTTCATCATGGGACTCATTTTAAACCAGAAAAGGGTGGATACAGGGATGCTTTTGTGGATAGGCCTGATGCCATACAGCTTTTCCACCCTCGACTACTACCCTCTTCTTCCATGGTTAGGCATCTTCCTTATCGGAATGTTCTTCGGAAATTTTGTGAAGCCAAAGGGTATTAAGCTGGACTTGCCGCTTATTTACCTGGGCAGAAACTCCCTCAAAATTTACGTTGTTCAGCATCCTGTCATAATTCTTTTCCTTCATGTTATTTATGGAGATGTGATCCAGCAGATTCTTAATATTGGCGAATGATTTCGTTGAGCTTGATCAGAACATCTCTTGCAATTTCTATATCCTTCAGCCTTACCCTCTCCATTACAGTATGGCAGTTTTGCATCTCTCCGGGCCCCCAGACAACAACATCATATCTGTTCTTCAAATTCAGAGCATCAGTCCAGGATGGCATAACTGAATACTCCACATCAACACCAGCACTCCTCATCGCCCGTTCAAGCAGTCCTGCGACTTCCCTGCTTACGAAACCATCACAGGCGTTTGAAACTGCATAGTGCCCGTAATCCCTGAGGAATTCGAGTTTCTTCAGCACTTCATCCAATTTAACTTCCGGTTCTATCATAACATCCAGTTTAACCGTACAGTGATCCGGAATAACATGATCTTCACTTCCACCACGAATTTTGAGAGGTGTGACTTTGAAATGTCTCTTCAGCTCGTTGATCATCTCAAAGGCTCTTTCTATTGCGTTAACACCCGCCTCAGGAAAAGAACCGTGGCTTTGGATTCCTCTAACCTCAACAGTTAGATCCAAGTTACCAAAGTGCCTTGAGGCAATTTTCAGATCAGTTGGTTCCATAACCACAGCCATTCTGCCGTACTTCCACTTTTCAGCAAACTCTCTTGATCCTTTCCCGTCCTCTTCCTCATCACAGAAAAATGCAATGGTGAAATCAACACCTCTTTCTGCAGCTTCGAGAATTGCAGCAATGCTTGCCTTTGCGTCACAAACACCGGTTCCGTAAGCGTAAACTTCATCTGTGCTAAAGGGAGATTTAACTGCTGTTGTATCGAGATGCGTTGTTATGATAAGTTCTGATTTTGATTTTGTGGAGATGAAGTGCTCTCCCTCGACAATTTCATAACCACAGCTCGCAAGAAAATCCTTGATGAAGTTTTTTAGCTCCTCTTCATTTCCTGAAGGAGACTCAATTTCAACAAGTTTTTTGAGCAGCATTATCATAGATTTTAAAAATCCTGTATTTAAGCCTGATTCGTGGAAATCAGAAAGGCGGAGAGGACTGACATTGACGAGTTCGTTAAAATCTACACAGAATCGTACAGGGGGCTTGAGAATTACGCGTATACGAGAAAAAGGGATATAAAAAACTACTTTAAATGGCTTCTTTCAAGAGACAAGGATGGTGTCATGGTTGCTGTCATTGAAAATAAAGCTGTGGGATTCGTCGCATGTGACACGAACTGGTTCAGCATATTCGAGCGAAAGATGGTGGGGGAGATTCACGAGATTTTTGTTCTTCCAGAATACAGGGGGAGGGGAATAGGTACAAAGCTTTTAGAGAAATCCTTGGAATACAGTCTGGAGAAAAAAAGGAAGGTAGCCGAGTTGTGGGTGGGAAGAACAAACTACAGGGCAAGGAAGTTTTATGCATCTAAGGGTTTTGAAGAGGCAGGAGAGTGGGGAAAGTGGGTTAGGATGAGAAAGGAGTTGAGGTAGTAAATCACTTCAAATCTCAAAAATTACCTCAGGAACCACAACATCTTCAGCCGGATTGTTTGCAATTTTTCTGACATAAACTTTTCCGTAATCACTCCAGAGTTCTCCAAGTTCTTCCATTTCACTTTTGCTGCCAAAAGCCACATAACTCGGGCCGTTTCCTGACAAACCACAGCAAAATCCTTTTTTCCACCCCTTTTCAGCAATCTCTAACGGATAACCAAGAATTCTGCAGATGTATTCCGTGTTAAACCTCATCGCCTCGCAGTAGTTTCCTTTAATGGCCTCACCAACAGCTTTTTTAACATCATTGGCATTCTCCCTGAGTCTCTTCCAGTCCACCTCAGCTCTTCCGAACTCAGGGATAAGCACTGCAGAATAACCTTCGAAGTCGTCAGTTCTTATCAGTCTCATTTTCCTGTTGTCTGAAACAACGAATTTTCCAAGAAGTGATGCAGATGCATCGTCAAAGGCACCGGTGTAGCTTATACCTGCTTCAATTGAGAATCTCGCATTTGACCTGAGAATGTCGAATGCATTGAGTTCTTCACCCCTCATTTTTTTGACCGCACAAATAAGAGCGTTCACAAAAGCACTGCTGCTTCCAAGTCCACTACCGCTTGGAATCTCTGACTCCACAAAGACCTCAGCCATGATACCCATGGAGAGAAGAATCCTCTGAGCAACAATGCTTTTTCTCTCAGTTCCATTTACAATCACCCTTATCTCCTCAGACGGTTTCAGTTTTACAGCGGTCATCATCTCTATTCCAAAAGCTGAACCTATTCCGGTTGGCAGGGCATTTAAAACAGTTCCTGCAGCGTAGGCTTTTGCTTTCATCCGACCACTTCTTCAAAAGCAGAGAACAGAGCTATTCTCTCCCTAACCAGCAAAGGTAGCTTCTCTATCCCCGCAATTTCGAGTTCTTCGTTCGTTATTCCGTAGTGTCTCAAAACAGCATCTAAGTCATATTCCGGCCTGAATTCCATTTCCTCAAAATCCTTAACCTTCTCCTCATCAAGGATTACAGCAGCCACCCTGTTGACCCCCTTTCCAACACTCAGCTTTAAAGCATCCTTTATCTGCCTTGTTGCAGCATAGTGGAGCAGTATTTCTATTGGGAGAGATCTGGAAATCCTCCTTCCTGATTGCCAGTTCTTTACAGCCTTTTTTGCCGCAAATTCGACAACTTCAAGGGAGACCACATACTTTGAGTTGATAAATGCAGCATACTCGCTTCTGAAATTTGACGGATCTTCAACGTTAATTTCTCCGAAGGTAATCCTCATAAAACTCTCATTACCGATTCCATTTTTATACCTTTGTCCGTTATCTCATATCTGAGAATTGCCTTCGGAACGAGAATTCCCTTAAACTTTACGATTTTCAACCTTCTCTGGACTTCGTTCTCAACTTCCCTCAGCGTGAGCTCGATGACACCATCAGAGTAGTGTTTAACGGTGGTCTCTATTCTCGAATCGAACATACCCTTAGTAACAAGGAGCATTACAACTGACTGTTTACTCTTTGCGTAATGGGAGAAAATGTCAATCAGAGATATGACGTCTTCCAGCGGATAGTTGACAAGGAAGTACGTGAGATTGTTGACTACCACCCTTTCAAACTCCTCATTACTCAGTATTGTTTTAATCCCTCCGATTGGGTCATAAATGGTTCTTTTGAGGTACTCTTTTGCATCCTTCTCTACATCCTCACTTAAAGCTGAAGTGTTCAGACTCAGAAGTGTTATGTTCTCCCAGACCGCTTCATCAAGGTTGAAGTAAGTATTGATGTATTCTTTAACCTCCTTACTGCTATCGTCAGTGGACAGATAGAAGACGTTCTCTCCATGCATCGCTCCCTCAACAATGAAGTGGAACGAAAGCAGGTCTGCCCCTGCTCCAGGCTCCTCGAAAACAGAAACAACACTGCCTGCTGGTATCCCTCCACCGAGCTGTGTGTCGAGAGGTAGTATTCCTGTCTTTACGAACCTCATTGCAAAACATTCAACCGCTTAATATTTAACTTTTCCCTAAAGTTTGCTCACCAGCTTGTAATGTCCGTGCTTTGGTGTGTAAACTTCTCCATGCAGTTTTAGTTTGGAGAGAATTTCCTTTGCTTTCGTCCTGTCTATTCCTTCCTTCTCAGCTTCTTCCAGTATTACTTCTTCAGGAACTCCCTTCTCGTAGTCTTTCTCGAGGTCATCGATTATTTTCTTCATAACAATAATTCTGTCCCTCTGCGTTTTGGAAGTGCCGGAATATGCAAGATCAATATCCATCTCACCCGTTTCAGGGTCTACTGCGATCTCCCTGAGACTCTTCATCATGATTTCAATGACCCTCTCAACGTCTTCTCGTTCAACCCTGTCACTCAACCTGACTCTTGCAGAAGCTTCAGCAAGTCTGATGATACTTTCAAGCTGTCTTGCAGTTATCGGGACTGGCGAGTTCTCCTTCGCTCTTGCTCTGAGAGAGAGATAGAACTCCTTTATTTTCTCCTTGGCCCCATCTGTTAAAACTGGATAAACAGTCTTTCTGGCGTAGGCTATGTACTTCCTTAAAAGATCAGGATCGATTTCTGGGGTTATTTTTTCAGCTCTCTGTTTTATGTACTCCTCATCATACTCTGATGCAGTATTTTTGGCTCTCTCGGCAATCTCTCCGAGCTGGTGGGTGTAGAGGATGTGATCGACAAGCCTTTTGTCTTTCTCCTCATCCGGCTCATCCTTCATAACAAAGATGAGGTCAAATCTTGAGAGGAGCGTTGGTGACATCTCTATTTGCTCGGGGATGGGTGTGAACCTTTCAAACCTTCCGTACTTGGGATTGGCAGCACCAAGTAAGGCACACCTTGCCCTCAAAATTGCATTGATTCCCGCTTTTGCAACGCTGATGGTTTGCTGTTCCAAAGCTTCATGAAGTGCGGAAGTGTCCTCCTTTCTCATTTTGTCTATTTCATCAACCAGTGCTATGCCCTTATCTGCAAGAACAAGTGCCCCCGCTTCGAGAGTCCATCTCCCGTCAACCTCATCTCTGACTGCTGTTGCAGTTAAGCCTGCTGTTGTCGTACCTTTTCCTGTTGTGTAAACACTTCTCGGAGCTATTCTGTGTACGTATCTCAGGAGCTGTGATTTTGCCACACCCGGATCGCCGACAAGAAGGATGTGAATATCACCCCTGATTTCAGTCCCATCAGGAAGCTTTTTTGGAACACCACCGAAAAGCTGTAGGGCTATGGCAAGCTTGACATCCTCATGACCGTAAATAGATGGAGCTATTGATTTGACTATTTTTTCGTAAATGTTATCGCTTGCAGCGAGCTGAATTATCAGTTCTTTGTCCTTCTCAGTTATTTCAAACTCCTCATACTCCTGCTGAAGAATCTCAACAGAGTTCCCTTCAATGTAGAGATCCATATGGGTCATTTTCCTCTGTCCAAGACCTCTTGGCTTGGCCCTGATGATTCCGTTTACTATAACCCTGTCTCCCGGATTCACGTAACCGGCAAGTTCACTCTCCAGAATCACGTCTATGGTTTGAGGCTGCTCTCCTCCTCTCAGGTTCTCGGGATACTCCTGAATTTTTACTCTCTGACTGTCAACCGAGATGCTGTTCTCGGGCAGAAAGATCATCTTCTTCGAGCTGCACTTGCTGCACTCGAACGGCTGTTTGAGCTGGTTCTCCTCCTGAGGAACCATCATTATGCTACCGCAGTTCAGGCAGGCAAACGCAGCCTCCACAATCCTCGGTCTCACCTCGGTGACCTTCCTCACTATTCCCTCAATTGCCATGAATTTTCCAATATGTTCTGACCTGAGGTTCCTTATCAGAACCTTCCGTGTTGTTGGTAAAGAATAGAATCTGGGCTTGCAACCTTCAAGAGAGACGCCATAAATGTTGGTGGCGCTTGCCAGACCCCTTTGAGCGTGAATTAAAACCTCATCTGGTTTTTCAATCAGCTCCTCTCCAAGCTTACCTTCATGAAAAATGGACAGGTCTCTGACAAAGTTTACGTATATAGACCTGCCATCTCCCCCTGACTTTATCCTGTAGGCAAGCTTGTTGATTTCCTCCCTGTAATACCTTTCAAAAAACTCCGTCCAGAGTGCCGGACTGCTTATACCCATTAAAGTAAACAATCAAGAAATGCTTTAAAACCTGTTGCTGAATTTCAAATGATGCGATTGCATGAACTGCAGAGAGGTATAAAACTCAGGGTTTCTGGCAGTGAGGAAATTTACAACCATCTCAAAAACCTGTTTAGCGATGAGGACAGGATAACTCTTGAATTTGAACCCGAGACACGCTTCTTTCTTCCGGGAGTGAGGATAGACAGCTCAGAGATTTACTTTCATGCTGTCCCAGAGCAGAATGAGCTTCAGAGTTTCGTCAACGCAATTAAAATTGTTGCCGGAGGTGTTAAAGAGGGTTCAGAAATCAGAATAATCACCTTTGTCACCCCGATGTGTCCGAAATGCAGGGTAACAGTGGATGCCATAAACTCTCTCGCCAAGAAATTTGCCATTGAGCATCACATTGTTGATGCCACAATGTTTCCTGATTTTGCAGAAAGGTACAATGTTATGAGCGTTCCAACCACTTTTATAGGCAAGATGAAATTTGTTGGAGCTGTTGATTTGAGTAAAGCTGAGAAATACATAAGGGATGCTTTAAACGGAGATTACAGAGATTATTTAGCTGAAAAGCTCAGAGGCGGCGAGATGGAGGATGTTAAAGCTCTCGTTGTGGAGGAAAGGCTTGGAGAGCTTCTTGGAGAACTGATGGGACACGAGGAGTTCATGGTCAGACTTGGGGCAATGGCAGCTGCAGAAGCTCTTATGGGTGAGAAAGAGGTTGTAGAGGGGGTCAGGAATGCTTTAAGGAAACTTCTGAAACATGAGGACATAAGGATTAGAGAGGACGCGGCAATGATGCTTGGTATACTCGGCGGTGAAGAGGATCTGGAGGAACTGAAAGATCTTATTCGTGAGGGAGGCAGGGTTGCCGATTCGGCTCGAGAAGCTGTTGAGGAGATAATGAGGAGAGAAAATGGCCGAAATAATTATTGATGGTATTAGAGCGACTTACAGCATCCGTGGTGAGAATGCAGCACTGCTTTGCCCGCCACATCCGCTTATGGGTGGAAACAGATTTGACGTGAGACTTGAGAGGATATCTTCGGATCTGATGAAGAGGAACATCTCTGTTTTGAAGTTCGACTATCAGCAGCCGTTCAGGGGCGGTATAGGGGAGATAGAGGATGCAAAGAAGTGTGTTGCCTACCTTAAAGACAGGCACGATAAAATAGCAATAATAGGATATTCATTTGGAAGCGTGGTAGCATCAAACGTCGCTGAATACTGCAATACAGCAATTTACCTCTCACCAATTCCTGAAATTAACTCAATTTCCTTCAGAGATGCGATGGTGCCGAAGCTTTTCATCGTGGCAACGCAGGATCAGTTTGTTTCTCTTGAGGAGTCACTGAGAATTTTTGAGGAAGCTTCAGAACCAAAGGAGATCGTAAAAGTTGAGACTGATCACTTCTACTTCGGGAAGTTTGACTACATATCCAGAATAGTGGCGGATTTCGTTGTTAAGCAAAGCTTCTGAACTGTCCCTGGCTGATCAGTTCCTCTACCTTTCTGATAAACCTGTCGTGAGTTCTGAGAACCGGGATGATCGTCATGTCTCCTCTTATGTCCTTTATTTTTTCCACATAATCTGCTGAGTCATCATTCCCGTAGTAGACAATCCAGTTCCTGTATTCACCCACAGTGGCGAATGAGGCGTAGGTTATGAGCTCCACAACCACCAGCCTGTCCTCGAGAATTCCATGAATAGTGTCGTATTCGATAAAGAAAATTCTACCGTTGGAGTAGTAGAGTCTCTCAGCCTCCATAGCCACTGCCTGCCTTGCAAATTCTGGAAGGGAGAATTCCTCAGGCTCGTCGAGAATCAGTGGCCCTATGTAGCTCACTTTATCCATGAAAAGTGAAGGGTTAAACTGTTTAAAATTTCTCCGGTCATGGAACCTTACCGCTTACGATTACCACAAGTTTACTCCAGAAGCGGTATGGCCCCATCTCGACATACCTTATGTTTTCCAGACCGGCCTTCATGAACCAGTAGACACACTGCTGTGTTGAGGGGAAGAGCATTATGCTTTCCGCAAATTTTCTTGCTATAAGATTATCCGGCTTTCTTGGTGCAAGAATTACAACTCTTCCCCCGCTTTTTGTGACCCTTGTCATTTCTTCTATCCCCTTCTGTGGATTGGGCCAGTATTCTATACTTCCCGCCGATATTGCCGCATCGAAGGAATCATCCTCAAATGGAAGGTTTTCCGCATCCCCCAAAATATAATTAACCTTACCGAGCTTTGCTCTTGCCTTTACGATCTGCTCGGGTGTGAGATAATTACCACAAGTTTACTCCAGAAGCGGTATGGCCCCATCTCGACATACCTTATGTTTTCCAGACCGGCCTTCATGAACCAGTAGACACACTGCTGTGTTGAAGGGAAAAGCATTATGCTTTCCGCAAATTTTCTTGCTATAAGATTTTCCGGCTTTCTTGGTGCAAGAATTACAACTCTTCCCCCGCTTTTTGTGACTCTTGTCATCTCTTCTATCCCCTTCTGTGGATTGGGCCAGTATTCTATACTCCCCGCCGATATTGCCGCGTCGAAGGAATCATCCTCAAATGGAAGGTTTTCCGCATCCCCCAAAATATAATTAACCTTACCGAGCTTTGCTCTTGCCTTTACGATCTGCTCGGGTGTGAGATCAACCGCCACCACATTCTCCTCGGGAACTCTTCTTGCTATCTCCTCTGTGGTAAAACCGGTGCCACATCCAACTTCAAGAACAAGAGAATTGCCATCAATGTTGGCCATGTCCACTACAGTCCTGCGCATTTCTTCAGAATAGAAGATTGGATTAACGTAGTCGTAAATCTTGGAAAAGTATCTGTAAAAAATCCGTGCTCTCTTTTTATCTTCTAAGATCCCCATTTCACTTTTCTTTCTGCTTGAATATCTCTTCTAACGGAATCTTTCCGTGCTTTACTACCACGGTGTTAATCTGTATGATGTCCTTTGAAATCACCCTGCCCCTTACACCTTTCCTCTTCCTCAAACCCTTTTCCTTAGGTTTGAATCCTATTCCTCCGCTGAGCAGCAATCTTCTCCTCGCTGTACCTGGAAGATCAGGTCTCATTGGAAATCCATCCCTGTCTGTTCCGCCTGTAATCTTCAGCTCGTAGTCAGGCGGGAGCTCGACAACTGTTCCGCTGATGACATCCCCTATTTGCTTCCCTATGAGCCTGTTTGCATTTGCCCCTTCAACGACCTTCTGATATGCTCTCCCCGTCTTTGGATCCGAAATAACAACCCTGAACTCCATGCAGAATTTGCTTTAGTCGGGGATTTATAAACCTATTGATGATTCCTGACCGTGAGATAAACACCAGCAACTGTTATTATTCCCCCGATCGCGGTGAACAAATCGGGTGTTTCGTTGAGCGCATAGAATGCAAAAACCGCAGTAAAGAGCGGAACAAGATAAACGTAAACGGCAACGCTTGTTGAATCCGCATTGCTTAGAGCAAAATACCAAACGAGGTAGGCAAAAACAGAACAGAAGATGGAAAGGTAAAGCAGAGCTAAAACAGTTTCTGAACTAAAACTTACCGGGTTTGCGAATCCGGCAAAAAAGGCGAAAGGCAGCAGGAAAAGAGTTCCCAGTACAAATGCATACGTCGTAAGGGTTTCATGGTCGTACTTCAAGAGCATTTTCGATCCAAGGACAGTATAGATAGCCCACAGAAAACCGTCTACAATCATAAGGACATCACCAAACAGAGTTTTTGAGCTGAAAAAATTTAGCGTGCCTTTGGAAACTATCAGTATAACACCGGCAAAGGACAGAAACACACCGGCAATCTTCAAAGGATTAGCTTCACCCCTGACAAATCCCCAGAGGGCAACAAATACAGCCGATGTGTTGATGAGGATCGAAGCATTTGTTGCTGTGGTGTACTTCAGAGCAAGGAACTGGATGGCATAAAGCAGGGTAACTCCCGAAAGGGCAAGAATTGACAGATGAAACCATTCGAAACCATTCGGCTTTACCAAACCCCTTCTCCAGATGACCCATGCCAGAAGAAGTGGAGAGGCAATGAGAAAACGGTAGAATGCGAGATTGTAGGGGTCAAGTTCTCTGAGACCAAACTTTATGAATATAAAAGATCCAGCCCATATCAGCATTGTAGAGATAAGCAGGAGGTGAGTTTTCAGTTTCATTAGCTTTCTCCGATTTTCAGGAAAAATTCGTGAATTCTGGTATCATCAGTCAGTTCAGGATGGAAGGCAAGTCCGAGAACGTTTTTTTGTCTGGCTGCAACAATGAAATCTTCCAGGACTGCCAGAACCTCGACATCTTTTCCAGCCTCAACTATTGCGGGAGCCCTTATGAACACAGCCTCAAATTTTCCTACATGTTTCACATTCAGAGGTATTTGAAAGCTTTCCCTCTGTCTTCCGAAGGCGTTTCTCTTAACTCTTACATCAAGCAGACCCAGAAGTTTAGTTCCGGTTTTTTCAACCTGCTCATCTCCATACTTTGAAAGCAGAATTAAACCGGCACATGTCCCCATTACGGGCTTCCCAGCTTCTGCAAGCTGTAAAATCTCATCAGCTATACCGTCGGAAAAAATTAGTTTGCCTATGGTCGTACTCTCTCCACCGGGAAGAATTACAGCATCGCTTTTTGAAACTACACCCTCTCTCCTTGTTGCTACAACCTCGCCCTCAATCTTCAAATTTTTTAAAGCCTTCCTTACAGCAAGGACATGCTCCTCAACATCCCCCTGAACTCCGACAACAGCTACTCTCATACACCTCTTGTCTGAAGTCTCTCCTCCTCGCTGAGCTTGAATACATCAAGACCCTTCATCGCCTCTCCCAATCCCTTGGAGACTTCAGCAATCACTTCCGGCTCATCGTAGTGCTGGACTGCCTCGACTATAGCCTTGGCATACTCAGGTGGGTTTGAGGATTTGAATATTCCTGAACCAACAAAAACTCCGTCAGCACCCAGCTGCATCATCAGTGCAGCATCAGCCGGAGTTGCAATACCTCCAGCAGCGAAGTTCACAACCGGAAGTCTTCCAAGCTTTCTGATCTCAAGCAGAATTTCATAAATTCCATTTATGATTTCACCGAGAGTGTATTCTTCGAAAACCACATCGTTTCTTGAAACTTTTTCGAGTCCCATCTCTTCTTTCACTTTTGAAGCAAGTTCTGCATACCTGTAAGCGTAGTTCTCAGCTGTTATGTATATCTTTTCTTCATTCATTTTCTGAAGTTCGAAAATCGCCCTGTTTATGAGTCTCATGTGCTTCACTGCCTCAACAACATTGCCAGTCCCAGCCTCACCCTTTGTTCTTATCATCGCAGCTCCTTCCCATATCCTTCTTACTGCCTCTCCAAGACTTCTTGCACCGCAGACAAAGGGGACAACGAACTTCCTCTTGTCGATGTGGAAGAAAACATCTGCCGGTGTCAGGACTTCACTCTCATCGATCATGTCAACTCCAAGAGCTTCAAGTGCTCTCGCCTCAGCAATATGACCAATTCTGCATTTGGCCATCACCGGAATTGTTACCGCATCAATGATTTCCTGAATCTTCTTTGGGTCAGCCATTCTTGCCACTCCACCAGCAGCTCTGATGTCTGCCGGAACTTTGTGCAGTGCCATAACTGCCACGGCACCAGCCTCCTCAGCTATTACAGCCTGCTCCGCATTGGTAACGTCCATTATTACTCCGCCTTTCTGCATCTTGGCAAATCCCCTCTTTATCAGCTCCGTGCCAAATTTTAGCTCTTCTAAGTTTATCTTCATCGCTTTGACTTTGTAATAGCTGAATATAAACTTTGGCTTGCAGAAAGCTGTGTGGCAATATTATAAACTATAAATCATTTTCACAAAATTTTTTAGTTTGCAAGCCATGTCCTCATTATGGATTCGCTGATATTGGAACTCTCGCATTCAATTAAAAGAGTTGATGCTCATCCTTTACAGATGATCCTCTACTCACAGGATCTGCTCAAAATACCAAGATTTCTCGAACGTTTTGTAAAAAAACCCATCTGCGTCGTTCAGCCTGAGAACGATGAAGAGGTTAAGGCTGTTCTCAAAATCAGCAGGAAGTACAGGATCCCTGTAGTCCCGAGAGGGGCGGGAACATCTGCCTACGGTGGTGCAGTTACAATAAAGCCCTGCATCGCCGTTGACTTCACCAGAATGAGAAAAATTGAGATCAGCGGAAAAAAAGCCGTGGTTGAAAGCGGGGCCGTCTGGCTGGATTTGGAGAGGGAGCTGAACAGACATGGCTTGGCTCTGCGAGTTTACCCTTCAAGTGCTCCAGCGGGAACCGTTGGGGGATGGATAGCACAGGGAGGATATGGAATAGGCAGTTTAAAATACGGAGGAATAGGGGAAAATCTTGAGTGGCTGGATGTTGCAGATTTTGAAGGCATAAAGAGAGTTGCAGGAGACGGGCTGAGAAAATACGTAGGATTGTTTGGCACAACAGGATTGATACTGAGGGCATGCATCAAGCTCAGGGATAATGTGAGGATTGAAAGTGTGGCAATTGAAACAGAATTCGCTAAAACCATAGATTTGCTTGAAGGTGCCTATCATGGAGTTTATATCAACCACAAGCTTGCAAAGATGCTTGGATTTAATGAGAGAAATCTTCTGCTTCTCAGTTATGAGGGTGAAGCGGGAAGAGAAGGAGATAAGGAGCTCGGAAAAAGAATGTGGGAAAATCGCTTCAACCTGTTCAGAGCTGGAAAAGAAAGGGAGGTTATTTTTACCGAAGCGGTTCTTCCATACGAATCAGCGGCTGATTTCTTCTCAAAAGTTGATATTCCGGTTGAGACCGTTTTTACCAGAGACAATGTGGTTTTTCTCGGTCTCATTCCGCTTGAAAACTTCTACAGAGCTGCGATGAAAGCCATTAAGTTCATAAAAATTGCGGAAAAGCTTGGTGGAAGAACCTACGCCACCGGAATGCTGTTTCCCCACAAGGGTATTTCAGACTTTGCTAAGGTCTACAAAAAAGCTGTGGATCCGAAATCACTTCTCAATCCCGGAAAGGCAGTTGAAGGAAACAGCTTCTCCAGAATGATAAGGCTTGCGGAGATGGTTCTATGAATTTAAGGGAAATAGCGATAAAGTGCAGTAAATGCGGATACTGCCTGACCTGCCCCACTTACAGAATAGAGGGTTGGGAAACCGTTTCACCAAGAGGAAAACTTCAGCTAACTTTGAAGTATCTGGATGGAGATGCTGAGATTGACCAGAGGGTCGTTAAGGACATCTTTAAATGCTCTGTTTGCGGTTTGTGTCAGGAAGCATGCCCTGTAGATCTTCCGCTAATCGATTTCTGGGAGGAGCTGAGAATGGAGCTTTTTAAAAAAGGATTGGCACCTCTTTCCGTACACAGAAAGCTGAGAGAAATCACCTTCAGAAACTACAACCCTTACAGCGGGGATCAGGAGAGAAGAGGTGATTGGGCAGATTTCGAAATCAAACCCGCAAAACCGTTTCACCAAGAGGAAAACTTCAGCTAACTTTGAAGTATCTGGATGGAGATGCTGAGATTGACCAGAGGGTCGTTAAGGACATCTTTAAATGCTCCGTTTGTGGTTTGTGCCAGGAAGTATGCCCTGTAGAACTTCCGCTAATCGATTTCTGGGAGGAGCTGAGAATGGAGCTTTTTAAAAAAGGATTAGCACCTCTTTCCGTACACAGAAAGCTGAGAGAAATCACCTTCAGAAACTACAACCCTTACAGCGGGGATCAGGAGAGAAGAGGTGATTGGGCAGATTTCGAAATCAAACCCGCAAAAACGCTCTACTTTGCCGGATGCACGGCAAGTTTCAAACTTCAAAATCTGGCTAAATCTACGGCAAGCGTTCTTAACAAGCTTGGAATTGATTTCACCATCGCTGGTAAGAATGAGTACTGCTGTGGGTCTCCTTTCCTGAGAACAGGTCAGAAAGACATTGTTGAAAGACTCTTCGAGAAAAACTTCCTGTACTGGCAGAAAGCAGGAATAGAAAGGATAATTACCTCATGTCCCGGCTGCTACAGAACGATATCCTTGGACTATCCAAAGATAGCTGAGGAGAAGGGCTACGAGTTTGACATTGAAGTGATTCACACGGTCTCAATACTGGATAAAATGGGAGTTTTTGAGAAGACAGAAAAAATTGCGAAAGCAACGTATCATGACCCCTGCCACCTTGGGAGACACATGGGAATTTATGAAGAACCGAGAAATGTCATAAAGAAGCTTGGCATGGATTTTGTCGAGATGGAGAGGAACAGGCAGCAGGCACTCTGCTGCGGTGCTGGAGGAGGGCTGAGAAGCCAGTTCCCTGAAATTTCATTTGAAATAGGAAAGCAGAGGGTTCTTGAAGCAATGGAGACCGGAGCCGAGTATCTCATCACATGCTGTCCCTTCTGCGAGTATCACCTCTCAAAATCTGCGGAAAAGCTTGGTAACAGAATTAAAGTCGTTGATTTAGTCGAAATAGCAGAAAAGCTAATCTCTCCCTGAATGAAACTCTTTTTCCGTTGTATTTGGCGTAAAAAATCGACTCGATAGGGCTTACGCTGTCAGGTAGAAAATTAACGGCCAGTCCTACCGTTCTTGCAGAGTGTGCATCACTGCCCGCAATTTCTGGCTTGGAAAACTTTCTGGCGTATTTTCTGGCAATGAAGTTGCAGTAACTTTTGGCGTTAAAGGTTTCAACGCCATCCACAACTTTGAAATCTTTCAGCCTTACGCTTCCTCCCCGGATAAAATCGAAGGGATGGGCGAGAAAACAAACCCCTCCAAGCTCTCTAACAATTCTGCATGTTTCTTCTGCAGATATCTTTGGTTCAACATCCTCCAGAATACCAAAAGCAAGTATATGCCCTGAAGAAGACGTTATTTCGCATCCTGGAATAACCCTTAACGGCAATTTCTCTTCATTCACGATATCCATCGCCTCTAAGGAACCCTGAACGGTGTCGTGATCCGTTATTGATATAACATCGATTCTCTTTTCAACCGCTGCGTTCAGAATTTTTCTAACACTATCTCTGCCATCGCTGAGTGAGGAGTGGACATGAAGTTCTGCTTTCAACACAGCTTTAGTTATCGTCAGGTTTTTTTATAGTTTGCCTGAACAATTAACATGGAAATTGTCCCCATAGCCTACGACTCCATGGGAGTAAGAAGTATGGCAACATTTCTTGAAACTAAAGACGTATCAATTCTAATCGATCCGGGAGTCAGCCTTGCACCAAAGCGCTACCGCTTACCCCCTCACAGGGTAGAGATTGAAAGGATGAACCAGAAGTGGGAGGAAATTAAGGGGATGATGAAAAGGGCTGATTTGGCGATCATCACACACTATCATTACGACCACCACGACCCGAATGAGGTGGAAATTTTTTCGGGAAAAAAGCTCCTGCTGAAGCATCCGGTGGAAAAAATCAACAGAAGTCAGATGGAGAGGGCAAAGTTCTTCTTAGAGCAGCTTAAGGCTGTAAACGTGGACATAGATTACTGCGACGGGAAAAGCTACGAGATTGGCAAAACAGTTGTTGAGATATCTGATCCGGTTTTCCACGGTGCAGACAGCAGACTTGGCTTTGTTCTGGAGGTCTACGTTGATGATGGTAAGAAAAGCTTCCTTTTCTCATCAGATGTTGAAGGGCCTAACAATGCAGAGCAGTTGGCTTTCATGCTTGAAAAATCTGCTCAGGTTGTTTTCATTGACGGGCCAATGACATACATGCTTGGATACCGCTTTTCACAGAAGTCTTTTCAAAACAGCGTTGAGAACCTCAAAAGGCTGATTGCTGAAACTGAAATAAAAACACTCGTGATCGACCATCATCTTACGAGAGATTTGAACTGGAGGGAAAGGATGCAGGAAGTTTTTAAGGCTGCAGAACAGTTCGGGGTAGAAGTTGAATCGGCAGCAGAGTTTGCGGGGGTTGAGGAGGAACTTCTTGAAGCAAAAAGGGCAGAACTTTACAAAATGTATAAAAATTAGGAGAAATACTTTGTCAGCTCTTCAATTCCGCCGTAGTGCGGTTTTTCAATGTTCGGTGAGTAGTGACAGTCCCAGCACTCAGGGTGAATTCCTATGTAGTCGTGACACTGGTCGCAGAACTCTTTTTTGTTTTCATGACAGCTCCAGCAGGTGTTTGTGGAGGCATGAAATTCCTCGCCAGTTGTGAAGCTGTGGTATATCCTTCCACCCTCTGCACCATGCCTAACTGCCTGAATTCTCCACTGCTGCAGCAGCAGCATGTGGTTTGCGGACATCCAGTCTTTGTCCTCAACACATTCTCCAGCTGGTTTTTTGAGCTCTGGAACATGGCCAAAGGTTCCTGCCATGGCATTGTACCAGTATGGTGTGAAGAAGCCGGCCAAGAAAATTAAAATCAGGGGGATCACGTATTTTTCGTTGTATATTTTCATTTTACTCACCCTCCTCTTTCAGCGGTTCTCCTCTAAGGTCGAACTTTCTGTCTTCTGGTTTCTCACCAAATGCAGTCATAACGAGGGCGTTTCCAACCATCTCCATTGGTCCTCCTACCTCGATTGGTATCTTCCAGTATTCAAGTGCATGCGGGAACTGGGCCTTGTCAATGGCGCATGGTGTGAGCAGGATGTTAACTCCATACTTTCTGTAAACATGCCTTACAGCCATCATTCTGGGCATAGCACCTCGCATTCTCAGATCCATTAGCTCCTCTGCAAGCATACCCCCTCCACCTCCGCAGCAGTATGTTTTGTCCTTGATTGTGTGCTCGGGCATGTCGTAGAAGTTGTTCATGACATTTCTTAGCACGTATCTGGGCTCTTCAATAAGACCCATTCCTCTCGCAAGATTGCATGGATCATGGTATGTTGCAATCCACTTGTCGTTTCTGCTCTTATCAACGGTGATTTTTCTGTGTTCCAGCAGTGCTGCAACGAATTCCAGAATGTGAATCCATCCGTGCTCCCCAGAGGCGTAGCTGTCAAATCTAACACCCCTCAGACCTTCAGCAAGCTCACCAAGGTCAGGATTCTCCCAGAACCTCTTCCACTCCTCGTGTTTTGGTGGTAGATTCATTGTGTTGATGAATTGATGTTTATCCCTCCACATGTGACCGCATTCCCCACCAATTATGAAGCTGACACCAAGTCTTTCTGCCTCCTTGTAAATCTTGGAGTTAAGAAGCTGTGCTGCCTCGTAGCTGTGGAATGATCCGAAATTACCGCCCTCGCTGGCATAGGTTGACCATGTTATGGTCAGTCCATACTTCTGCTCGAGCTCGTTGAAAAGCAGTAAATAGCCAAGCATCACATACCAGTGCGGTGTGGCGAAGAAATCGGCAGAGGGCGCCACAAACAGCACATCAGCACCCCTCTTGTTGATGTAGGTGTGAAGGTCAAGGCCGGTATAATCTTTCAGCTCCTCCAGACCCTGCTGTATTGCCCCGTACATTCCTCCGGGCAGCAATCCGAGGTGGTTGCCCGTTCTTGATGAAGCTTCAATTGATATTGTCATGAACCTCTGGTTCACTCCAACCCTGCTCAGAATTCTCCTCAGCCACCAGACTATTTCGGCAGTATCAATGCCGTAAGGACAGAAGAGGCTGCAGCGTCTGCAGAGGGAGCACTGGTAGGCATAGTAGTAAAGCTCCTTCAGAACATCTTCGGTAAGCTCTCTTGCTCCTGCCCATTCCCCAAGGAATTTTCCTGCTGGTGTGAAGTAGCGGCGATAGACTGATCTTATAAGCTCAGCTCTTCCAACCGGCATGTTCTTCGGATCGCCAGTTCCGATGTAGTAATGACATTTATCCGCACATGCACCGCATCTGACACAGATGTCCATGAAAAGCTTAAATGCTCTGTTCTTTTCCAGTGTATCCTTCAGAGCTTCAAGGAATATCTCCTTCCAGTTTTCGGGAAGTTTTAGGTTTTCAAAGTCTCTTTCAACATCACCGAATGGCATTTTGAAGAAATCTGAATTAACCTGTTTGGGTAGTGAGAGGTAGCTCAGTCTGCCTTCCTCGAACTTTTTTACAGGTTTTAACATCTCTCTCCAGCCCGGGAATTTTTGTTTTATTTCTATTTTTTCAGCCACATCTTCCATCTATACCACCTCACAACTCCTCGGGAGCAATCTTGTAGTCTGCCTCTTCAATCTCCTCCAGCTGGCCTCTGTACATTTCATAGTAAGTCTCCCAGTCGAGTTTCTTCGACTTGTAGGTCTCTCCTGCTACAGTAATCCCCTTGGCAAGTATCGGAACGTCTGCAGGATCCCAGGGATTAACGTGCCTTCTTGCTCTGTTATCGTTGGGCATGTTTCTTGTGGGTGAGAAGAAAACTCCTCCTGCATGCATCAGCTTGCTGAACGGGAAGTATGCAAGAAGGAAGCTTGCAAGGGCAAAGTGGACGTAGAATACGGGCTCTATCGTGTTCGCCACCTCGACAGCATGGGTTATGTTTAATGCCATCAGACTCATCAGAAGCTCCTTAACCGCGAACAGATCAGCCTTGAAGAAGTATCTCATCAGGTTTCCGCTGATCGTTATTGCAAGCAGAAGGATCAGCACGAAGTGGTCACTCGGAAGGCTGAGCGTTCTTTCCCTTGAGAGGAATATTCTTCTGAACCACAGAAGGAAGAGAGCTGCAACTATTGCCAACCCTGACATGTACACAGACGGAATGAAAACACCTTTGAAAGCCTCAATTTCACTCAAAAGTTCAACGAAGCTCGGAACTGGCTCGAGGAAGAATCTTGAATGTCTGATGAGTACGAGCAGAAGTGAGTAGTGGAACAGTATTCCAAATAGCCAGAGCCAGCGTGCGTCTTTCTGCGACACTCTGTCAAGATAGTATCGGGTGTTTTTCAGAAGGCTGCGGAAGAGGAAGATTTCGAGAAGCATTCTTCCGGCAGTTTCCCACCATGTATAGGGTGAGTCAAAGCGATCATAGACAGTTCTCTTGATGAAGGGGAATGATTTTTGCTGACCTCCTGTAGTTGGGATCTTGAGCGGCACAGGACTGCTTGCCCAGCTGAGGATGCGGTAAACAACACCCGCAATGAATATCGCAACAGCAATGTAAGGCACTATTACACCGAAAATCACTCCAATCATTCTTCCACCTCCTCTGCAGCCCTTTCAGGAATCAGTGCAAAGATCTTGACTCCAACAGCGAAGAGCAGGTAAACCATCGCAATCAGGCCGATTACCTGCAGCCATTCGGTGATTGTTGGTGTGTAGCTGACAAGGTATCCTTCAAGCGTGTGCAGCGACTCGATCTTGTATCCGTGTAGGTACTCCTCCGGAAAAACCTGTCCGGGGACTATGAGATAAAAACGCTCTGCAAACACCAAGGCTGCATGCATGATACCTGCCATGCTTACCAACCTTGGATCATAGCCAGTTTTTGGATAGAGGATTATCAGTGTCGGGATTACAATGCCGAAAATTACAAGCAGCCAGAAGCTCCAGAAGACTCCTGAATTGGGTGTTAAGAACACAAAATGGACAGCCTCATGAAGGGCTGGAATGTATCCCTTTTCAAGCCCCTCAACTGCAAGGAAGTAACCCAAGACCATCATCAAACCTGCAAAAATCAATGCCAGTCCTCTGATCAGCTGCGGGTCAAGCTCTCTGTTGGTGAAGCGGAAGGTGTAGTACAAGGTTGCCAGCAGCAATCCTAATCCTGAGGTTATGGCACAGACTATAAACATCGGTGGTGTCAGGGCTGAGTGGTAAAGTTCCTTTGCGTAAATAAAGCTGTAGATGGCTCCAGTACCGCTGTGAACTAAAACAGCCCAGAAAACCGCCAAACAGGCCATGAACCTCGTTGCCCTTTCCATATCTTCAAACTGAACGAGAAGGTAAATGGAGCATATTACGAAGTAGCTTGAATACAGAAAGGCGTTCCATGAGAAGATTGATGTCGGGTTGAAGTACCTCACAGCATTCATGAAGTGGTAGAGCTTTCCAATATCAAGAGCTATGCTGAGGATTGCGGCAATAATCCAGGCAGCAGCCATGTATGCGGCAATTCTGCTGAAAACCTTGTATTTCTTTATGTTGAACACTCCTGACAAGGCTGAGACTATGAGCGATCCGGCACTCAGACCAATAAAGTAGGGGATTCCGGCGTTAACAATACCCCATGGAACTCTGTTGCTGAGACCGCTAAGAGCATATTTGTGCTCGAGAATATAAGCGTAAAAGCCAAGAGCTGTTACTGCTGCCAGCACTATGATTAAAGCGAAATACTGAATTGAATCACCCTCAATCTTCTTAAACTCAACCGCCATTTACTCACCCCCGAGCTTGGTGTAGAAAACGTGCGGGTCAGTTCCAAGATTGGCTCTAAGCTGAACAACGATGTTCTCTCTCAGAATCTTTGAAATTTCACTTTCCGGATCTTTTACATTTCCAAAAACAAGTGCCCCCTTTCCAAATTTTTTGCAAGCCTCCACGCAGGCAGGAACCGGTTCTTCTCCTTTTGCAACAGCCTCATCCACCCTGTGAACGCAGAAAGTGCACTTCTCCACCACTCCCTCAGTCCTCATCTGAACGTTCGGATTTACCTCTTTAAGCCCTTCTCTCGGGTCATGGAAGTTGAAGCTTCTCGCTCCGTATGGACAGGCAATCATGCAGTATCTGCATCCAATGCAGCGGTGCATGTCAACCTCAACAATTCCATCAGGTCTCTTAAAGCTGGCCATGGTTAGGCAAACCTGCACACATGGTGGGTGCTCACAGTGGTTGCAGAGCAGCGGTATGTAAAATTCCCTCGGGTTTACAGGTTTGTCGATCACCATTTTTGCGATTCTCATCCACTGCGGGTCAATTCTTTTATCCTCGAACTCTGGAACGTTGTTCTCCTTATCGCACGCAACCACACATGGTGGTTTAACCTCCGGATTTCCGGTTTTTGCTATTAGCTCTTCCATGCATTCCGTGCATTTTTCAACATCAACAGCCATGCCCCATCTTCTCTTGGCTTTGACATCCTCGGGAGATTCGACAAAATGGGTTCTTGCTGAGATTTGTGGAGTTAAAAAGGCTCCCGCTGCCGCTGCTCCTGTTAGCAACAGGAATTTTCTCCTCGACATCATGTTTATTCCTCCTTATTGCGGCTTTTCTGTAAACCTCAGATTTTTGTTTGCTGTATATTTAGCTTATATTAACCTTTTGCTTTTTTACTCGATTCTGAGCCTTCTCCGAACTTAGGAAAGCCAAAATATACGAAAAAATGATGAATTATCTCTCTCATAATAATGGTTGTTATAAGAAATCTGTTTATGTAAAAGGAAAAATTTTAAATACAATGATAGACAATTAGTATTGGTGGGTGTGATGGAGACAAAACCGGTGCTTGAAATCAAGGACATGATTTTGCTATCCATAGGGGCTTCAGTCCTGCTTCTGCTTCAGTTTACGATGGTTTAAATTACTTAATTTTGTTCAAGCTCACCAAAGCATGAACTAAAAATAAAATAACTCAAGGATTCATCTCGTACGCATCGTCGTAAGAATATACTCTTTTCACCATTCTCTCGAAGCGTTCTTTGTTGGGAACGGGTCTTCTGATCATTTTTGCTGCATATTCAATCTGCTTGTCCGTTGCAGAGGGCTTTGCCTGCAGGTCAATGGCGTACTTTGAGAAATCCCTGACCATGAAGTCGAAGATCTCGTCAAGCAAATCATCATCCACATCGTAGAGCTTGGCTGCTTCAAGTATGAGATGTCCGTAGACAAGCTGCGTGAACATCTCACCCCACGGCAGCATGAAGTCGAAGTCCATCATCTGCTGTGGAGAAGGAGGAGCAGCCATGCACATCTCCTTGAATGTTGCAATCTGCTCCTTGAAGACGTTGATGTTCGGCAAATTCCAGCTGTCGTAAACCTTCTGATAGTCGTGGAATCTTACCTCGCTGAGCCCACCTGCAGGACCCTGGTTGAAGAGGAATTCATCGTGCTTTGGCATATCCATCTTCGGGACTTCTGGGAATTCAGCCGGGTCAAAGAGGTATTTGGGCAGGAATTTAAGTGCCAAGGCCATGTTTACGTGCACGGTCCCCTCGAGTTTCGGCAATGCTTTTATGCGCTTTGCGGCAAGCTCAAAGTAGGTATCTTTTTCGAAACCTTTTGCCGCTATAACATCCCACAGCAGTTCAAGAACTATCTCACCCTCTCTCGTAACCTTTGATTTTACAAGAGCGCTGTAAAGCAAATACCTCCTGTCTTCTTTGGATGCAACTCTCATGTAATCACAGGCCCTTCTGGCAAAGAGTTTCATGGCCATAAGCCTTGTATAGGCGTCTACAAAGAGCCTCTTGATGTGCGGAAAGTCCGTTACGTACATTCCGTAAAGTCTCCTCTTCGAGGCGTGGTTTATGGATTCGTAGAATGCGTGTGTGCAAATTCCGATTGCAGCCCAGCCGAGGTTGAACTTGCCGATATTTACGGTGTTCAGTGCTGCATCCCATGCTTCCTCTCCTCTCTCAAGAATATCGTCCTCAGTAACGGGATAATCGTGAATCATGAAGTCTCCAACAAACATCTGAGCATCAACAATGTTCTTGATTAGCTCGTAGTACTTTTCATCCCTCCTGAGGGCGAAGAAGACGAATCTGCTCTTTTCAGGCTTATCCGGCAAACTTCCATCCGGGTCGGCAATTCTTGCAAATGTTGAGATTATTGCCGCAACGTTTGAGTTCCCTATGTAATACTTTCTGCCGTAAGCCTTGTATGTTCCATCGGGCTGCGGAATTAGCTTTGTTTCGGTTGCATAGATATCTGCTCCATGTTCTCTCTCTGAAAGACCAAAGGCAAAAACTGCTCCGTTTCTGAGCAACTCCGCGACCTCTCTTTTTATTTTCTCATTCCTGCTCATCCAGATCGGTCCAAGACCCAGAACCGTAACCTGCCAGGTGTACCAGTAATCCAAGCTGTAGAAGGCGAGAAGTTCGCTGAAGTCGCATATTCTCCACGTGTCCCACCTGACGTCTGGATCACCATTGGCGTATTCTGGTGGAGTGTTGAGAGTGTAGAAGATTCTGTTTTCCTTTACGAACTCCAGAAAGTCATCATACCACTCATTTTTCCTCGACTTCTCCTTTAACCTGGCTTTTCCCATGCTCTCAAAAAACTCTATGGTTTTCAGCATTATCTCTCTGCTTTTCTCATCCAGGTGGTCTCCCCTGTACTTTTTAGGGTTCAGCAAATCAACGGTAGGGTTCATAGCGGTGATTCTGTATTGGATATATAAACCTTTACTCAGGCTTATCAAGCCAACTCTCTCCTAAAAATTTTGTATTTTAGTGTACTCATTATGGTACACTCTAATTGCAAGATTTTGTCCAATATTTGCAACTTCGTGGAAATTTTTATGGGTTTGAGTTAAAAATAATGAATTTTAAATGTTCAAATTTGAAGTCAGAATGGAAAAGCCAAGCCTTAAACAATCAGATAGGCAACGAGTATGGTGAATGCTGTTGAAAGGATGTCTGCAAGAGTTGTTATAGTGGGAACAGTGGCATTATCAGGATCCAGACCGAGTCTATCAAAACCTATCGCCAAAAAATACGCCACCCACATAACACCAAATGTCAGAACAGGGTAGAGCAGCAAGAATGGTATCACCAGTCCAATATTAGCATTGAGAGTGAGTTTAACAACGCCAATTGCAATTAAATTTGCCAGTAATCCAATCACTGCAGCAAGAATTGTGTAAAGGAAAATTTCAATTGCTGTTGTTTTATTAAAGAGTTTCTCTATTTCTCCTAAGTGTATCCTTGTGGACGTTTTCGTCCCTATTATTGAGCCCAGATTTCCGGTACTGTCAAGTATTGCCGGATACATGACGCTGAAAACTATTGAAGCGTAAATTATCTCACTGTAGCTCTCCAGAAGGGTTCCGGATATGCTCGAAACAAATGCCAGTACAGCAATAATGCTCAGCACTTCAACAAATATCCTTCTCTCCTGTTTTCCAAATCTGGATTTACTGCCAATAATTAATGAGATAGCTATACCAGTGGCCAGGAGGAGATAAAAGATCTTTAAGTCACCCTCGTATAAGAGCATGAAGCCAACCAAGAGCGGAATGGTAACTAAATCAGCAATAGAAGTTACTACAGGTGCTGCCACCGCATCAGGGTCTATTCCTTTCCTGAACGGAATTATGGTGGCTAAGGCGGTTGAGTATCCTAACAGAAGACTCGCAAAAAGGGTGGAAGATATTACAATCAAAAAAACTGCAATTCCGACATCTCCGACTTTAATAACTCCAACAAGCCACAGTATGGTAACGGGAAGCAATGAAAGAAGCAAGGAAATGAAGATGTTTCTGACAACATTTTTTTCTTTCAGAGTTGGTTTCATTTCACCCAGATGGAGCATGGTTGTGAAGCGGGAGGCCAAGGATCCGTATATGTTTCCCCTGAGCCCCATAAGACCGGGGAGAATAACGAGAATTATTGGATACTCAACCATTATTTTCTCAAAGAATTTTCCAAGAAATGCTCCGGCAAAGAAGTCAAGAAGCAAACATAAGAACAGAGCTGGAAATGACGCAACGATAATTTCTCTTAACAACCCCTTTTTCGATGATTTCACTCTGATTACTGCCACCAGCTTCACGCTCCATCTTTTTGTTCCTCCTGCTTCCCTGTCCTGCCAGCTACAGCTCACAGAAATATAAAAAGATTTTGGTGGTTCGGTTTAAGGTCAGAAAATCCAAAATCAAAAGAAGGAATCCAGACTCATCTGTGAAGAACCTTTTAAGGTTGCTTCAGTGTATCCAAACCTTTCCAGTATTCTCAAAACTGATGGTATAATCTGGTTGTCAATGTAATAGTCTTTGTCCAGTTTCTTGACCTCAGTTCCACTTTTAGTTTTAACTTTCAGGTTTTCACCATCAAAGCTCTCGATGAGGTCTGTTGGATATGCTCTATCCCCTATATTCCCCGTACCTCTCACTATGACGTAACCTACTTTCGAGGATACTGGATAGATTATGCCCATTTCTCTCGCCTTTAGTGCCGCTTTGACGTGAGCCTGCATCGATTCGTATTTTGATGGCTTCTTTGTCAACCCCTTGTATATCACGAGCTCTTCGAGAGAGACTTTTCCGTCTTTAATCCTTGATATCACATCTTTAACGAGTAAAAGGGCTTTTTCAGGATTCTTTTCTTTTAGAATAGTCTCTATGACCTCCCTCTGAACCTTCTTTGCCAGCTCGCACCAGTCACCCCTTCTAACCTCCAGCCCCCTGACCACAAGCCTGCCATCTTCTGTAAGCCCGGCATATCTCTTCTTTTCAACGAAAAAGATGGACGAGTAGTACTCATCAACCTCAATCTGTATTGGCAGGTCTTCATGAAGCTTTGCTATCAGCATTTCAACATCTTCTCTGGTCATTCCTTGCTTTGTGATAAAAATGCTGTCCGTATCACCGTAAAGAACCTTGAATCCCATGTTTTCAGCAATTTTTGCTGATTTCTTTATGAAATACCTGCCCCAGGCGGCTGTTGCTTCTGCACATTGATGGCAGTACCATCTCGCAAGGTTCCAGCCCATGTAGCCGTAAAATGAGTTCGTCAGAACTTTCAGGGTTTGCTGTTTTATATCAAGAAGCTTGTATTCTGAGCTTTCTGGATCGAGCTTCTTGAGTTCTGCTTTAATCTCTCTCCTTTTTTCTATAAGCATTCTGAGAATTCTTTTGAAAAATCCATCAGGGGTTTTTCTGAACCTGTGACCAACTTCTGGTGCTTCGTAGCAGTCCTCTTTGCATGCGTAGGTGTCCGGGCTTACGTTGAATGTGATCATTATTGAGGGGTACATGCTGGCAAAGTCGAGACACACAACATTTTCGTGCAAACCTCTTTCAGGCTCAAGAACGAAAGCTCCCTCATAGCTCTCGGCATGTTCTGGAGGGTTAGGGGCAATCTCACCGATCTTCTTGGCCTCGCTAAGCAGCAACCAGTCAACCTGCTTTCCCCTGCCAATTCTCGTTACATCATCCACCGGAATCCTTATCATTTTTGAGAGCTCGTAGTGCATTGGTAAAAGTTCTCTGGCAATCAGATAGGTGTTTATGGCATCCTGTCTGGCATATGCCAAAACCTTCTCCTTTTCTCCCCTGATCCAGTATCTGTAAATATCCTTGGCCTCAATGTCTGCAATCTCTATCCTTGTTCCAAGATACTCGGCAACGTTTTCCAGCTTCTTTATCTTTATGTCCGAAATTCTCATCGCTATATCGTAAAGGTCAACGTTCAGCCTTCCTGTTATCTTGGGTCTTCCGCCTCTGAAAGCGATGTTTGAGCCATCTCTCCCAATGTTGAGAGGTACGTTCCACTTTTCAGCCCTTTTCCTCAGGTATGGCCAGTCGAAGGCATCCTGATTGTATCCTACAATTATGTCCGGATCATACTTCTTCACAAGCTTCACGAAATCCGATATGATTTTTCTCTCGTCTCCGGTAAGAATTGATTCACCCTCATCGGTTTTTACCGAGATGATTATGATTGGGTCATTCTCCGGTTCGGGCATACCGAATGATGAGAGCATTTCACAGTCAAAGGCAAGCAACCTGAGATCAGGAAACCCAATTCTCGGAATTCTCTCCACTTTCTCAACTTTGTAACTTCTTAGAACCCCTTCAATCTTTTCTCCCTCAACCGCTATACCATCCATGCATGCAAGGTCTTTATCAATAAGATATCTGTACGCGAAGGGGATGTCGGCTTCCCTTACATCTCCAAACTGGCTCAAATAATCCCTGAGCTTTGGGACTTGCTGCGGGTGGAAAGCGTGGACAATGTAACCCTCAACTTCTCTGCCCAAAGACTTCAGCCTGACCTTCTCGTAAGATTTTACCTTGATCACTTCCTTTTTCGTCGAAACACTCGCATTCTTGAGAACATCTTCATCAACACCGATAACATAAAAATAGGGGTCGAAGTTGTAATCATATGCAACAAAAATACCGTCATCATCCTTGCACCACAGCCTAACAACAGCCTTACCACCTACAGTTTCGTAGTCGGCATCTATGAGCCAGCCCTCAACTCTTTCCATCCAAACAACCTATGCTGAAAAGGATTTAAAGTTTAATGATTGATGGCGGATGTTTTTAAAGTAAAAAAATTCAAATTTCCTTAAGTTTCTCTCTCAGTTTTCTGGCGCAATTTATGCTCACATCCATCAGATCATCGAGAAGTTTCTCGTCAAGCAGGTAACCACCGCTTTTCTGCATTGCAACAATGTTGTCATCCTTATCTGTAGTGATTGTCAGAGTTGAGTCCCCAACACTCATTTCATCCCTGCTTGGATCCACAAGATACTTGTTCCCCACAACGAGTGATGTAACAGATACCGGAAGATCTCTGACCGGAAGCAGGAAGTCTTCTCCCAGTTCAAACCTCTCAGCCGGAACTTTTGTGTTCATCAGTGCAGCGATTGCAGCGAGTGCTGATGCATCCTGCAGGTTCCCATCATCGTCGAGAGCGTGGATGTCCACGAAAACTATCCAGACCTTCTCCCCTTCTTCAATAACAAGCTTCGATAAATCAACAGCCTCGCTCTCCCTTATACCCCTGTCCACCACTCTTGCAAGCTCGATGGAGTTCTCATCCGGAGGTCCTGGCTCGAATGTTGGTGAGGCCAGTGGAACGAGTTCGGCATTTACGATGATAACACCCCTGTCCGGTGTGTCGGGGTAAGGCTCTCCCGGCTGCATCTTGACTCCTACCATCACCTGGGTGTCACCAAGCTTAACCAGTGCCGAACCTTCTGCCTTTTCTACGACATTTGTTGTAATCTCTATGTTCCTGAACTCATCAAAACTTCTACCGTCTATTCTTTCATTGTCCTTGAGCTTTGAGAGAACGTAGTCGCGCTTTATGTCAACCAGAATGTCGTCAGGCATCTTCATCACCCTCTGCTATTTCGTCCATTTCCTCTCCTACCTTTATGTATCTTCGGAGTATCGCTTCCCTCTGCATTTGGTAAATCTGAAGCGCACCCTTCTTTGCAAGCTCTATCGCCTGCCTTATCTCATCCTTGGTCATTCTTCCATCCATCTGAAGCAGCGCTATTGACTCAATTCTGCCGTTCCTGATGAGAAATGCAAAGGGCATGTCCGCTTCACCGAAATTGTCCTCCTCCTTCATCGGGTCTAAGATGAGGTGTCCGTCAGCCTTACCCACGGCAACTGAGGTAATCATACCTTTCATGGGCACTCCAGCATCAACGAGAGCCACACTTGCAGCGTTCAGGCATGCTGTCCTGCTTCCAGCATCTGCCTGCAGGACCTCAACAAAAATATCAATTGCACTTCTTGGAAAAAGCTCCTTCATTATAACTGCCTCAAAAGCTTCCTTGCTAACTTTTGATATTTCAACACTCCTCCTGTCCGGCCCTGGCCTTTTTCTTTCCTCAACGCTGAAAGGAGCCATGTTGTATCTGTATCTGATAACAGCCTTGCTTGGATCCTGAAGATGTCTCGGATGTACCTCTCTTGGACCGAAAACCGCTGCAATTACTTTGTTTTTGCCCATCTCAAGGTAGCAAGATCCATCAGCTCTCTTCAATACACTCGCCTCAATTTTGATTGGTCTGAGTTCATCAAATCTTCTTCCATCAAGTCTCAAACCATCCACGATTAACCTTTCGGGTTTCTCATTGAATTCCGACATCCGCCTTCCTCCTCTTTATAAATTCAGCAACCCTGTCTGTTAAACCTTCCGTATGCGCTTCCTGCTCTATAAGGTAGATCGCTTCCTCAGCAATTGAAACCTTTCTGCGATCTCCGTTGACCCATATCAAACCATTCTGCCCTACAACTATCTGAACGTCAAGCTCGCTTTTCAGAAGCTTTATCATGCTCCCCTTTTTGCCTATTACTCTCGGGACCCTCGCTGGATTGATGGCAACAATTCTCCCAAACCTGATGGGACGGCATATTCTGTCCTTCATCGTCAGCGTGACCTTCATTTTGGGATCGATGTTTAGAACCTTGGTTATGATTGCATCACCTATGTCGAGCACTTCATTCGGTTTTTTATTTGGCTTCATTTCCGGATTTTCGCCTACAGGTAGAAAGGCCTGATAGGGTGAGTAGATGTCAACCGCCCAGCCATTGGCTGCAACCTCTCTGATTATACCAACAACCACATCTCCTACTGAAGGGGTGTATCTGCCTTTCAGCGGTATAACTTTGACCTGAGTTTCAGTCTGGTCGAAAAGACCTATTATTTTTGCGTAAACTCTTCCACCTTCAACATACGTTCCATGTCCTGCCGCACGTGGATTTGTTGAAAGCAAATCTCCTGGCAGTACTATCTTCCTCATTATCCTATCCTCCTCAGGATTTTTGTCAAAGCTTCACCTTTCGTGACCTTCCCGAGCAAATCCATCAGGTCTCCATACATTCCTGAAGGAATGCGCATAACACATATCCAGCTTCCATCTCTCTGCCATTCCTCCTTTGTTATTCCTCCAAAATTGTAAAGTGCTGAAATTGCTTTCCCTGTGTATTCGGGCGGTATCTTGATAGCTATCTCCATTTCCTCGAACTTCAGCGGAAGAATTGGCTTCAGGGCTTTAACTATGTCCTTCACCTGTGCCTCAACAGACTTGAAGATGTCAATGTGAACCTTTGCCTCCTCCATGGCCCTTTCAATTCTCGATGGCGGGTGTGGAGCGTTCGTTCTTGGATCAATCGTGTTTCGGCTGATGAAGTGAACTATCTGCTTTCTTTTTGCCTCAAGCATTTCCCTTCTCTGTTCAGCAGTAATCTGCACCTCCCCTTCAGTTATTATTATTTTGGCAATTTCAAATATGTTCTCCGTTCCAAATGCTTTTCTCAGCTCCTCTGCCGATGCTCTTTCTCCCTTTCTTGCATCCTTGAAGATTTCTTCAGCAGCGAGAAGCTCCTCCATACTGACCTCTTTGCCTTCCTTGAGGTCTCTGGCCAGGTAAGGATCAACGAGGACTTCGAACTCCTCTCCTCCTTTCCTGAGCCTTGCAATTACAGCCCTGTCGAGGGATACCATACTTCACTTCTTCAGCATTTCCCTAATTCTCTCATTGGCTCTCTCAATGTAGGGTCTGAGCTCTTCTGCCGTCATGTCTTTGAAAGATCTGTCATCAACTTTAACGTAGCCCACCTCAACGTTCTCAGGGACGAGTTCTGATTCGATTGAGAGACCCATAGCAACAAGTCCGAGAATCAGAGCATCATCAAAGCTGAGATCTTCTCGATATTCCTTCTCAAAGAACTCCGTTACAGTGTTTCTTCCCATCCCTATCGCTGTTGCCTTGTACTCAAGCAATGCACCGCTTGGATCAGTCTCGTAAAGCTTCGGCACCTCATCAACTCCAGCAATGAGCAGAGAGACGCCAAAGGGTCTGACCCCTCCATACTGCGTATACTGCTGTTTGAAGTCACAGATTCTTTTTGCAAGTTCCTTGACCGTTATTGGCTCATCATAGGTTAACCTGTTAATCTGAGCCTCAATCCTCGCCCTGTCAATAAGAATCCTCGCATCCGCTACTAAGCCAGACGTCGCGGCGCAGATGTGCTCATCTATCTTGTAGATTTTCTCGATCGTGTCCGCTTCAAGAAGCCTGCTGCCAACTCTTTTGTCTGCTATCAGGATAACACCTTCTCTGCACTTGATGCCAATTGCAGTAGCGCCTCTTTTAACGGCTTCTCTGGCATATTCTACCTGAAAAAGTCTTCCATCTGGGCTGAATACTGTTATGGCTCTATCATATCCCATTTGCGGTAAATGCATTTTCACACCTCCAAATACTTTCTTCTACACCTTTTTAATGTACCGCTAACACCTACTGTCAGCGGTATTACCCTTACATCTCCAACTTTAGTCAGTAAGGTGAAGGCCACCATTACCTTGTCGAGAGCTTCCCTGTGGCACTTTATTATCCCTCTTTCTCCGTCAAAGCTTTCCACTCTCAGTCCGCTTGCTGCGAAACACTCACCAAACAGGCTGAGCATTTTCTCCGCCAAAGCACGGGAAAGTGACCTCTCGTCTATCTTCCCTTCAGCTGTAATTTTGAAGGCAATATATCTTTTTCTGCTTCTCAGTGATGGTGGTAAACCTTTCACAATCTCTCCACTGCATAAGGTGAAAAAAAGTTTGTGATGATTGTAGAAAATACTGCAAGACCCAGGCACAGCATCAGGCTTATGTATGGCAGCGGTGAGAGGGCAAGAAACTTTGCCAGCATCCCCATGTAAGCTAAGTATGCCATGAAAGCCACGAATAGGAAAAAGCCCAATCCAAAGCCAAAAGCAAGTGCTTCTCTGAAGTTCTTGGAAAAATACCCCGCAATCAGACCTCCGACCACAATACCCAGCCAGTGAAAGATCGTCAGTGCGAGAGCTAAAACAAATGATATGACAATCAAAATCCACCTCTTCACGGAATCACCTCCTGAAAACAATCTTCTCACCTCTAACATTGAAATCAAAGCTCTTGTAGTCTCCATTTGCCCACATTTCAAGCTGGTCGGAATAGTGAGGTGAGAAGTAGTTGCCCGAATTTCCGCCAGGAATTATGCAGTAGTTCTCGTCAAAGTTAACAATCATTCTCCAGCTGCTTCCAGCCTGCATCAAGCCAGTCCCCCAGTCAACAGATCTTCTGAAGTTGAACACCGTGTAAGTGGATCCATTCATTGGCATGCCTGGATAGTCGAAGAACTTTACAATGCTGCTGAACGCGTGCTTTATGTTAAGACTGTTGTAGTCTCCGTAAACCCTGTAGCCTTCAGACTCTATAATTTTAACCGCATTCTCCATGGCTCTCGCAACAATGTCTGCTCTCTGTTCCCTCTTCTCAGTCCTGATATCGTCAAACCAGACGCTGTCTGCTGGCAAGTTCTGGAGTATGTAGAGATGGGGGTAGAAGTCCTTATCCAAGCCAGCAGAGTAGAACTCATCACCGAAAGTTTCGTTTACGAACTCTTCGAGCCAGATTGAAAATACCAGTGCTGCTTCACTGTCCTTCACCATTCTGAAGTCCCAGCTTCTCAGCTTCTCAGCATAGTTCTTTGCTTTTTCACTCATTTTATCCTCAGCCTCGAAAATGAACGGGGTGAAGAATTCTGCTGGCTTGGAGTAGACGTCTCTCTGCATCTCCATGAAGTACTCGGGCGTCATCTTCTTACCCGACTTAACAGCTTCATCTAACATCTCGTAAATCCTCATTCCTCTGTAAGGGTCTGCGAAGTACATCGAATCACCAAGGTAGTGCTGGTAGCCAAAAACAACCCTCTGGTTTGCGGTTCCAACGTAATCGGGGTTTATGAGATGTGGTATCTCCTCAAATGGTATGAAGCCTTCCCAGGTTGAAACGCCGTAAGGCTTGAACCCTCTCCACTCTCCCTCTCCGGCAGAACCGTTGAATATGACGTTGCCGGGAACTTCATTTCCGTTAATAAGCCTTATCGGGAATTTTCCAGCAGGGTAATACATCACGTTTCCGTAGATGTCCGCATAAATTACATTCTGCGCAGGAACATCAAAGAGCTTCAATCCCTCCATGAATTCGGAGATGTTGCGGGCATGGTTGTACTTGTAGACTGCAAGAGCCTCCCTCGTTGCCGTCAGCCCTGTCCATGCAACAGCAATCTTTTTTCCATGCTTCTCTATAACGGGTCCGTGGATGGTCTTCTCAACAATTACTTCTCTCTCCTCCACACCGCTGTCAGTTTTGACCTTCACAACCTTGATGTTCCTTTCCGGTTCGAGCCATTCGCCCTTGTAAAGGTACTTCCCGTCATTCCAGACATAGTAGTAGAAGTCGATAACGTCAGCCCCAACGTTTGTAAAGCCCCAGGCAACGTAATCGTTCATCCCTATCAGTATCACCGCCACACCCGGAAGAGATACGCCTCTGACATTTTCCCCATTCACCTTTAAATGCATCTCATACCATACGGGTGGTACCATTAGGAGCAGATGGGGGTCGTTGGCGAGCATTGGCTTACCGTTTTCGGTGAACTTTCCTGAAACTACCCAGTTGTTCGATCCCAATCCTTTTTCTGCTCCGAATGGTTTAAGCCAGTCCAGAAGAGATTTGTTAATCATGCCAGTCCTTATTATGGGAGATGAGTGGTTCATGTAGTCCGGGTAAAGCTCAAGCGCTCTCTCTCCCAATTTTTCAACAATCAGGGCTCTTTTCAAATCCCAGAAATTGCCGGTTAATCCCCACGCTATCTCCTTTCCAAGCAGTAAGGAGTCAACCGGTGACCACTCCTTGGGTTTGTAGCCTGCAAGCTTGAACTCAATCTGCAGGGGACGGTTTTTGATGTAGTAGTTCACACCCTCGCTGTACGCAACCAGAAAGTCACCAATTTCCGAGTCTTTTATCAAACTCCATGAAGCTTCGGCAGCACCGGCAAAATCCATTTTTATATGGAATTCATCGGAGTCAAAGAAGTCTTTCCCGAAAACTTCACTTAGCTCACCCCTCATCATCCTCCGGTGGAGGTCCATCTGGAAGAGGCGGTCTTTGGCGTGAATGTAGCCAACGGCGAAAGCCAGAGCCCTCTCATTTTCAGCAATAACATGCGGAACACCGTACTCGTCAAAGTAGACTTCAGCCCAGCCGTAAGGGTTTGGAACCTCCGATGACCTGTCCAACTCCCACAGGCTGCCGCTGAATGGGGCGAGGAGGTTAAGGTAGCTGTGTGCTGCGATGACAAGGGAAATAAGAAAAAGCAGAGGTACTGTAACGAGCTTTTTCATGTACGTGTGTTAGACCACTGGTATATATTTATTTTGCATTAACTTTATTGAATCTTTGCCCTATCGTTAATCCGTCCTGCAAACTCGAGCTTTCCAATTGCACCCTCAATTTTCCTGACTCTCTCAATGATCTCTTTGTAACCCTCGCATCCAACCCCACAGTCACCCCGATCTGTTAAAGGAAAATCCCTGCAGCTTTTAGGTCTTATTTCGTAAACTTCGCATTTTCCCTCTTTGAGAAACGGGCAGGGTTTAACCAGAACAGGACTTTTTGCATCAACATCCAGTTCGAAATTCCCAAATAAACCGAAATCTGCCTCAGCAATTATTTTTCCTGACAACGGATCATAAACGCACTGGCTGAGTTTCTCACAGCACTTCCCGCACATTCTGCATTCGAAAGGAATGGCAACCTCAATACCTTCAGTCCTGAATATCGCGTACATATCCCCTCAGAAGCTTCAGGACCTCCTCACCCTCTTCTCTGTTTGATGCCGTGGTTATCACGTGAATCTGCTGGACGGATGAACCGTCGATCAGCAAAGCCCTGACATTTCCCTTCTCATCGCTTCTCGTAAGCTTCAGTTTGACCCCTCCACCAATGCTTGTGGCATTACCTTCTATAACTCCCGGCACAACCTTTTTCACGTATGGACATCTGGCAAGTGAAAGAATGAGGCTGTAACCTTCCCTACCTCCAATTATCGTTGAGTGACTGCCTTGTATTTTATCCTCTGGGGCTTTATCTACGGTTTTCAGCTCTTTTCTCACCCTCAGCACACGTTCCAGCTTTTCAAAAAATTCTTCAGGTGTTTCGAAAACATCGCTAAATGAAATTTCAAAGGGATAAAGACTGTTCCTTAAGTTCTCAAAACCTTCTTCTATCAGCTCTCTGCACTCTCCAGATATAACAACCTCCTCAACTCTTGAAAAGTAAATCCTTTCCCCCAGAATCTCGTAAAGGTTTCTGATCGAGACTTCTTCGTCGTATCTTTTTAAACTGAACTCCTCATGCCCCATTTTACCGAAAATTTTTGCATACACTCTCTTCCCGGAAACATAAACACCACAGCCAATAGCATGTCTTTTTCCGCAGTTAAGACAGTAAGCAGCATCACTGGCTAACTCTGCACCACATTCGCAGTTTAATCGTTGAAGCATATCATGTGGCCCATTCTATCCTTTTTGGCTTTCAGATATGGAAGATTAACCTCGCATGGTTCCACCTCAATCGGCTCCCTGACAATTCTGAATCCGTACTTCTTCAGTTCCTCCATTTTCAGAGGGTTGTTCGTAAGCAGTCTTATGCTTTTAACACCCAAATCCATCAAAATTTGGGCTGCAATCCCGTAGCTTCTCATGTCTGGCGGGAAACCAAGCTCTATGTTGGCATCAACAGTGTCCTTACCCTCTTCCTGAAGCTTGTAAGCCATCAGCTTGTTTATTAAGCCTATCCCTCTTCCTTCATGCCCCCTCATGTAAATTGCCACACCCTTGCCCTCTCTGTCAATCATTTTAAGGGCATTTTCAAGCTGATCACCACAATCGCATCGCAGGGAGTGGAAAATATCCCCTGTGAGACATTCTGAGTGTATCCTCACCAGCACATCTCCCTCATCAACCCTGCCTCTGACGAGAGCAACGATTTCACCCAGAGGTGTTTTGTAACCCACCGCCTTGAAAGTTCCGTAGAACTTTGTTGGGAGGGTGGCTTCAACAACTCTCTCGACAATTTTTTCTGATTTCATTCTGAACTCAATCATGTCCTTTATCCTGAAAACGGGCATTGAGTGTTCTTCTGCAAATTTGAGGGCGTAATCTTCTCCAGCCACACCTCCTTCAGCTGTCATCAGCGGGGCGTAGATGGCTGATGGACTGAAACCTGCCATTCTCGCAAGATCAACACAGGCCTCAGCAATCCCGGGCCTTTCAAGCACCCCCATCTCCTTCGTCTCCTCAACAAATATTCTTCCGGGATACTTCACCTCCCTTACCTTTCCAGCAACGAGCTCTCTTATGAATACAGCCCTGTCATCAGCTGAAATTTTCTCAAGATTTGGGTCGATCGGAATTAAATTACCGTTCTGGAACCTGAATCTGTTCAGCCCCAAATTTAAAATCTGCCTCCATGTCAAAGCAAGACGAATTTCGTCGCAGTTCTTCATCATGAAGTTGAGTATTTCACCGCTAACAACCTCCGCAGGAATGCAGATTGCACTCATTTCTGAATCAAGAATCATGACAGGTTTTCCGGATTTCACGTGAGATGAAACTTGTTGCATAAAAAAAGTTAGTTTGGGGAATATAAGCTTAAGCTTAACTTCAGTCCTCCCTTACACCTTTTGGCTTCGATTTCTCATCTTCTATCCTTTCGAATCTCTCTTTTTCCATCATCTCCCTGTACTCTCCTTCAGTCATCTCCAAAACAAAGCTTCCAACGTAACCGCATTTCTTGCATTGATACTTCCCCGTGTATCCTCCGGCGTCAAGATCAACATCCTTTGATTTACAAACCGGACAGACAAAGATTCTTTTCATAATATTTCACCAACCTCGAACAAATAAACTTACTGCCTAAACAAACCTTATCGTCTCAAGATTCATTGGCGCTCTGGTTTCGATTCTGTATGTTTTGTATATGCTTGATGCAAGGTCAATGCACTTTGCCTCATCTCCATGCACCGTTGCGACTTTATCAGGCTTGGAGTTCAAATAGCGTAGATAGTTCATGAGCTGCTTTCTGTCGGAGTGTCCCGAGAATCCGTCAACGGTTTCAACCTCCATCTTCACCTCAACGACCTCTCTTCTCCCGGCAACGGGGAATGGGACCTCTTTCCATCCTTTCTGGATTTTTCTGCCAAGCGTCCCTTCAGCCTGATAACCGACAAAGACTATTGTGTTTCTTTCATTTTCTGCGAGATGTCTGAAGTACTCCATAACCGGCCCACCGTTCAGCATACCTGAAGTTGCGATTATTATACTCGGTGACGGGTCGCTGATCACCTCCTCCCTCTTTGAAGATGAATCAACCCCAACAAAGTTCTCGCTTATGAAGGGATTTATTCCGTGGTAGAAAATCAGATCCCGCAATTGTGCGTTCAAATACTCCGGATATGCCGTGTGGATTGCTGTAGCCTCGTAAATCATCCCGTCGAGATAAACATAGGTCTCTCTTATCTTCTTCTCTCTCATCGCCTCCTCAAGAACGATCATAACCTCCTGGCTTCTTCCTACAGCGAAAGTCGGAATGAGCACTTTCCCACCCCTGTCCAGCGTTCGGTTGATGACCTCAATTAGCTTCTCTTCAGCCTCCTTTCTTGAGGGTTGCATATCGTTTGCCCCACCGTAAGTGGCTTCCATAACAAGAGCTTCAAGCCTCGGGAAGTTCGTTGCTGCTCTGTCGAATAGTCTTGTCTTCTCGAACTTGAAGTCTCCCGTAAATGCGATGTTGTAGTGTCCTTCTCCTATGTGGAAGTGTGCTATCGCTGATCCGAGAATATGACCGGCATTGTAAAATGTCAGCCTGACGTCAGGGCTAATGTCTGTGACAACCCCGTAATCGAGAGTGATGGTGTGTTTCAAAGCCTCCCTGATGTGGTTTGAGCTGTAAGGAGCATTTGTGCCCTCTCTTCCTGCAACCTCAAGAAAATCGAGCTGCAGTAAGACCATGAGATCTCTTGTTGGCGGGGTCATGTAGATCGGGCCTCTGTAGCCGAACTTGTATAGCAGGGGTACAAGACCGCAGTGGTCAAGGTGTGCGTGAGTTATTACAACAGCATCGATAGCATCTAAGGGCTGAACTTCGGGGACGTAGAGGTAGGGGGTGCTTGAAAGGTTGCTCACGTTCACGCCGCAATCAATTAGAATTCTGCTCTCAGGTGTTTGAAGCAGGTAGCAGCTTCTTCCCACCTCTCTGCTGCCACCAAGAAACGTAACTCTGACCCACTTCTCTTCTATTGACGGAGTTCTGTGTATTCTTTCTCCAATTTTTTTCAGAATTTCTCCTCTCTCATCTCTTACGCTTAGAAGGTAGTTCCTGACGTTTTCAATAATCTTTGATTTTATGGGTGGTGTGCGCACAACCCTTGGACTCCAGCCAACAGCACGCATTATTTCTCTGAATGTGGAACCCTGTTTTCCTATGACAACTCCAGGCTTTTCAGCTTCTATGATTACCTCTCCGTTCTCTTCATCAAAAAAGATGTTTGAGATCTTCGCTTCTTCTGGGACAATTTGCATGATTACCTGCCTTGCCTCCTCCGGAGGTTTCAGTGATTTAGGATCAGCGCGGATTATTATTCTCTTTCTCAGATCCTTGGCGAGCTTCTTGACTATGTCGACTTCTGCAAGCTCCTGCGGGTTCTCAACGTAGATTACGAGCTGGGGTCCTTCGAACTCTATGCTCTTTACTTTAACTTTCGGTGGCAGATACTCCTTTACCTTCTCCCGTATTTCATCCAGATATTTCTTCATCCTTATTTCCTGAATTTTGCAAGTATCTGATCCAGTTCTTCAGGACTGTACTGGTAAAACCTGTCTTCCGTTATCTTCACCACATCAATACCATCACCTGAGGCAGAGTCTCTTTTCATTGCTGAGTATATGGCCCTCACAGCAAGTTCAACGGCTTCATCAACACTCATTTCTGGCGTGAATCTGTCCTCAAGCACACCGTAGGCAGTAAGGCTGCCGCTTCCTGTTGCCACTATGTCTTTCTCCTCTATAGCTCCTCCTATTGGGTCGATGGAGTAAATGCTCTTTCCTTTTGAATCAATACCGCCTATGAGAAGCTGAACAAGGTAGGGGAAGTACCGGTATGAGTTGAGAATGTTTGATGTGAGGGTTGCAATGGCTTTTACGGTCGGCTTTCTCTCCCTCCTTATTTCATACAGGTTCGCTTCGATTTTGATTATCCTTGCAAGAAACTGGGCATCACCCACGCTGCCTGCAGTTGTCATGGCCATCCTGTCTGCAATCTGGTAGATTTTCTTTGCAGTTTTACTTGCTATGAAGTGACCCATGGTCGCTCTTTTCTCGGTAGCCAGGACTACCCCATCCTTACAAACCAGACCCACCGTCGTGGTTCCTTTATATATTTTCTCCTCTATCATGTCCATCACTTTTCGTTTTGGTTTTTTGATTTTAAAATAGCCCTCTGGCATCATTCATTAGAGAAAAAAGATTTTTAAATGTTTCGTTCTTTTGAAATTATGTTCGAAGATGCGATTAAAATCGGGAAGCTTCTCGCAGCATCGAGGTTGATTGACGGAGCGAGCGGGAACATGAGCTTTAAAATGGCTGATTCGATTTACATAACCCGTTCCGGTGAGAACCTTGATGATCTGAGCGATTTATCTTTTGTTAAAATAAAGCCCGGTGAATTCGTGAAAGAAGCATCAGTTGACCAGATGATACATCTGAAAATTTACGAAAAGACCAACTACAACGCTGTTTTGCACTGCCATGGTGTATTCAACGTTGTTCTTGGGAGTATAATGGACAGAATCCTTCCAGTAGACCTTGAGGGTAAGCTTTATTTTGGGGAGATGGAAGTCGTTGAGGGTCAGTTTGGCTCTTCTGAGCTTGCAGAGAAGATTTCAGAAATTGTAAAGAGGAAAGGAATTGCAATTGTAAGAAACCACGGTATTTACGCAGCGGGAGTGAATTTGAGGGATGCCTACAACAAGGCGAGCTACGCAGAACATTCCTGCGAAATTGTTTACAGGCTAAAGCTTCTCAACAAGCTTTAGCATTGCATAAGCGGGAAAGAGCTTTGAGTAATCCCCGTAGAGTTCTGAAATCAGACGGCACTCGATTTCTGCCTTCTCACATGCCTTTTTAATGACAAACTCACCTATACCACACGCAAGTACCTCATTCAGTTTGTATTCTTCAGATTTGGTCTTTATCGCCTGAGAGAGAGCGTCTATCATGGACAGCTTTGCTTCTAAGGCGAGCTTCCTGACATTCTCTTCTCCAAGTTCTTCCAGATCACTGCAGACAGTCCTTGCAAGTCTTCTCATGCATTCCTCTTTGCTCCTCCCTTTACCATCCGGAGTATCGCAGCTGTAATCCTTCTCTTCAATATCTCCGGTCAGAACAAAAACATCTGCAGTTATTGCAAAAAATTCAGGGCATAGAGGGGCAGAATTGAACTCTCTGAGCACGTAAAAAACCGGGGTTCTGAGAACGCCAAAGTAAATGAGTTCCTTTCTCTTAAGCCTTTCGAAATCGGTTTTTCCGGCATTAATTTTTGAAGTAACGGGGATTATGTCGGTTGTTGTTGAACCCATGTCAATGAAAAGGAAATTCCTGTATCCCTCCTCAAGGAGATACTTGCAAGAAGCAACCCAGTTGCTTGCAGCAAAGTTCTCTGGATTGTCGATGTGTGGTTTGAGGTTGCCATCAACATCCAGAAAATAAACCTCTTCGAAGGCTTTCTGGCAGGCTTTTGCAATAAATTCCACTCCCTCAGACTTTGACCTGAAAAAGTCGGCAAGCTCTGCGGTCATAACAGCTCCGGCCTTTTTTGCTGAGTATTTTTGAGCAATTTCTCTCAGCTTACCTTCCAGCTTCTCAGCTTCTCTCCACATGGGAAAGTACAGTATCTCCCATCCATCCTCTGAGGCAACCTTCAGGTTTGCACCCCCGATGTCAATCCCCAAAGAACTCATCAAGCCTTCCCTCCCCAAACGAAAAAGACTGGTAATCTCTTCCGACAGGATAGCTTTTCACAGCAATTTCATGTGGAGGATAAAAGTGTCCGAGATGTGTTAAAACGATTTTTCCGGCATTAAGTCTTTTACCGAGCTCCATTGCCTCTCTGGCATTCATATGCTTTCTGAATTTCCCGGTTGGTGCTAAAGCTTCAACTATGAACAAATCCGGATTCTGCATTTCCCTTAACGTTTCTTCCGGAATTCTTGCATTTGTGTCTCCGCTGATAACAACCCTGTAACCTTTCCACTCTACCCTCACTCCCACCGCACTGACTGTGGGGTGATTTACCGGCAGTAACGTGAAATCCATACCTCCTATATTGAAGCCCTCAAAAGTTTCAACCTCAATTGTCTTGTATGACATGAATTTCATGAAATGGCCGATGTCTTCGTGAATTTGAGGGGTCGAGTAAACTTTAACATTGTTCTGAACTCTGTAAAATTCTCCAAAACCGCCAAAATGGTCGAAGTGGCAGTGAGTCCATATCACGGCATCCACCTTCTCAACCCTGCAGTCAAGAAGCTGTCTTCTCAAGTCTGGAGAAGTGTCTATCAGCACGGTTTTGCTGTTGTTCTGAATCATAACCGAGAATCTCTTCCTCTCCCATCCTTTTTTTCTTGCATCCTCACATGTTCTGCAGTGACAGTTGAGAATCGGCGTGCCTGGAGAGTCGCCGGTTCCAAGCAGAGTGACTATCATGCTAATACGATTTCTTTAGCTTGAGCCTCTCCTTAACTTCCTTTACAGCATTCAGAAGATCTCCCTGAGTGAGTTCCTTTCTTCCCTGCAGTAGAGCGTCGAGGACTGCTTCTCTAACAACGAGCTTTATATCTGCTCCCGTGAAACCTTCTGTCTCCTTCACGAGCTCTTCCATGTCAAAATTCCCCGGGATTTTTGCTAAGAATATCTCAAAGATTTTCCTTCTTATTGCTTCTTCAGGTTCTGGAAATTCAATGACCTTATCGAACCTCCTCCATACTGCGGGGTCTAAGAGGGAGGGGTGGTTGGTTGCAGCAATAAGCAGAACACCGTCTTCAACAAGATTTATGTCGTCAATTGATTTCAGCAATGTATTAACAGCCCTTTTTATTGCAGCGTGCTCGTCACTCGTCCTCATTTTGGCAACATAGTCAAATTCGTCAATGAAGAGAATGCATGGGGACATCATCCTCGCAATTTCGAAGATTTTCTCTATGTTTTTAGAAGTTTCACCAAGATACTGGCTTGTGATCATCGAAAGCCTAACTTCGAGCAGCGGGAGGTAGAGTCTCTTGCTCAAAGCCCTTGCAGTCGTGGTTTTACCGGTTCCCGGTGGACCGATGAAAAGGAGCTTTCCGATATCTGAAAGTCCAATTTCTCTCAGAAAGTTCCTCTCTTCCAAGGCAATCTCAATCTTTCTCACTTCTTCAAGCTGCTCCTCACTTAGAGCAACATCCTTAAAATCGACGGGAATTTCTTCGGGAGAAAGCACTCTTACTAAGGAGAGCATCTCTCTTGTTTCATCTTTTTTCTCAAGTTCGTCTATCAGACCTTTCAACCACTCTTTATCTCCACGCTTTGGCAGGTTGGCTTTTTTAGCCTCCTCGTAGGAAACATTGAGGGAGTCATAGTTCTGGTAGAAGTAAGCGAGAGCTGGATTTTTCCTTATCAGCTCAACCCCTCTGCTTGCAAACCACTTAACAGCTAAATCGAAGGAGGTGAGAATGTACTGCTTTGAAAAGACATTCAGGTCAACGAATGGTGGGATTTGTTCAACTTTCCCTGCATACTTTACTGCAGTGTCCTCTCTGATAACCAGAGGTCTCTTTATACCTCCCTTGCTGTACAGCAGCTTCCTTATTTCTTTTGGTATGTCATCCTCCGTCAGCTCCTCGTATCTGTTAAATATCTCTGCAGTCAGCAGAAGTTCAACAAGCCTGACAGCACTCATTTGGGACACTTCATGCATCTCACCAAATCGTGATTTAAATTTTTTGGAAGTTCTTTTGTTTTTTATCTTCTTTAAACTTTTTCTGATGGTTGCGTGCAGTCTTGGCAATCTTGCCGGTCATTACAGTCAGATGTTGAAGGGGGAATTAAATTAATTTCATTGCCCTCTCAACAATTTCTGTGTCATACTTTCTGTACACGTATCTCGTTCTGCCTTTCCCCTTCTCTCCGAAGGATATTTCAATCAGCTTCAGTCTTTCGAGTTTTTCGAGGATGTTGTAGTATTTCCTGTAGCTCATTCTTATCTCATTGCTAACCTGCTCGTAGAGGTCACCGGTAGAAATTGTGTCGCTGGAGTATATTATTCTCAGAACAGCCCTCTCCTCGCTGTTCAGAGCTGTGAGAATCTTGGCAACAAAAGATAAGGATTCTCCGGCATGAGCAAGTTCAACGTCTTTCTCCTCAACTTTCCTGCTTCCTCTGCTCTCTGCATTCATTCCTGCAGCCTTTAAAAGGTATATTCCGTATCTAACATCGCCCGCATTGTAAGCAAGCTCAACAACTCTGCTGAAAGCTCCCTCATCAAAAGCATCCTCGTAAAACCCGTAATCAACCCTTCTCTTCAGGATCTCCTTCATCTCCTGATAGCTGTACGGGGGGTAATGTATCTCCGTGTAGTGAAAAACCGCTCCTACAAAAGGGTCAAGCAGCAGGGGGAATTTAACATCAGTTGCCGCCGCAAAAATGCCAACCTTGACCCCGTATTCTTCAGGTGCCTTGAGGATTTCATACAGAATCTCGTTCGCATAGGCTTTGCTGAGAAAGTTTATATCATCAAGAACTATTAAAAGGGGTTCGTCAAGTTTGCTCCACAATCTGTCCATCAGAACAGTTTTGCTCACTCCAGATGGCGGAGATTGCTGTCCAAAAACATCCTGAAAAATTTTAGAAAAGACCTTGTAAGGTTCTCTGAACCTCGGAATCCGTATGTAAGAATACAAAATTCCTGCATCTCTTTCCGCCTCCCTCAGAACGTACTTTATCGTGGAAGTCTTACCTGTTGATGGTGGACCGAGACAGAAGGCGTTAATCGGGGATGAGTTGAGCAGTGCAGGTTTTATACAGGATACAAGCTGCCTGATCTGGCTATCTCTGAACAGCAACTCATCTGGAACATAATCCGGATCGAAGACTTCAAGTTTTTTGAATAATGTCTCATCCCGTGAGAGCATTAATGTAAAGTAAACGCTAATATGTATAATCTTTTTCACTTGCATCCAGGGGTCGAAGCTTATATTGACATGAACGCATTACATTACATGATAGAGGTACTTTCGGTTGAGATACCTGGAGGGTTCAACGCCGTGGCTGCACCAAAAGAAATCTGCTTCGACTTTTTGAACAGCTATAGAAGCAGATTTCCCGCTCTTTATATCTGTGGAAACAGCTCAAAAGTTCTGGATGGGGTTAGGGGTAACATCAGGATCAGAAGAGGCTTCACCGTGCATCAGGTAATAGAAATCCTCCTGAATGCTTATCAGGACACGGTTTTCATTGAGCATGATGCAACACTCTTTGAAGACTGTGACTTTCACACTTTTGAAGACTTCGTGATGTTGTTAAGGCAGATAGGGAGAGACAGAACTGTGGTTTACTTCACAACCAGGAGAGACAGGATCTTCGATTTCATAACGACGCTTGCTGATCGCTATGTATTAGTTGAGGCTGAGGAAGGAGGCTATTTTATAGCGAATGTGGACGATAAGGGGATAACACAGCGTTTCTATCCCAAGAGAGCCGGACAGCTCACCCTGGAGGTGTTCTGATGGGGAGAAGCATTTCGAGCGTGAGGATGGAGGTTAAAAGAATAGCGGAGAGATGGGAAAGAACAGCAAAGGCCATGAAGAAAGAAGACAGGGTTTACGCCATAAAGCTCGCCAGTCTTGTGAAGAAACACAGCAGTGAAGTGTTCTACACCTTTGACGACCCTTTGGAGGCAGCAATTTTCTCGGTTCTGGTTGAGCTTATGAAGGAGCTCGATAAGGATGTGGATACTGGACTGCTCACCTTCAGGGAACGGCGTCGAACTGTGGATTAAGAAGGAAAACGGTAAGATCACAAAGAAAAGATTCAAGTTTGATAACTACTTTTTCCTGCATTTTCCTGATAAAACTCTTCACGTTGAGCTTTTAGAGAACCTCGAAACGCGATACAGAGTTGAGGAGTGCACATTCAAAACGATTTATGGAGAATGCGAGGGATACAGAGTTTACGCGGGAAAAAAGGTTGCTGAGATGATTGAAAAGCAGGCAAAGGATGTGAAGCTTTACAATGCTGATGTAAGGTTAGAACAAAAGTTCATGGTTGAAAAAAGGGTTTTTCCATGCTCTCATTTACTCGAAGACATTGCTGAGAGGTTTGAGGTTGATTTCGATTTGCCGTTTGATGTTATGAAGGTTGGCGTCAAAGGGGACATCTTCAAGCCCGAAATTAAAGAGATAAGCATAAACGGTAGGAGAATAAGGAATAAGGAGAAAGAGCTGATTGAGGAACTTTCAGGAGCAATTGAAGATCAGGATCCTGACATAATTCTGATGGAAGATGCAGATTTCTGGATGCAACACATTTTTCTGAAATCTGTGAGCAGAACAGGAAAATTCCGCAGGATATCTCAGAAAATTTACTGGAGCTACGGCAAAGCGAGGTACAGAAATCAGGCTTTGATACCGGAAGGAAGAATTCTCATAGACACAAACTCCTTCAACTTCAAAGAAGGGGGACTTAGAGGGGTTCTCCTTGCCTCAAGAATCTCTGCAGTTTCTCCAAACCACGCATCCCGAATCACTCCCGGATCCCTTATTTCCCTATACGAAGTTTTCGAGGCTCTGGTGAGAGGTATAGCCGTGCCGTTCAGAAAGAGTGATGCGGAGAGGATGAGGAGTGTAGAAGAACTCAGGTTTTCGGACAGGGGTGGAATGATCTTCCAGCCTGAACCCGGAGTTTATGATAACGTCTGGGAGCTCGATTTCACATCGATGTATCCGTCAATAATCGTGAAATACAACCTCTCTCCAGAGACTAAAGCCGGACGAAGGGGATTTCTGGCCGAGGTTCTTGAAAATCTTTTAAAGATGAGGATAAAAACGAAGAGTTTAAAGAGAAAAAACCAGAATTATGCCGGTATTGACTCCATTTTGAAATGGATGCTCGTCACGTGCTTTGGATACACAGGTTACAGAAACGCTAAATTCGGCAGTATAGAGGTTCATGAGGAAATAAACAGGATTGGAAGGGAAATTCTGATAAAAACAAAGGAGATTGCAGAGGAACTGGGATTTGAGGTTCTTCACGGAATTGTTGACTGCCTGTGGGTTAGAGGAGAAAGCATAGACAGATTGAAGTTGAGGGTTGAAAAGGAGACAGGTTTGCTTACCGAGATAGAAAAATACGACTGGATAGTCTTTCTTCCAATGAAGGACGGTAACGGGGCTTACAACCGCTATTACGGAAGACTTTGCAGCGGGGAGATGAAGCTCAGGGGAGTCATGGCAAGAAGACGCGATACTCCCGAATATGTGAGAAGGATGCAGATGGAATGCTTCGAGTTGATGAAAAAGGCTGTGTGTGCAGGAGAGCTTCATGAACTCTATCCTGAGTTAATGCAGGTTTACAGAAATTACGCTAAAAACATGCGAAAAGCAGGGCCTGAAGAGATGGTAATAAGGAAGGTTGTCGGAAAAACTGACTACGGAAAAAAGCTGCTGGAATCTTCGGCAATTCAAGAATACAGGAAAGCTGGAATAAACATCAAACCGGGAATGATGATAGAATACGTGGTCGTTAACTCGAAAAGAAAGGTTGTGAGCGTGAGGGAGCATTCAGCTTTTGATTTGAAGTATTACAGAAATCTGCTGGATAAAGCTTGGGAGGAGGTGAGCTGTTTTTTGAGATGATCGTTTGCAGGGTTTTGAAGTTATAAGAATCGCAAAATTTTTATGCTATTTGTAATAATGAGCATGCCATTTGAAACTGAGCCGTGGAGAGGGTCTCTGCATGAGGTGCGAGCTGCTCAGAATCGATGAAGTGCTGGAAGTGAAAAACTCACTTGTGTTTGTCCCCGATGCGGTTGCTGAAGAGCTAAAAATTAGTAAAGTGAAGAATGTGGCGGGAGCCGTATTTCCGGGAGTTATCTTCGACGGAAGGATTTATGAGGATCGCGTCGTTGCTTTTGAATTTGAAAGTCTGAAGGTTTACCGGGGAAAGGAAGTGCTTGAGGAAAAGAATGCGAAAACTCTCCTTACAATCGTTGATGGCTGGAGCGAGAAGGCTGAAAGGTTGCTTGAAGAAGTTTATCTCAAGCTCGGGAACCGCGTGGTTTACTTAGGTGGAGGAGCAGGCTCCCTTGAGAAACAAACAGACTGTCTTTTCATTGATGGAAAATTTTTCAGCGGTGATGTCATCTTCGTTGCCATTCCTGAGAAATTCAATGTAGCTGTAAGACACGGATGGAAGTCTACTGAGCAAGCTTACGTGGCAACCAGAACTGAGGGAAGGAGGATAATTGAACTCGACTGGAAACCAGCGTTTGATGTTTACGCTGCAGCACTGAGCGAAATTGGGGTGGAGATAAGCAGAGAAAGCTTCTTCGATGTTGCAAAAGCTTACCCCTTCGGCATGGCAAAGGTTAGGGGTGAGGATGTTGTTAGAGATCCGCTTATGGTGGATAACACCGACATCATCTGCGCTGGGAGAGTTCCGAGAAACGCGTTCCTCAGGCTGATGGAAGGTGACAAACAATCTCTGATTGAGGCTGCGAAGGAATGCGTTGAGACTGCTGGAAATGCCGACATTGTTTTTGACTGCATTTCGAGAGTTCTTTACCTTGGCGACGACTTTGCCAGGGAGGCGAAGAACTTCAGAGAAGCTTCTGGTGCTTTAACCATAGGTGAGGTGGCCTGTAAGAGAGGTTTCCTCGAGTTCTACAACAAGACCGTGGTGGTAGGAGATGCAGAAGGATAATCTCTCAATCACCCTTTTTGAACTTGAGACCCTCATAAAACCGGGAAAAGTTGAAGAAGTTCTGCTTGAATTCGGAAAAGAGTTGCTGAGGCGCTTTGATCTCGAATGTTTTGTTGCGGAGGTTCCGATGCTCAGGCTGAGGGTTGAAATTCCGGAGGGATGTGGAGGTTGCAGCTTCACCTTCGAGGGCTCAGCTGTTAAGTTTCGCATTTGCGGAGACGTTGAAGGTTTGGAAAAACCGATAAGCGATCTCATGGAGAGACTCGACCAGGTCATCCAGCACAGCGTGTACTACGAGTTCTGGGTAAATCTCCTCGAAAAGAGTCCTGACGCTGTTGTAGTTGTTGATGAGCACGGTAACGTGATAAAATGCAACAGAAAAGCCATGGAAATTTTTGGGGAAATTGAAAAGCTCCCAGAAATCTCTGGGAGTGTCTGGGAATACAGGGGAAGGTTTTACTCCGTTGCAGAGTACTCTCTCGGAGCTGTGAGGTCAGTTATCCTCAGAGACATTACGGAGGTAAAGGAGCTTGAGAGTGCTGCAAGGGAAAGTGAAGAGAGGTTCAGAGCTTTGGCTGAAGCCGTTCCGGTAGCGGTTATGGCTTACCATGATGGAAAGTGGATTTTCGTGAACAGGAGTGCTGAAGAGCTGACAGGCTATACTAAAGAGGAAATACTCAGCGGAAAATTCTGGGAGCTGTTCCCGCAGGATGAGAGGGAAAAGATTAGTGAAATGATGAGAAAGAGACTGGCAGGAGAACCGTTAGAACCTTACAAGGTGAGAATAAGGCGAAAGGATGGAGAGGAAAGGGTCGTTCAGGTCTACGGAACCCGGGTTGTTTGGAGGGGAAAGATTGGTGGTCTGGTGGCAGTGGTTGACGTGACAGCAGAAGAAAGGGAAAAGAAGAGGCTGGAAGATCTGACGAGAATACTGGAGCTTATCAACAAAATTCTCCGCCATGATGTTATGAACGCCCTTGCTTCAGCAGCGGCTTTCATCGACATTTATGATGAAACCAAAGACGAAGCGATGCTTAAAAAATCCAAGGAGGCGATTGATAGGGCTGTTATGGTAGTCAGAAACATGAGAGAGTTCGAGAGCGTAGTTAAGGAGGAGGGGCTGAAGGTTGTAAACGTCAGAGAAATGGCTGAAAGGGCTGCAAAAGGTTTTGGCATACCAATTAACATCGAGGGGGACTGCGAGGTGCTTGCAGACGACGGGCTGGTTGCAGTTTTTGAGAATCTTTACCAGAACGCCGTGCAGCACGGGGAAACAGAGAGAGTTGACGTGAAGATCAGGAAGGCAGGAAAGCACTGCGAGATTCGAGTGGCTGATTACGGAAGGGGGATCCCGGATGAGATCAAGGGAAGGGTCTTTGAGGAGGGATTCAAATACGGCCCAAAAGCCTCGACAGGCTTTGGACTCTACGCTGTAAAAAGGCTGATAGAGCGTTACGGTGGAGAGGTACGCGTAGAGGACAACGAGCCGTGCGGGGTGGTTTTTGTGATAAGGCTGATGTGTGTTTGATAAAAATTAAATTGAAAACAGAAGATAGAGTCCGTAAATGAAAGCCAGAAGAAAGGCCAGTGTTGTAAAGATGTTGATTGCTTTTCTTCTTCTCATCCCTGCAGATGTGTCAAGGAGTATTGCTCTCAAGCCATTAAATGCGTGTAAAGAAACAACCAGCAGCAAAACTGCATACATTGCTTTGAACTCCGGCTGGGCAACTCTGCTGACCACTTCAGCATATTTGAGTGCCTCGTGAGATGTCATGTGCGTGACGTAGAAATGAATTGTTACCAGCAGAATCATTATCAGTCCCGTAAACATTTGGAGAATCCATGCTAACGGTTCCATAACACTCTTTGCAGACTCCATTTCAACCACCTGTCAGTGAGTACATAACGTAGCTGGCATACAGCCACACAGCTACAGCAATTACAGTAAAGATTGCCAGCAATGGCTTCCTGTATTCGTAAGCTATTCCGAATTCATGCAGGATTATCCTGAAACCATTAATGCCGTGAAAAACTCCACATAGCACAAGCAGTATATCGAAAACAAGAAACTGCTTTGAGACCGTGATTGCAATCATGCCCTCGTAAGTTGCCCCGGTTCTGTCAAAAAGCGATGAGAGGTAAGTGAGGTGTGCAATCAGGTAGATTAAAAGCACAACCCCCGTTATTCGCTGAAACATGAAGGACCAGCTGAAAATGCTCCTTCCTTTAAACCTGAACCAGCCTGAAACGCTCATTTTACCACCCCAGAAGGCTTTTAAGTATGCTGAAGGCGGTCTTCCTTCTCAGCAGCTGCACGGCTTTTGCCGGTTCAACGTTCTTCGGGCACACTTCACTGCATTCCATTGCAAGGTGGCATCTCCACACTCCGTTGGAGGAGCTGACTATTCTGTATCTCTCCCTCTGCCCCTCATCCCTGCTGTCGGCACAGAATCTGTAAGCTGCAGCCATGGCTGCGGGACCGAGATAATCATCGAGAGTTGCTGCAGCTGGGCAGACTGAATAGCAGGCACCGCATTTGATGCAGAGGGTGAAGATGTAGTATTCATTCAGCTCCTCCGGAGTCTGCAGCAACTCTTTTGGTTCTGCATAGACGTCATCTTTTCTGATAAGATAGGGCTTCACAGCCTTGTGCTTCTCAAAGAATCCCTCAAATTCGGTTATGAGATCCTTTATAACCCTGAAGTTGTCCAGAGGCTCGACTTTAACAGCATTTCCCAGCATCAAAACCTGCGTTTCGCAAGCCAGTCTTGGTTTGTCGTTGATCTTCATTGCACAGCTTCCACAAACACCCATTCTGCAAGAAGCTCTGAAAGCAAGGCTTGAATCGTAGTTCTCCTTGATGTAGTAGAGAGCTTCAAGGACTGTCATTCCCCTCTTTGCAGGTATTTCAAAACTCTGCCAGTACGATTTTTCACCATCATACCTCCTGATTTTGAACTCAACCATCAAACCACCTCAGTATTTCCTCTCCACAGGCTTCCATTTCGTAATTGTCACTGGCTTGTAGTCGAACTTTGGCCCTTCTGGAGTGTAGTAAGCTAAGGTGTGTTTCAGCCAGTTTTCATCGTCTCTCTTAGGATAATCCAGTCTGTAGTGAGCTCCTCTGCTCTCCTGCCTCTTGAGTGCACCAATTGCCACAACCTCGGCGAGATCAAGCATGTAACCAATTTCGATTGTTGATGTCAGATCAGTATTGAACCCCCTCGACCTGTCGTTGATTTCAACATTTCTGTAACGATCTTTAAGCTCCCGTATTTTCCTCACAGCCTCTTTCAGCCCGTTCTCTTCCCTGAATATCCACATGTTTTTGTCCATGGTTTCATTGAGCTCTTTCTTTATCTGATAAGGACTTTCATCGCCGCTTTTTCCAAGAAGATCATCAAAGATTCTTTTTTCCTCCTTCTGCCTGAATTCAGCAGAAATCTTGCCTGGCTTGGCATTCAAAGCGTATTCAGCCGCAACCTCTCCTGCAACTCTCCCGAAAACAAGGCATTCAGCGGTTGAGTTTGCACCAAGTCTGTTTGCTCCATGAATGCTCACACATGCACATTCTCCAGCAGCAAAGAATCCTTTTACTGCAGTTTCACATCTCATGTTTGTATCAATTCCACCCATGGTGTAGTGAGCAACGGGCTTTACTGGAATTGGTTCCTCAACAGGATCAACTCCGGCAAACTTTATTGCAGCATCTCTGATCAGGGGCAATCTTTCCTCTATTTTCTCTTCACCGAGGTGTCTCAGGTCGAGGGCTATGTAAGGCCCGTACTCTCCCTCAAAACCTCTTCCCTCAATTATTTCTGTCCACATCGCTCTTGAAACAACATCTCTTGGAGCTATTTCCATCTTTTCGGGAGCGTAGTTCTTCATAAATCTCTCGCCGTTCCTGTTCAGCAGATAACCTCCCTCTCCCCTGCAACCCTCGGTCATTAAAATGCCAGACGGAATGAGGCCTGTAGGATGAAACTGGAAGAACTCCATATCCTTTAACGGGATGCCGTTTCTGTAAGCAATAGCCAGCCCGTCTCCTGTAACCTGATGGCTGTAGGTCGTGAATCCGTAAAGCCTTCCAGCACCACCGGTGGCAAAAATAACCGCTTTTGCCTCAAAAAACTCCATATCACCGGTTTTCAGCTTAATAGCTGAAACTCCCTGAACAGCACCGTTCTCAATGGCCAGGTTTGTTATGAAGTACTCTGGGAAGATCTCGATATTGTCATACATCAACATTCTCTCGTATAGGGTGTGAACCTCGTGAAGCCCGGTTCTGTCCTTTGCATACGTTGCTCTGTTGAAGCTGTGTCCTCCAAATGGTCTCTGGGCTATGGTTCCATCTTCGTTCCTGCTCCATGGACATCCCCAGTTTTCCAGCCTTATTATTTCAACCGGACATTCCCTAACAAAAAACTCCACGGCATCTTGATCAGCAAGAAAGTCTGAACCTTTAACCGTATCCCATGCGTGAAGTTCGAAGCTGTCTCCTTCCCTTAAAACCGCGGCCGTTCCGCCCTCAGCACAAACGCTGTGACATCTGATAGGGTATGTTTTGGCAATTAGTGCAACTGACAGTTTTCTGCTCTTTTCGGCTGCTGCAATGGCAGCCCTCATCCCAGCAATCCCTGCGCCTACTATAACAATGTCGTACTCCATTACATCACCTTAAATCAATCTAAAGTTTGGCTATATAAATCTTATACTAATTCTTGCCCGGATTTAAAATTCACTTCGTATGCTTTGTATCATTATAAGGTAGAGATGAGAGTATGCAATCGAAAAGGTGAGAAAACACTTTCGAAGGTTAAGCCTCTATGAAAATTTCAGCATTTGCAATTACTAACTCGAAAATTTTTTAAAGATATTAATGATGTATTATTTGGGTGGTTCAATGGAGGAATTTAGGAAACTCTGGCGTGAGGCATACGAAAATCCTGAAAGTTTCTGGAGTAAAAAAGCTGAAGAAGCCATGGAAGACATTTACTGGTTTGAACCGTGGAAGGAAACGTTTAAATGGGAATATCCAAAGTTCAGCTGGTTTGAAGGGGGTAGGACAAACATCTGTTACAACTGTCTTGACTACAAGGTGAAGAGATTCGGATCCAAACCCGCTTACATCTACGAGAATCCGGAAATGGATTTGAGTTATGCTGTAACTTACAGCCAGCTTTTCAGCCTTGTAAAGAAATACTCTGCCTCACTGAGAGGAGCCGGGATTGGCAAAGGAGACAGAGTTCTTTTGTATCTTCCGAATTCAATTGAGGCTGCCGCCATGATCCTTGCAGCGGCGAGAATTGGGGCTATATCCGTTACTGTCTTTGCGGGTTTCTCTCCAAGGGCTGTTGCTGATAGAATTGAGTTAACCACTCCAAAGCTGATCTTTACGCAGGATTTCTCCTCAAGAAGGGGCAGGCTTGTAAGGTTGAAGGACAACATTGATGAGGCTCTAAGCTACGTGCCTGAGGAGGTCAGAGCAAATGTAAAGATGGTTGTTAAAAGGGCTTTTCCGGAGGAAGAGGTTGAATTTAAGGAGGGGCAGGACTTCACACTCAAAGAATTTCTGGATTTGAGAAAGGGGGAGAGCAGTGATTATGTTGAGATGGAGGCAACGGATCCGATTTTCGTCATGCCAACTTCCGGTACAACTGCTAAACCAAAACCCGTTGTGCACGTTCAGGGAGGTTACCAGATATGGAACTACTATGCTGCGAAATGGGTTTACGGTCTGGAGCCAGATGATGTGATCTTCAACACCTCCGACATAGGCTGGATTGTCGGGCAGAGTTACATGATCTTTGGTCCGCTGCTGGCTGGATCTACCTGTATCCTCTTTGACGGTACTCCCGATTATCCTGAGCCAGATACATGGTGGAATGTTGTGGAAAGAAACAGAGCAACGTTGATATGGACCTCACCCACGGGTGCGAGAATACTTAGGAAGCTTGGAGTTGAGAAAGCAAAGGAGCATGATCTGAGTTCTGTAAGGAGAGTCGTCTGTGCGGGAGAGGTTCTGAACCCTGAAGTCTGGTACTGGCTTTACAGAGATGTTTTTGAAGAAGAAATTCCCGTAATTGATCACATGTGGCAGACGGAAACAACGGGAGCACTTTTCGGTTACCCCTATGGACTTTACGGTGATGAGATAAAGAGGTTCATAAAGCCCGGTTCTGCTGGATTGCCGCTTCCAGGTGTGGTTCCGGTTGTTCTTGATGAGCTCACCGGTAAAGAGCTGCCACAAAAGGAGAAGGGAGTGCTATATCTCAAAAGGCCATTTCCCGGTCTCACCCCAACTCTCTGGGACAGCTTTGAAAGGTATGTTAGATCCTACTGGGAGGTTGGGGCAGGCAGAGGAATGTACTGCACCGGGGATGCTGCTTACATAGATGAGGATGGCTACGTGTGGTTTACAGGGAGGGCAGATGAGGTAATTAAAATTGCAGGGCACAGAATTGGGACGATAGAGGTTGAAAACGCCATCATCAGCCATCCAGCAGTAGCAGAAGCGGGAGTTAGCGGTATACCTGACGAAATCAGAGGAGAGGTTGTTGCAGCGTTTGTCGTGCTCAAGCCCGGCTACACCCCAAGTGAGGAGCTTAAGAAGGAGATAATAGAACATGTAAGAAAAACTCTCGGTCCGATTGTTGTCTTCAGAGACATACAATTTGTGAACATGCTTCCAAAAACGAGAAGCGGCAAGATAATGAGAAGAGTTATGAAAAGACTCTTCCTTGGCGAAGAACTCGGAGATCTGTCAACCATAGAGGAGGAAGCCTCAGTTGAGGAGATCAGAGAGGCTGTTGAGAAGCTGAAAAAGCTTTAATTTTTTTGAGGGAGTGTATTTAACCATTTAGCAGGAATAAGGCAAAGAATGGAATTCAAAATCTCAAAATCTGCCCCCAGAGTAACACCACCCCTCATAGCTGGCCCTGCCGCCTCGGAGTGGCTGACCTCTGGGGGCTGTCCCATGTCCGGGTTGCCCCATACTCATCGTAAGGCTTTCGCCTCACTCCTAAGGGGACCTATCGACATGGTGTGTCCCCGAGCTCGCAGAGAAGCTTCATCGCCGGCACTGCCACCTCAGCCTCTTCCCCGATCGGGGACATTAATAATTGACTCAAGAGCTAATAATTCTTTCACCCAGGGGTCAAAAATTACTCAATAAATTTTACTCTCCTGAACAGCTCTGAAACCCTGAATTCTTTTTTGAAAAAAACTGCGGGATGCTCGGATCTGTATATTTCAACATCGCCGGTAATCTCGACACTCTCCTGTCCATCTGCAATCAGTACAGCATTTTCAACGCTGACTCCAATCTTTCTGCTCATATCAACAACAAAGGGCTTCCATCCAAATCTGAAAGGTGCAATTGGCACAATTAACATGCATTCAAGATAGGGATCAACAACAGGCCCTCCTGCGGAGAAAGCATAACCGGTAGAGCCGATCTGGGTTGCGACAATGATACCATCACATCTCAACCTGTCAATTTCACTGCCATCAAGTTTTATCCTGACATCCATCATCTTTCCGGGCTGCTTGCTCAGTATTGCAAACTCATTTAGCGCGAGCATGTTCCGGCAAGCAATTCTCGGGAACATCTCCACTTCAAAGCTTTTCACTGCCCTCACGAGCACTTCATCAAAGTTTTCAGGTGTCGAGTGGGTTAGCAATCCAACTTTACCTGTATTTATCCCAAAAATAGGAGGACAGTTTTTTATCTTCTGCAGAATTCGCAGAATTGTTCCGTCTCCCCCTATGCTTACTATGAAGTCGTAATTTTCCAGCTCTTCAGATGGCTTGCTGAACAAATCGAACGGGATGTTTAAATCTTCAAGAACCCTCTCGACTCTGCTGAGGATTCCATCAGTTTTGTAAACAACTGCAGCCCTCATCGAACCAGCTCCAGAAGCTTTGCATGCAGTCTCTCATTTGCGGCAACGATGTTCAACCTCTCCTGCATATCAAATTTTTTATTTCCCAAGTCGCTTCCGTCTATCTCAGTTACCCTGCCACCGGCCTTTTCTGCTATGAAAGCTCCGGCTGCAGCGTCATATATTCTCAGCATCTTTACAGGACGAATGTCAAGGAAGCAGTCAAATGAACCATCAGCAAAGAAGCAGAGCTCAATCGCAGCGCTGCCGAAAATTCTCATCCTCTTGAAGGGATAATTTTTGTTTGGATAGTATATTATCGCGTTGCAGTAAAGTGAACTCTCATCGCTTACCTCAATCTTCTCTCCATTTCTGTAGGCTCCGGTTGAATCTGCGAAGTATTCATCCCCTGTAGCAAGATTGTAAACATATCCGAAAAAAGCGTTTTTCAGTTTGCTGGATTCGGAGAAGCACAGGCTGATGGAATACACCGGCACCCCTCTCGTGGCGTTGAATGTTCCGTCTAAGGGGTCAAGAGCTACAAAGACATCCCCCTCACCCACCACCCCCGATTCTTCTGTAACAACTGTAACTCTCTCCCTCTTGAGTATTTCCAGTGCAACCTCCTCTGCAACTTTGTCCGCTGCCTTGGTTGGAGTTCCATCCTTTCCCATACCCATATTCTTGGCTCTCTCCCTCAAAGGCATAGCTGAAATGACCTTTCTCACCTTCTCGGCTATTTCCCTTGAGATTCTCAGCGCCTCCATTTCATCCATGATGGTTGGTTGAGTTCAGGACAATATGTAGTTTACTGAGTGGTAAAAGAGAGCGGCAGTTATCGGGACTGTAAGGTTATCCTGAAGGTAATATCTCCCAACCTTCTGAATCCTTTCAACAGTAGCTCCAGAAACGCAGGCAATTAGTGAGGGCACAGGCGAAAGGAGTGGCAGGGAGGCAAAGAATGGGGCTAAAGTCATCACGGTGGTTGCAATATCTTTTGATCTTCTCCATGGCAGTCTCTTCACCAAACCACCCAGACCATCTCCAAGCAGTGTAACAAGAACCGCAGAAAATGCAGCTTCCATCGGAAAGATGATGGTGATGAGGAGAATTGCAAAACCAAAGTAAATGTAGGCTCCGATCTTTCCCTTCTCGTATTCCCTTACAATTACGGAAACCAGATTGTACTTCAGGCGAAAGAATTCAAAAGTTAAAGCAAAGATCAAAATTATTAAAACTCCCAGTAACAGAAGTTCTTTTCCAAAATAAAGATAGGCTGGAATGTAGGATAGTCCAGAAAAATGGATGGATTTCCGAAGAAGTTCCCTTTTAAGCTCACTCAACGGATATCCTCTCTAACTGACTTGTGAGGTTCCAAATCATTGTTCTGACATGCATTGGAAGATTCGGGTCTGCGGAAATGTCCTCAAGAACCGATATAGCAGATGCTGCTTCCAGAGAAACTTCATTCGTGGTGGTGAGTTTTTCTTTAATCTCACTTGCAATTCTCCTCACATTTCTTGGCACACTCTCATCGTGAATGATTCTATCAAGCGTTTCCAGAACCTCACCGAGCTCCTTCTTCGCCATACCCCTCACCCCGCAGAACTGGAAAACTTTAATAGTTCGGAATGTAATGGAAATCGTGAGTGATAAAAAAATTTCGGAAAAAGAGATTGCAAGTGCTGCGGAACTTCTTTACAAAGGAGCTAAAATGCTTGCATATAACTGTCCGGATTGCAAGATGCCTTTGTTTGAGAAGGATGGAAGGGTTTTCTGCCCATCATGCGGCAGAGAAGTTATCATAGAGGGAGAAAAAGAAACATCTGGACTTCAGGAAAGGTCTGAAGTGGAAGGCGAGATGATCACATCTGAAACGGGTTATGTGGATCTGTACGGGAAGGTTGAAAGGGCAATTTCCAAGGTCTGTGACATGATCGCCGAGTCAAGAAGTGTTGAAGAAGTAAGGGTGCTTTCAGAATCGCTGGAAAAGCTTGTTGATGTGCTCATAAAAATAAAGAGATAGAAAATGTTACCCAAACATTTCATGAACAGGTTTGCTGCAATTGTTGTGGTTTTGATGGTGCTTGCGGCGGGAATATACTTTTATTCACCACTCTTCCTTTTCAGACTGATTCTATTCATGGTATTCATGGTAATTACTGCAGTTTCGGCTGTAATGCTTGCGATTCTGGTTTATGCAAAGTCGAAGTACGCACTGCCATCACTGCTGTCTCTGCTTGCTTCCTTTTATGCTCTTTATCAGTCTTACACATGGAACGAACCCGTGCACGTTGCCTACATAACTGCAGCATACATAATGGCTTTCGCCATCGCTTTATGGTGGATTTCCGAGCCGGATTTGAGCGTTTATGAGAGGTTAAGAAGCGCAGCTGCACTTGAAAAAGCTGGAAGGTACAGAGCTGCAGCAAGAAAGTATGAGAAAGCAGGAAAATTTGAAAATGCTGCAGAGTGCTACCTGAAAGCCGGAATGAGGGAATCTGCAGCGTGGTGCTACGAGAAGGCTGAGCAGTTCTCGAAAGCTGCAGAGATTTACGAGGAACTTGCCGAAGATCAGGGTGATGCGTACTACCTGAAGGAGGCTTACGAGTTTTACAGAAGGGCTGGAGAGATTAAGAAAGCTGCTGAGTGCCTTGAAAAGTACGCTGAGAACGAACCGTGGTACTGGGAGGATGTGGCAAAGCTTTACGATGAGGCGGGAGATTTCGAGAAGGCGAGAGAGGCAATGCTGAGGTTTGAGGAATACTGCGAGAGGGAAGCAGAGAACGATCCGGCCTGATGGAGCACGTTGGCGAAGCTCGATTGGCTAAGGAAGTTTTGAAAAGTATTATAATTATAAGCAGAAGCAGAAATTGGATGATTAATTTCGCAAAATTTTTAAGTTAATCACAATTTTTTCGCATTATGGGTGGTATACTTGGTATTGAGGGGCAAAACATAAAGGAAACTGATGGAAGCGATATAAACAGAATATGGGTGAAGCATTACGATGAGGGGGTTAGGGATAAGCTTGAATATCCCGTGATGCCCGCCTACAGAATTCTTGATATTGCTGCTGAAAAGTACGGAGACAAGGTTGGAATCATATTTTTCGGAAATCAGATTACATACAAACAGGCAAAAGATGCGTCAGATAAAGTGGCTGCGTTTCTTCTCAATCTCGGCCTTGAAAAGGATGACAGAGTAATATTTGCTCTACCCAATACACCGCATGCCGGGCCAATAATGGCGGGAATCCTGAAAGTTGGAGGAGTAATAGTTCAGTGCAACCCCCTTTACACTCAAAGAGAGATAAAGTTCCTCGCAGAAGATAGCGGTGCCAAGGTAATGTTCTGCATGGATATGATGTACTCCAGCATCTCCCCTCTGCTCGATGATGGTACTCTTGAAACAGTAATTACGTGCAGCCTTCAGGACTTTATGGTTGGTGCGACAATGCCCGATGCTCCTGAGAAGAGAAAAGGGCTTTATTCATGGAAAAATGTCATGGAGGCTGAGAAAACAGACAAAAGGGCTGAAATCAATCCAAAAGAAGATATTGCGATGTTGCAGTACACGGGAGGAACAACGGGTTTTCCCAAAGGTGTGATGCTCACACACTTTAACATTGTTGCCAATGCTTATCAGGCAGCGAACTGGGATCCCAAAGCTTCACCGGCAGATGTTGGGATTGGAATGCTCCCCGTTTTTCACAGCTACGGAATGACAATGATGAACGTTGGAGTTCTTGTTGGAGCTACAATCATCCCGATTCCTGATCCGAGAAACTACCCGATGGTTCTTCAGGCAATTAAGATTTTCAGGGTTACGACACTTGCAGCTGTGCCGACGATGTACATAGGAATGCTCAAACTTATCGAGCAGAACGGCTACGATTTGAGCTCTTTAAGAGTCTGCACGAGCGGGGCAGCTCCACTTCCGGTTGAGGTTAAGAGGAGATGGGAGGAACTGACGGGAAAGAGAATTACAGAAGGTTACGGACTGAGTGAAGCTTCACCGGTGACACACTGCAACCCGCTGTACGGCTTGAACAAGGCTGGAAGCATAGGAGTGCCCTATCCCGACACCATTGCGGTTGTTGTTGATGAGGATGGATACATTCTCCCTCCCGGAGAAACTGGAGAACTCGCTATCAGAGGTCCTCAGGTCATGAAGGGATACTGGAACCGGGAAGAGGAGACTGCAAACACGCTGATCAACGGCTGGCTTCTCACAGGCGACATGGCAAAGATGGATGAGGACGGATACTTCTACATCGTTGACAGAAAGAAGGACATGATAATTGCCGGTGGTTACAACATCTATCCGAGAGAGGTTGAGGAAGTGCTTTACGAACATCCTGCAGTTGCTGAAGCAGCAGTTGTCGGTGTGCCTGATCCGTACAGAGGGGAGACAGTAAAGGCATTCATAGAACTGAAGCCAGAGTGGAGGGGAAAAGTTACTGAGCTGGATATAATCCAGTTCTGCAAGGAGAGGCTGGCTGCATACAAGGTTCCCAGGCTTGTTGAGTTCAGAGATGAGCTGCCTAAATCGCTTGTGGGCAAGGTGCTGAGGAGGTTGCTGAGAGAGGAGGTGCTGAAGAAGAGAGGAGATTAAAGCACTAAACGCATCAGATACCACTGCTTTATACCAAAATTTTTTTCCGCAAAGCTGTTGTCCAGCATCCTGGCAATTTCAAAGCCAAATTTTGATAAAAGACCTATTCCCTCATCGTTATCAACAGAAACGAGGCATTCAATTTCCTTCCCGCCTCCCTCTCTTACACTTTCAATGATCCTTTCAAGCAGCAGCGATCCAGCGCCACAGTTCCTTCTGAGTGGTGATACGGCAATGAAATTGATTACAGCCTTACCTTTTCTCGGCTTTGGGCAGAGGTAGCGGATGAGAAGAGATGCCTTTACTCCTCTCACAAACCCGAGTTCCCTTCTTAAAAAACCTGAAATCGGCAGTCTCTGTCTGAAGGAGTATGATGCAAACCCAACAATTCTATCACTCTCAGCCACGAGACACTCCTTTCTTTGCAAGGAGAAAAATTTAAAAAAAAGCTCTCTTGCCAGCTCTATGTCCCCGAAAATACCATTCAGCTCTCTGCTGAATGATAGAACGAGTATTCTTACTGCATCCCTTATGTCACCATCTTCAAGCTCTCTGACTCTCATAATCTCTTATTATTCCAACCGCCTTCTGGAGATTTTCCAGTGAGTTTGCGTAACTTATTCTTACGTAGGTTTCATTGTAATCTCCGAACGGTATGCCGGGGGTGACAGCAACTCCCAGTTCAATCAGCTTTTCAGCATACCTCATGCAGTTCTCTCCTACATTTACGAACATGTAAAATGCCCCTTCCGGTTTCACAACATCGTACATCTTGATCAGCTCGGAGTAAAGGTAATCTCTGCGTCGCCTGAACTCATCAACCATCCTTGAAACAATTGAGTCAAAAAGACCTTCCGCAAAAATGTCTGCAACCGCCTTCTGGGCAAATGCTGGAGCACAGACTCCGTTAACCTGATGAACCTTCAGAATTGGATCAATTAAGCTTTCATCGGCTATTGTGAAGCCTATCCTCCATCCTGTCATGGAAAGGGATTTGGAAAAACCATTCACACAGACAACGTTTTCCTCTCCAGCAAGAGATGTTGGCTTCACATCGTAGTAAATCTGATCATAGATTTCATCACTAACAACTACTGCTCCGTTATCTCTTGCAATTTCAACAATTGCTCTCAGCTCTCTCTCCCCAATCACAACCCCCGTTGGGTTGTTTGGATAGTTGAGGAAAATTACACTCACATTTCTGTCAACAACTTCGTTAAGCTGGTTGATATCCGGTAAAAAACCGTTGTCATGAGTTCTAAGCTGAACAATTTTGCCACCGCACAATCTGGCGTAGGTAAAGTAGCTGAGAAAGTTTGGGGTTGGTATAACCACTTTGCTCCCCTCCTCAATGAATGCCAGCGACGCATTTATCAGAGCTTCACTACCACCGGTGGTAATCATTACCTGAGCTGCATCCACTCCGTATCTTTCTGCAATTGCTTCTCTGAGCTCTTCCAGGCCAAAGTTGGAGGTGTAGTGTGTGTAACCGGCTTTCATTGCTCTACAAGCTCTCTCCACAACCTCTGCCGGAGTATCGAAGTCCGGCTCGCCTATGGTTAGGCTGATTATCTCTCTCCCTTCTTTTCTGGCTTTTTCAACAATTTCGAACATTCTGCGTATCATTGAGGTGGATACCTGAGATAATCTCCTTGCTTCCCTCATTGCCGAGGGTTTCGAGAGGAGTTATTTAAACTTAATTTTTATGCTCTCCTTACCAAGCGGAGAATCAACAAAAGGCAAAAAATTTTAACTCATCTTCAAAGATAAAATGGATGATGAATCTGGCAGAACCTGAGCGCAAGCGATGATGATGGCTGTACTCTCTGATTAAAGCAGATCCTTCTCCGCCATCTCTATTGTCCTTCTTATAGCTTCCTGAAGTGCTTCAGGCAGACCTTTTATCTCTATCTCCATAAAGCCTCTGACTATAGCTGAAACTGCTTCATCTCTGCTCAATCCTCTCGACATCAAATAGAAAATTTCCTCCTCCGCTATTTTCCCTATTGCTGCCTCATGGCTGAGTTCCACATTTGGATATCTTGCTTCAAGCTCTGGAATGGCATGAATCAGTCCATTTTCAGACAGCATCAGTCCCCTGCACTCAAGGTGTCCTTTTGCTCCGGGAGCATCTCCAACGATGTGGCCTCTTGCAATAATCTTTCCTCCCTTGCTTATCGTTCTCGAAATTATCTCTACCCTGCTGTTTTCGCCCATCAAAATCGCTCTTGATCCATAATCAACAACACTGCCCTCATGGGCAACGATCACACTGCTATATATCACCGTTCCATCCTTCTCCACATAGGCAGTGGGATAAGCTTGAACAAGCTTTACCGGGTTGAGAAGAATGTAGTTGCCTATGTATGTTCCCCCCTCCTCAACCTTTATTGCAGTTCTCGGCCTGACTTCTATCGTTGTATCCCAGCCGTGTATCATTGTGAAAGATATCCTAGCATTCTTTTTGACGAAGAACTCTGACAGTCCAATGTGCATTCCTATAGCTCCAGGATGAGAGGTACAGCCAGTTATTATGTTCAGCTCCGAACCCTCTTCCGCTATTATTATGTTGTGCACCCTCTGTTTGTCTGCTCTTTTGAGATAAAGACATGCCTCAACCGGTATCTCCACCTTGGCTCCGGGCAATGAGCGAATGAAGTACCCGTTAACATCCTCGGTGTCGGCCATCTTTGTGAATTCATCCTGATCTTTCCTCAGAATCTTCCAGAAGTAGTCTTTCACCCAGTCATACTTTTCCATTGCCTGTTTTATGCTCATCACTTCCACTCCTTCGAAGAAAGAGGCGAAGGTCTTTGCATGCTGGTCTTCCATGAGAAATGTTCCTGATCTCTTTGATCTATCAAGCTCAATCCCGACTTCCCTCAGCCTTTTACTATCTACTCCAAACTCTCCATATTCCTCAGACATTTTGCCAAACACCCCTCATATCCGTGATTTCTTATCTGATTCAAAATATCCTTCGGCTCGCCAGTACAGGCGATCCTCCCGTTGTACAGTATCGCCGCATAATCAGCATCCACGTAATCCAGAATATGTCCCTGATGCGTTATTATTATCCCTGACTTCACTCTGTCTTCAGTTTTATCCCGATCAAGAAGCCTTCTTATCGCATCTCCAATTAGAGCCACATTTTCCAGATCAACACCGCTGTCCGGCTCATCGAGCAAAACCAGGTCTGGATTCATCAGCATAAGCTGCAAAAGCTCTGATCTTTTTATCTCTCCCCCTGAGAAACCAACGTTGATTTCTCTGTAGAGGTGGTCTTTCATTTTCATGATTTCGGCAAATTCCATTATCTTGTCCTCCCCGTATCCACCAACTCGAGCACAGTATCTGAGAACATCTATCAGTTTCACACCGCTTATCTTTGGTGGATTCTGAAATGAAATGCCCATTCCGAGCCTGACCCTTTCATTGGCTGGCAGATTTGTGACATCTATTTTCTTGAATATTATTCGCCCGCTCGTAATCTGGTAGGATGGATTCCCGATGAGTGCGTTGAGAAGGGTTGATTTACCTGAACCATTTGGGCCAAAAAGAACGAAAGTTTCCCCCTCTTTGATGAAGAGATTAACGTTTTTCAGTATACTTTTATCACCAACCTTCACGCCGAGATTAACAACCCTCAGCACACCCATACCAATACTGACTTCACATGCTATTTAATCTTTTTGTGGGTTTTTCAGTTAAATCAGTCACCTTTATTAGCACTCCGGAAAAATTCGATCGATGGACATTGAAGGCTACGCGAGAAGAATGCTTGAAAGAATGGACGAGAAAGATGTTAAGGTTCTTTTAGCTGAAAGAATAGCTGAGATTAAAGGCTGGAGTCTTGAAAGGGCTATGCGTTGGGCTGAAGCTGTTATTGTGGAGGTTAAGAATGCATACAGCAGAACCAACTGGCTTCTTGATTACCACAGATCAGGGGTGACGATGGGTGAATTTGGAGTGGGTTCAAGGGGAAAAGGTGACTTCTACGTTCACGAAAAAATTGCCGAAGTAATCGGAAACTCTGGAGCTGTTGTTTCTTCGAGAGACCTTGACGATGCTGGAGTGGTGAGGTTTGGTGACTTCTACATTTCAGTAGCCATAGACGGTATCCATTCAAGATTGAGCGAGTTTCCATTCATTGCCGGATTTCATGTAACAAGGGCAGCCATGCGGGATGTATTTGTAATGGGAGCAGAACCGGTTGCGGTTTTTTCAGACATCCATGTTGCAGATGACGGAGATGTTAGCAAGATATTTGACCACATTGCGGGAATTACTGCAGTCTGCGATGCGACCAACGTTCCGCTTGTTAGCGGAAGCACGCTCAGAATTGGCGGTGACATGGTGATAGGGGAGAGGATGACAGGCGGTGTTGGCTGTGTTGGAGTTTCAAAGCACATAACACCGCGAAAAAATGCCAGAGAGGGAGACGTTATTCTGCTCACAGAGGGGGCTGGTGGAGGAACCGTGGCAACAACTGCCATTTACTATGGCATGCATGATGTTGTTGAGGAGACAGTAAACCTGGACTTCATTAAGGCTGTGAAAGCGATTTTCAGAGCTGATTTGGTTAGGAAAATTCACTCAATGACGGATGTGACAAACGGAGGGATAAGGGGTGATGCGGAGGAGATTGCAAAGGTTTCGAACAAAGCTCTAATTTTTGATTACGATAAAGTGAAGAACTGCGTCAATCCAAGAGTTCTCAAAATGCTTGAAGAGCTTGAGATAGACTTCATGGGTGTTTCAATTGACTCACTAATGGTAATTTGCGATCCTGACACTGCAAAGCTGGTGAAAAATGCAATCAAAAAAACCGGTGTGAAGGTAGAAGAAGTTGGCTGGGTTGAAAGTGGAAGGGGGGCTTTTGTTATTGAAGATGGAAAAGTCAGAGAAATCAAGCCGAGATTCAGGGAATCTGCCTACACTCCTTTGAAGAAGGTTGTAGGGGAGGAAACACCTCCGAACTTTGAAGAGATGAAAAGAAGGATTGATGAGGCCGTGATTAAGGCATTAGAGAAAAAGAGAAAGGTGCTGGAGCTAATTGGAAGAGTTTAACTCCTCCTTTATTTCTCTGTTAATCCTGTCCTCAAGCTCAAGCAGAACTTTCAAAATGGTGAAGTACAGCTCTACCAGCTTGTTTTTCTCCCACTCAGCATGCTTCATTATAATTCCATCCAGCCTTCCCTGAAGCTTTCCCATTCTGTAGAGCAGATAAAGCATATCCTCAACGCTGTTGCTGAAGGTGAACTCCACACCCCTTTCCCTCTCGTAAAGCCAGGCTCTCCTTATCGTTTCGCCAATGGTGCCGTAGTCTATCTGCAGAAAATCCTTTCTCGTTCTGAAGAGTTCTTCAAGCTCATATTTGTTTGGAAGAACCATGTCATTGACAATGGCTGAGAGTTCGACGATTCTCGTGAAGAAAATATAGAATATTGGGTTAAAGATGTTCCCGCTCCTCTTGAGGCTCTTCGCTCTCTCTATAAAATCTCTGTCGAACAGATCCATCAACTCTTTCTCAAACTCCTCCAGACTCATTTGGCTAATGATTGGAGAAAGGTATTATAAATCTTGCCTGAAATGCGAAAAGGTGCAGATTGAGTTTTACAGAAGGAGGTACGGCAGAGGTTGCAGACCTCACCTTTCTCTTTGCATTGAAGGGCAGCACTATCACATCGATTCCTCTCCTGCAGGCTACGGAATCAACCTCATCACTCATGCTCACACAGACCATTATGGGCATAAGAACATGGACAACAGAAAAGCAGTAGCGAGCAGAGAGACTGCGGCAATACTTGAGGCATACACAGGCAGAAAATTCTCAGGTGCTGTTTTTGAGATTGGAAGCAGGATAAGAATTGGAGATATCCGGATTAAAACAATTCCAACCTTCCACATGCACGGAGCGACAGCCTTCTACTTCAAAGATGCCGATGTTCTGGTTAGCGGAGACGTTAAAGATTACTCGAAGTTACCGAAGTGCAGAGTTCTTGTTACGGAAGCTACCTACGGTCACCCTTCTCATGTTTTTGAAGAGGAAATTGACATGCTTTTAAAACTCGCATCCAGCAAGCCTGTTTTCGGTGCCTACCCGATTGGAAAAGCTCAGAGAGTTGCAAAAATTCTCGTTGAGGAGGGATTTGGCTTCTCAGCAGAGAAGCATGTTGAGAGAATTTGCAACGCTGTTGGGCTGAAGTCAACGGACGGCCCACTCATAGCATCTCCGGCAAACCTCCATCGTTACGGAGGAGGGTACGTGCTTACAGCCCAGAGATTCTACAGATGGCCAAGGATAACTCTTAGCGACCATCTTGATTACAGGGGAATAATAGAAATGATAATTAACTGCGATCCTGATGAGGTCATTTTTTACCACGGAAAACCATCAAGAAAGCTTTTAGAAGAGTTAAAAATTGAAAGAATTGCCTGCAGAACCTTAAGTGACATTGAAGTGGTTTAAGGTGGGATATGCTCGGGCGGTCTGACAGCTTTTAGCTTTATAGCCTCCTGCTCACATCCGACAACACACACTCCACATCCAAAACACTTTTCTTCATCCACCTTTGCAACATCTTCGATCTTGATGGCTTCAAATGGACATCTCTCCTCGCAGACTCCACAGGCGATGCAAGCGTTTTCATCAACGTATGCGAGGTATCTGCTTTTCTCGAGTATTGTTTCTACCGGTACTTTGCCATATTTTGCAGAAAGAAAGAACTCGCAGCAGTCCTCGCAACAGTTACAGTTAACAGTCACCCTTTTGTCAACAATTTTACCTGTGTTTGGCCATGTGTGCACCAGACCATCCTTTTCAGCCTTCATGATTATATCTATAGCCTCATCCACCGTTATTTCCTTCCCCGACCCTCTGGTGATGACGTACTCGGCACCTCTTCCAAACTGGATGCAGTGCCAGAGTGACATTTCGTCTGTATGTCTGCATCCATCTCCTGAAAGGTAAGTGACGTTTCTGCATGAGCAGGGAACAACGGCAATCTTTTCCTGAGCTTTTATCATCTCAACTATGTTCTCCTCTGGAAGAACGTCAGGGAGGTTTTTTATAGCCCCGTAAGCCGGAACGACTCTCCAAACCTTGAAATTTGCCATTGCAAGCAGCTGACCCATTTTTGCGTGTGCTTCCTTCTCGCCAAAATCTTTCCACATTTTTGCGTACTCGGGGTCTTTCATATGCATGGAAGCAAGGGTGGCATCATGAAGCTGAACGAGATCCCTGGCAAACCTGTAGTAATTCCTGTTGTAGAAATCTTTCGGAAAAACAACTCCTTTGAAGAATAGATTCTCAAGAATCTCTCTAACCCTCTCAACATCCATTCCCAGCTTCTCGGCAACCTCTTCAGGTGTTCCCGGAAGTGCTGCAGCAACCTTTGCCTCCTCATCATTCATCAGGTACTCCAGAATTTTTCTGAGTCTCTCGGAATCCGGAAAACCAAGTCTTACCATTAACATTTCGTAACTCATGAAAAAAATTAGCCAAGTTTTACTATTTAAATCTAATCCAGAAGGGATGCGACTTCCCTGGCAAACTCCATTGTTTTAAGATTGCCGCCAAGGTCAGGCGTTCTCTTCCCCTCTTTAATCGCTCTTGCAATCGCTTTTTCAACCTTTCCAGCTTCCTCAATGTAACCAAAATGGCGAAGCATCATGCATGCTGTGAGAATCATGGCAGTCGGATTTGCGATGCCCTTTCCTGCAATGTCAAAGGCAGCACCATGAACAGGCTCAAAAATGGCGTATTTTTCTCCAATATTGGCTGAAGGGGCGATACCCAGACCACCAACAAGTCCGGCTGCAAGGTCAGATACAATGTCGCCAAACATGTTGGTTGTAACTATCACATCAAACCTGAAGGGATCCATCACGAGGTACATGCAGGCTGCATCAATGTAGTATTCGTTGAAATGAATGTCCTCATACTTCTTTGCCACCTCCCTGCAGACGTCTCTGAAAAGTCCGCAGGTCTTCTTCATAACATTTGCCTTGTGAAGGGCTGTGACCTTCTTTCTCCCCTCTCTTCTCGCCAGTTCAAAAGCATATCTTGCAATTCTCTCTGAAGCTTTTCTTGTAATTACTCTGACAGCTTCCGCAACATCTTCAAACTCAAATTCGAAGCCCATGTAAAGACATTCAGTGTTCTCCCTTACCACCACAATGTCCAGCCCGGGATAAAGGCATTCAATGCCCTCAATTGCCTTTGCCGGCCTTACGTTTGCGAAAGTCTCAAGTTCTTTCCTCAACCTCACTATCACATCTGCGGCAGTCTCTCCTGCAGCACCGAAGAGCACCGCATCGCTGTTTTTACAGGCTTCCAGCGTTTCGTCAGGAAGTGCTTTTCCGTACTTTTCCAGAGCCTCATCTCCTGCATCGTAGTAGCTGTAATTAAAGGGGAGATCGAGTTTTTCGAGGATGAGCATTGCAGCTTCCATTACCTCTTTTCCAATTCCATCTCCCGGAATAACAGTTATTTTCTTCATATATTCTCCTCAGCTTTCTTTATAAGACTTTTAGCAAACTCAACAAGCCCGCCTTTATCGAGGATATCCTTAAGGAAATCGGGCAGCGGGTTTATTGGATATTCCTCCCCCTTCGTCCTGTTGTAAACCAAATTTCTCTCGTAATCAACTTCCAGCTCATCTCCATCTTTTATTCTGTCCACATCTTTACACTCCAGAACCTTCAGACCTATGTTGATTGCATTTCTGAAGAAAATTCTCGCGTAAGATTTTGCGATCACGGCTTCGATTCCGGTTGCCTTCAAAGCTAAGGGGGCATGCTCCCTGCTGCTTCCACAGCCAAAATTCTCTCCAGCAACGACAAAATCCCCCTTCTTAACCTCTCTGGCAAATTCAGGACGCAGATTTTCGAAAACGTGCTTTGCAAGTTCCTCTGGATCGTTAATAACGAGATACTTTCCCTGGATTATCACATCAGTGTCAACATCATCTCCGAACTTCCAGGCTCTTCCCATGGGCAAAGTTGGGGCTAAGCTAAAAAATCTTTCATATGAAGTGAATGGGACTCAGAAATATCACTATTAATGCAGTTAAAACACCGGCAAGAAACATTCTGAATCCGCTCACAAAAATGTTGTAACCGGCCATTTTCCCCATAAAAGCTCCCAGAATAAACAGACTTGCGAATCCTATTGTTAAGGAGGCTACGAAAGCCTCATCGAGCGGCAGAAAAGCGTAGGGACTTATAGGAAGGATGGCACCTATGATTGGCGATATCCCATGAATTATTGATGAGACGTAAGCCGCAAAGCGATGTGCCCTGTCTATTGATGACTCCCTTGAATTTACAAGCAACGCCCTCTCCTTCTGATCCTTCATGATTTTCTGCTCTATTCTCTCCGCCTCATAAGCTCCCCATGAACTTGAAATGCCAAGGGCAAGGGCTGTGGCAACTCCTGCAGTTATGATCAATCTCGCTGAAATTTCACCAGATATGTGAGATCCAATTATGAGTCCCAGAATTGTAAGCACTCCGTCAAAAAAGCCTATTATAAAATACCGTCTCGAAACTGAGATCAGGTCCGTGACTTCGATGTAGAGGTTAACTCTCTCCCTTACTTTTTTGATTCTGTCTTTCATTTAATTTGGTTCAGAACTTCTTCGACATCCAAGTTCATGGAAGCGAGCATTTTTTTAGCTTTTGAGTAATGCAAAGGGTCGAACTCCTCATTTTTGGACTTCCTGAGGAGAGCTTCAAACTCCCTGTTGCCGATTGTTTTCTGTAAAAATTCAATGAAGTCGTGTTTACCAATCACATCTACACCTTGATGCGACACGAATGAGTGGGAGTTGAAAATCATTGCTTTGTACTTCCAGCACCTATCACACTCTGAAACAAGAATTTTCTCAGATTCCTTAGCAAACCAGAATCTCTGGTACATCAAACTTCCGCAATCGCAAAATCCACCGAAAAGCTGGTCTTCCACTTCCTCTCCACTAACTGCCAAGCCATCTATTATGAGCTTCTTCAGAGGCTCAATCAGCTTTATCATATTAAACTGGCACGACCTTCTTTACTTCCGGAACTTTTGCCCTGAGGTATCTTTCAACGAAGGATGTAAGGGTAATCATCGACATTGGGCATCCTCCGCATGCTCCCAGAAGCTGAACCTTGACAGTTCCAGAGCTCTCATCAACGTCGACAACTGCAATATTTCCTCCGTCTCTCATCAATGCCGGTCTTATGTCTTTTTCGACAACCTCTTCAACTTTTTCCCTTAGTGACATATCCCTTATTCGCCAGACATAAGTAATAAGATTTTTGGTCTGTTCAATTCTGGAGGAGATTTTTATTGGAGAATTATTGAGATGCTTGAACGCATTGCGTGAAAAATTCTGAAGGAAATGAAAAATCAGGAAGTCCTTTTTATCCCGATTCTCACATTTCTGCCTTCAACATCCCACTCCTTGACGTATCCTTCAGCATTGCCGAAAGTAAGCTCCTCTGACCTTGTTTCGTTCTTTATGTATTCCTCCCATCCTTTTACGAGTTCTGAGTCCATCTCAATTGTAGTCTTTATGAACTCCTCCACCTGCAGATCGAGCTCCTTTCTCATCTCCTGAATTCTTCTCACGATCTCCCTGGCGTAAGCTTCCCTCATTAGCTCATCATCAAGCTCCTTGTAGATGAAAACGATTCCACCAGGAAACTCCGCATACTCGTATCCATCGGGCAGCTTGTAATCAACCAGAACAGCCTGTTTTGGATCAAGCTCGATACCCTCATAGAAGAGCTTTTCAGGAATTTCTTTCAGTGAAGCAATGTATCTTGCAAATTCTCCCGCTCTGTCCTTCAGAAGAGGACCTATGTACTTGTAGTTAGGCTTTATTTCAACCTTTTTATCAAAATTATCGACTACGCTAATTTTTTTCACGTTGCACTGGCTTAAAATGACTTCTTCAAGCATTTCCACTGCTTCCCTGACTTTTTCACTGGACGTTTCAACAACAAGCTCTCTCAACGGCCATCTAAGTTTTCTCTTTGCCTTGTTCCTTGCATTCGCTGCAGCCTCAACGATGTTCTTTGCAATTTCCATTGCCTCCTCAAGCTTTCTGTCTATCATTTCTTCCTCTGGCTCAGGATAGCTTTCCATGAAAATGGACTCCTCTCCCTCTCTGAATCTCTTTATAATGTGCTGGTAGAACCATTCTGTTAATAGGGGAGCGAAAGGAGCAATAACTCTCAAAGACCTGTCTATAACCCTGAACATTGTATAGTAAGCTGCAATCTTCGACGGGGATTCTTTTTCCTCCCAAACTCTCGGCCTGATAATCTGAATGTACCAACGGCTGAAGTCTTCAACAAAGAAGTCGAAGAAAGCCCTGACAACCCTGTGAACCTGATACTCCTCCATCGAATCTTTTGCCTCTTTAACGAAGCTTTCAAGCTTTGACAGAATCCATCTGTCCTCCACTTTCAGCTCTCCTCTCTCACCAAACCTGTAATCGTCAAGGCTCATGTAGGTGTATGCAAATCTGATGGCGTTCCACACAACATTGAGCATTCTGTTTATGTTCCTTGCCTCCTCCCAGCTGAACCTCAAATCCTCCCAGGGAGCTGAATAGAGCACGTAAAGTCTGAAACCGTCAACACCAATCTGGCTGACAACCTCTTCTGGCTCAACAACGTTGCCAAGGCTTTTGCTCATCTTCCTTCCCTGCTCATCCAGAGTGAAGCCATGCATCAGAACAGCTTTGTATGGAGCCCTGTCGAAGCATACAACAGATGTGCCGAGCTGAGAGTAGAACCAGCCTCTTGTCTGATCATGTCCTTCTGTTATGAAATCTGCAGGCCATAACTCCTCGAATTTCTCCTTGGTGAGCGGATAGGCTATGCTGCCCCAGCTTGCAACTCCGCTGTCGAACCATACATCAAACACATCAGGAACTCTCTTCATCCTCCCTCCACATTTGCAGTCGAATGTCACAGAATCGATTCTGGGTCTGTGAAGATCAAGATCATCTTTCCACTCAATTTCATCGATGCTGCCAACAACCTTAATCTCCCCGCACCTCTCGCAAACCCAAACCGGAATTGGAATGCCCCAGTAACGCTGCCTGCTTATGCACCAGTCCTTGGCGTTGCTAACCCAGTCTTTGAACCTCGCACTTCCTGCCCATTCAGGTATCCACTTCACCCTGTCTATTTCCCTCAGCATCTCATCCTTCAGATCAGAAATCCTGATGAACCACTGCTCGGTGGCTCTGTAAATGATCGGGGTCTTGCAGCGCCAGCAGTGACCGTACCTGTGAACTATTTTTTCCTCAGCAAGCAGCAAATCCCCTCTGTAGAGGTCATCGATTATCTCATCATTGGCTTCTCTAACATGCTTTCCAGCATACTTGCCCGCTTCCTCTGTATAAACTCCCCTGTCGTCAACTGGATTGAATACCTCAAGCCCCTTCTCCACACCAAGTTCGTAATCCTCAACGCCGTGCCCCGGAGCTATGTGCACGCAGCCGGTGTTTTCTGCAGTGACGAAATCAGCCAGGAAGACCTGATGCCTCCATTTTTTCTGTAATGGCACTTCTTCTGCTAAAGGATGCTCGTATTCCAAACCTTCAAGATCCTTCCCGGAGTAGGTTTCAACAACCTCCCATTCATTGTAATCTCCCTTGCCAAGAACGGAGTCAGCAAGCTCTTTTGCGAGTATCAGGTACTCAACTTTTCCGTTCTTAACAGCCTTAATCTTTGCATACTCAATTGAGGGGTGAACAGCAACGGCCATGTTTGCGGGAAGAGTCCATGGAGTTGTTGTCCAGATGACTATGTACGTGTCTCTCTCACCTTTAACCGGAAACTTGACGTAAATGGAGGGGTCTTCCTCATCCCAGTACTCAACCTCAGCATCCGCCAATGCTGTCTCACAGCGGTAGCACCAGTTGACAACCATCTTCTTCCTCTCAAGCAAACCTCTCTCATAGGCCTTTTTTATTGCAAACCACGCTGCGTTCATGTAATCTGCCTTTATTGTCATGTATGGCTTCTCCCAGTCCATCCAGACTGCAAGGTTCTTGAACTGCTCTGTCATCGCATCCTTGTTGGCCAAAGCATAGTTCATGCACTTCTCAATGAACTTATCAATCCCGTAGCGCTCTATGTCCCTCTTGGTTCTGAAGCCGAGTTCCTGCTCAACCTTAACCTCTATTGGCAGTCCATGCATGTCCCAGCCGGGCGTGTCTGTGGGGGCAAAGCCTGACATTCTCTTGTATCTCAGTATTGCATCCTTCAGAACCTTGTTCCATGCTGTGCCGAGATGTATTCTGCCTGTTGTGTAAGGAGGACCGTCAACAAAGTAAAATTTCCTCCCACCTCTCTCTTTAACCTTCCTGTAAATTTCGTTATCCTCCCAGAACTTGAAAATCTCAGATTCCACATCCTTGGGTGAGTATTTAGCGGGAAGCATGAAACCAAAACTGTTCGTGGATTAAAAAAGTTACTTGAACCTTAGTGCACTGTAGATCTCTTTCCTTTTCTCAATAAAATCCTCTGAATTCCTGTCTCTCGGCTTTTCAATTTCAATTTCGATAATCCTGACAACTTTGGAGGGCCTCCGGGAGAGCACAACAACTCTGTCAGCAAGATAAACCGCTTCATCAATGCTGTGGGTGACAAAAACAACAGTTTTTCCTTCAACGATCCTCAACAGCTCTTCCTGCATCCTCTCCCTCGTTCTCGCATCGAGGCTGGCAAAAGGCTCATCCATGAGAAGTAAATCGGGATTTACAGCCAGTGCCCTTGCAATTCCAACCCTCTGCCTCATTCCACCGCTGAGCTGCTTTGGATAGTAGTTCTCGAATCCTTTCAGTCCTACAAAATCTATTATTCTCCGCACAACCTCTCCATCCTCAATCCCCATGGCTTTCAGGGCAAAAAGAATGTTACCGTAAACTGTTTTCCATGGCAGAAGCCTGTCGTCCTGAAAAACGAAACCCGGCCTTATAACATCCTTAAACTCCACCCTGCCCTCATCAGGTCTTTCGAGTCCGGCTATTATCTTTAGAATGGTTGTTTTTCCGCATCCACTTTCCCCGATGAGGCAGACAAACTCCCCTTTTTCAACGCTGAACGTAACCCCGTCAAGAACTTTCAGGTTTCCGTAGCTTTTCCTGAGCCCCTCCACCATCAGCGCCATGGCATCACCAGTTTCTCGCTTTTCAGCAGTATCAGGTTCATAACATAGCCTATAATTCCTATCATGGCCATTCCTGCCACAATTTCTGCAGTCCTTCCTCCAACCTTATACATGACCATTATGAAGTATCCGAGCCCCTCTCCGGAGGTGGCGATCATCTCCGCTGCAATTATGCTCATCCAGCCCACTCCCAGTCCGATTCTTACTCCGCTCACAACCCCCTGCAGGGAGTGAGGAAGAACTATATCTCTCAGTATTAGTTTTTCACGAGCTCTGAAAACCCTGGCTATTTCCAAAAATTCTTCCGGAACGTTTCGCGAGTAATCGAATACGGAAATGAAGCACGGGAAGAATGCTCCCACAAAAACAATGAAGATTTGCGAAATCTGGACGGTATTGGGCAGGGGGGCGAATATGATGTAGGCAAGAGGTATCCATGCCAGAGGTGGAATGGGACGGAGAGCTTCAACAAGCGGTGTTACCAGCTCCATTAACGTCCGGTTCAAAGCAGAAACTATTCCGAGCGGGATTGCAATTGTGAAGGCAATCAGTGAAGCTGTCAGGACTCTGAAAAGGCTTGCATAAGCGTGCTGAATTAGAGTTTTGCCAAGAACGGGTTCTGGTTTTAAGAGCAGAATGAGGAATGTTTCCGCAACCTCGTGAGGATGCGGTAGTTCGGTAAAGGCAGAAACAAAATACCAGAGAAGTATTAGAAAAATTGCTCCTTTCAACCTCATGTCGTTATCTCAAGTCCCATCTTTTCTGCAACCAGTCTCAGGAGGAAGTCCTGGACTGTCCCGAATCCGGGCACTGCAACCCTCTTGCCGGCTAATTCTTCAACGCTGTCTTTCGCCACTATCGCAGAACCCTCACTGTTCGCTCCTGCAACTATGCTGATTCTGATGTCATCATTAACCCTCTTCAAAGTTGCGGGTGCCCCTCCAAGATACCCGAAATCAATCTCTCCATTCCTGAAACCCTCCATCTCCATCACACCATTTGCAAACTCCTTTGCCTCAACCTGCAAACCGGTCTGGCTGTAATAACCTTCCTTCATTGCCACATAAAAGGCAAGCTGGTGAAGGTCTGCTGTGAGATATCCTATTCTGACAGTTTTGTTCACTTTTTCTGGAACCCAGCTATCATTCTCGGCCAGTTTGGTGCTTACGTAATCGTAAACTTCCTTGTAGAGAAAATCATGTAGAAAATCATCCTTGCTTTTGTATCCAAGATTCTCCACGCTCTTCTTGAGATAACCGCTCCTCTCAAGATTCTCGAGATACTTAACGAACTCTCTCTCGTCCGGATATTCAATGAACTTTATTCTCGTCATGGCACTCTCAACAACTTCCCTGTCTTTGCCAGTGAATTCCATTGCATATTGTATCACCTTCTCCCTGTTTTCAGGATTGTTGATGAATCTCGTTGCCTTAACGTGTGCCCAGACAACAGCGGTAACAAGCTCTCTTTTATCTTTTTCAGTTGTTGCAACAACGCAGCATGGATGATTCGGCCAGATGTCAGCGGAGGTTGCTATTATTTTACCATATCCATTCAAAACAGCCTCACTTACGAACGGCTCCCATGCAACAAAAGCATCAATTTCACCAAGTTTTAGCTGCTCCACCATATCACGGGGAGACATTGTAACAACAGTAATCTTCCCGCTCTCCATTTTCTGCTCACAGCCAGCCAAGAGGATTGCTATCAACACCGCCAAGACACTCAACCTTTTCATGCTTTAACACAACCACCTCTGATTATAATTTTTTCCAGTTTGACCTTTAGCTGACCATATCAGAAAAATTTTATTAATCAATGTTCTACTCTGGTCATGTTACTGAGACTTGCGGAATGCATAGCGAGAGGGGAGGAGTTTGGCAGATGCCTTGAGAGGTTGCTTGTTGAGAAGGGTCTTAAGCCTTCAGAATTTGCAAAAAAAGCTGGAATACCTCAATCAACCCTTTACAAGATTCTGAGAGGTTACAAGCCAAGATACGAAACAATAGCCAGGATTTTCTCAGCTCTTCATGAGGAAAGAAAGTTTGTTGCCCTGATCGCCGCAAGGTACGTTCTTGAGGACATGAGTTTTGATGAGAGGGTCAGAGTTTATCCCGCTACAACACTTGAAGATGCGATAGTTGCAGCTGTAAGAGCTGAAAAAGACGGTGCAAGAGCAATTATCTGCGCACCGGTAATCAGCGGTCTTGTTGAGAAGATGGTTGACGTGCCGGTGATAACCATAAAACCCGAAAAAAGTGTCGAAAAAGCTGTAAGGATGGCAATTGAGAAATTCAACCTCTGAGCGTTTCTTTTACGTACATCTTCACGCATGCTCTGTTTTCGATGATGTGGAGTATTATTAAGACCGCTGCAGTAAGGGCGAGGTAGGTGTGAATGTCCTGCCAGAAATTCTTTTGAAAGCCGAAAATTACCAGCTGCCCCGCTTTTGGCCCTCGCGGCCAGAAATACAGGATAAAACCAGTTACTGCTGTAATAAATCCTGCGATTGTCATCGAATAAAACAGAAAAATCCTTCTAACTTTTCTCCAGTTCATGCTGACATTAAGCTGGAAAGCATAATAACTTTTGGGAAAAGTTTAAATTTACGGAAAATTAGGCAGGAGGGTATGAAACAGCAGGTTGAGGTTAGGCAGCTCAGAGAAGGAGGATACGTGGTTATTGATGATGAGCCATGTGAAATACTCAGCATTTCCGTCAGCAAACCCGGAAAGCACGGATCTGCAAAAGCAAGAATTGATGCCATTGGAATTTTTGACTCGCAGAAGAGGAGCATAGTTCAGCCGGTTACAGCCAAAATATATATTCCGATTGTTGAGAGGAAGAGAGCGCAGGTAATCAGTGTTGCAGGAAACGTAGCACAGCTCATGGACCTTGAAACATACGAAACCTTCGAGCTTGAGGTTCCTGATGAGCTCAGAGACAAAATGGAGCAGGGCAGAGAAGTTGTTTATCTTGAATCCCTTGGAAAGAGGAAAATCGAGAGAATGGCTTAATGCACATCGATTCCTACTTTTCCCTCTCCAATTGCGATGTTGAGGAGGCTGAATACGTAGTCTATGGCATTCCATACGATGCAACGCAGTCATTCAAACCAGGCTCACGCTTTGCCCCCAACGCCATAAGGGAAGCAAGCTGGAACCTTGAATCCTACTCAAATTTATTTGACGTTGATCTCTCTCTGCTCAGGATATCAGATGCGGGCAACATAAACTGTGACGGGAGCTTCAGCCAAATTTTGGAGAGAACTGAGAATTTTCTTTGTAAATTAAGGGGTTTTCCAGTAGCCATTGGTGGTGAGCACTCAGTTAGCGTTGCCGCAACGAGCAAGTTCAGAAAAGCCTGCTTTGTGGTTTTCGATGCTCACTTCGATTTAAGGGATGAGTTTGATGGAGACAGTTTCAATCACGCCTGTACATCGCGGAGAATCTTCGAGAGCAAAATGGATGTGGTAATTTTCGGTGTCAGGAGCGGTACAAAGGAGGAGAAAAGGTTTGCCGAGAATAACGGGATAAAATACCTTTACTCCTGGGATTTTGATGTTGAGAAGGCAGTTGAAATGGTTGAAGATTTTGAGAGAATCTACGTTTCTCTCGATATGGATGCTTTTGACCCATCCTTTGCTCCGGGAGTTTCAACTCCAGAACCTTTTGGTTTGTCTCCGATAGATTTCCTGAGATTTTTTGGCAGAATTGCGGAGAGGGTTGTTGGTTTTGATCTGGTTGAAGTTGTACCTGACTTAAACAGGGTTACTCAAACTCTTGCTGCAAAAATAATAGTTGAGGTAATTGCAGCCAACAGTAAAGGAAAAATTCAGCAGTGAAAAATCTTTTTTATGGAGGTGGAACATTACTCATTCGGGAGAATCAGGATTGGTGGAAAAGAATTCACTTCCGACGTGATTGTTGGGGCCGATTACCTTAAGTCAGGCTGGTGGAGGAAAGAGGGACACAGAGTTGTTCTTGAAGATCTGAATGATGTTTTAACTCTTAAACCCGAGATTGTTGTTTTCGGAACCGGGGCGAATGGTAGAGTGGTGGTGGATAAGGCGGTGATTGAAAAGCTGAAAGAGTATGGAGTGGAGGTTGTAATTGAGAGAACCGATCAGGCGGTAAAAACGTACAACAGACTTTTGAGAGAGGGTAAAAAAGTCATCCTCGCAGCCCATCTATCATGCTAAAGTTTTTTAAATATCGCATCCACTTTACAGCATGTTCAAAAGGGAAACGAAGGACTTCATCAACATTGATCCGCTCCAAACTGGAGGTAAGCTGACTGAAGATGCGAGGAAGGCACTGATTGAGTGGGGAGATGGTTACAGCGTTTGCGATTTCTGCACAACGGGAAGGCTGGATGAAATAAAAACTCCCCCCATACACGATTTCGTTCACAACCAGCTTCCTGAGTTTCTGGGCTGTGACGTTGCGAGGGTCACGAACGGGGCGAGGGAGGGAAAGTTTGCCGTCATGCATGCCCTCGCAAAGAAAGATGCCTGGGTCGTTATGGACGGTAACTGCCATTATTCCAGCTACATTGCTGCAGAGAGGGCGGGATTAAACATAGCTCTGGTTTCCAGAACAGATTATCCGGACTATGCAGTAACACCAGAAAACTTCGCCCAGACTCTGGAGGAGACCAAGAGAAAAGGTGAGGTGGTTCTTGCCCTAATTACCTACCCGGATGGAAACTACGGAAATCTTCCAGATGTAAAGAAAATTGCCAGAATTTGCTCTGAATATGACGTTCCACTGCTCGTAAATGGCGCTTATGCGGTTGGAAGAATGCCTGTAAGTCTGAAGGAGATTGGGGCGGACTTCATTGTCGGCAGCGGTCACAAGAGCATGGCTGCATGCGGACCGGTTGGCGTTCTGGGTATGAAGGAAGAATGGGAGAGTGTTGTTCTAAGGAGATCAGAAAAGTACCGAAACAAGGAGATTGAGCTTCTCGGATGCACGGCAAGAGGAGCGACAGTTGTGACGCTGATGGCATCATTTCCGCACGTCAGGGAGAGGGTTAAGAAATGGGATGCTGAGGTGAAAAAGGCGAGAAATTTTGCAGCAGAAATGGAGGAGCTTGGAATAAGACAGCTCGGAGATAAACCGCACAACCATGATCTGATGTTCTTCCATGCTGAGGTTCTTTACGAGATATCGAAAAAGGTAAAGGATGGGAGGTTTTTCCTCTACAGAGAGTTAAAATCCAGAAGGATACACGGCATAAAGCCCGGACTTACAAGATTCTTTAAACTGTCAACATACGGACTTAAAGAAAGCGAGATTGAATACGTGCTGAACGCTTTCAGGGAGATAGTGGAGAAATATCAGAAGTAATAGTAGTACTCACCTGCAGCCTTCTGCTCCCTGTCGAGCCTTGAACCAGGTTTATTTACTCTCGGTCTCTTTGTTTCTTCATCCCTCCTGAAAGTTATGCCCAGCTTTGAAAGGAAGAGGTTCATCCCCTCTCTCATTCCCTTAGGTTTTCTTGCTATTCCGTGTTTTCCCGGCTCACCTTCAAACACCATCAGCCTGTCGCTCACCATATCAATGAGGTAGATGTCGTGATCAACAACCAGAACGCTTTTTTCAGTGTTCAGGGCAAATCTCCTGATCACTCTCGCCACTTCAGTCCTTTGTTCAACATCAAGGTGGGCTGAGGGTTCGTCAAGGAGATACAAATCAGCATCCCTCAACAAACATGCCAGTATCGCCACCCTCTGCAGTTCACCGCCACTCAAATCATCCAGATTGCGGTCCATCAGGTTATCAAGCATGAGAGGCTTGATGAACTCCGTTTTGTAGTAGGAGCTATCTATCATCGGGTTTATCCTTCTGAGAAACATTCCAACCTGCATGCTGATATCAGCCTTAACGTACTGGGGTTTGTAGCTAACCTTAACGTCCAGCTTTACTTTCTTCTCATCATCCTCCAGAACACCGGCAAGAACCTTGACAAAAGTCGACTTTCCCGTCGCGTTTGATCCGACAACGCCAAGGACCTCTCCATGGTAAATCTCACCCCCCTCAACATCAAGCCTGAAGCCATCGTAGGATTTTGTGAAGGATGGGTACTCCACCAGAATTTTCTCTCCGCCACCTTCCCTTGGCTGGAAGACTTCAAATTCAATTGGTTTGTCCCTGATCCTTATGTTCTCCTCCACCAGATAACCTCTCAGATACTGGTTTATTCCCACTCTTGCTCCTTTAGCACCGGTAACGACCCCAAAAACCCCGGGAGTGCCGTAGGTGATGTGAACGAAATCTGCGAGCATGTCTAATATGGCGAGATCATGCTCAACTATCATAACAGTCTTCTCAGCAGCGAGTTCCCTTATAACACCGGCAACGGAAATTCTCTGGTAGATGTCAAGGTAGCTTGTAACCTCATCGAAGAAGTAGAAATCCGCATCTCTGAGAATGCATGCGGCAATTGCAAGCCTCTGTAACTCGCCACCGCTCAAATCCTTTACATCCCTGTTTACAGCCTCATTAAGGCCAAGCTTTTCAACAACCTGCTCGAGCATGCCTTTCTCGTCAACCCTCTTAAGCAGCTCAATGGCCCTGCCGCTGTAAACCTTTGGAATTGCCTCGATGTACTGCGGTTTCTGGCTAACCCTCACCCTGCCCTCTTTTATGCCCTTAAGATAGTCCAGCAGTTCTGTTCCTCCAAACCTGTCGAAGATTTCCTCCCAGCTCGCATCCTTCTTGCCGAGATTTGGCTTGAGCTGTCCTGAAAGAATTTTGATGGCTGTGCTTTTCCCCGTTCCATTAGGACCGAGTATTCCCACCACATAACCTTTCCTGGGAACGGGAAGGTTGTACAGAACAAAGCCGTTCTGTCCGTACCTGTGAACTTCCCTGCCTTCAAGCTCCTCAGGCAGTCCGACAATCCAGATTGCATGCATTGGACATTTCTTGACGCAGATCCCGCATCCAACGCAGAGATTCTCGGATATGATGGCTTTATCCTCTACCTTTACAGTCTCATCTCCCGTCCTGACGCGGGGGCAGTACTTAACGCATTCATGCCCGCACTTCTTTGGCTGGCAGCGATCCTTGTCTACCACAGCAATTCTGAGAGCCATCGGTTCCCGATAGGCTGTTTGCTATTTAAGATTTGGGTTCTGACATGATTTTCTGCCAAATTCAACGCAAGAAATTACTTTTTTGTACTTTCTTTTTTATAGGAAAACTTTATTTTTAAAATGTCACGCATCAGGATATGGAGATTATTAAAAACATCTTCAACAGAGCGGAAAATGGAGACAGGATTATGATTTCTTTTCCGGACATGGTCAGCTTTTTCACCGTAATAAAATGGCTCTACGAGCAATTCGGTGATCCGCTGTGGGTACTCTGGACGGATGCGGCTGTTGAGAGAATTAACTACCTCGGTAAGAAGTTTGACTTTCCGGTGAGAGGTAACGCTGTGACTATAGGAGCAAAGAAAGACTGCTATTTTCTCGATGTGGTGGCGAGATATGACGTGTACGACGACATAAGCAGGCTCGTGAAGTCCCTTCATCTGGAAAATGTGCTGATCATATCCTTTGGCGTGAACTTCCTCAAAATTTTCGGTCAGAGTCTATCCAAAGCGATAGAGTTTATAATAGAGCATGAAAGCGGAATTCTCTGCACCTGCACGGTTGGGGAAGCTCCAGACATTCTGTTCCCTTTTCATGACACCTTTATTGAGATACAATCCGGAGATGAATCGTATTTGGCTTATCGCTCGTATATTGCAAAGCTCAGGTTCTCAGTGGATGGTGGCATGATTGAGATGGGTGATACCTTTCTCGTTCAAGGAGAGCATGATTAAACACAACCAAAACCCGGATAAATGATTTAATCCTTCTCATTCCTCTAAGTTCAATGAGCATTGAACAGCAAATCAAGGAACTGGAGGAGGAGATAAAGAGAACCCCCTACAACAAAGCAACCGAGCATCATATCGGAAGACTGAAGGCAAAACTTGCGAGGCTAAAGGAGGAGGCTGAGAAGCAGAAAGCAAAGGCTGGTAGGCAGACGTTTTCACTGAAAAAAGAAGGAGATGCAACGGCAGTTCTGATCGGCTATCCTTCAGTGGGAAAATCAACATTGCTCAACAAGCTAACCGGGGCAAAAAGTGAGGTTGCGGATTACGATTTCACAACCCTGAAACCCGTTCCGGGTATAATGAACTACAAGGGAGCATCAATTCAGATTATTGATGTTCCCGGAATAATTGAGGGTGCTGCAAGCGGAAAAGGAAGGGGCAGGGAGGTAATTTCCGCCGTTAGGGTTGCCGACCTTATAATAATCATAGCTGATGTGTTCAACCTTCACACCATTGATATAGTAAAGAAAGAGCTTTACGAGGGGGGAATAAGACTCGACCAGAAGCCTCCGGATATCCTGATCAGGAAGAAGGAGAGGGGCGGTGTGAGGATAAGCTCCACAGTCCCGCTTCAAATAGATGAGGAGATTATAACCAGCATTCTGAGGGAGTACAGGATTCACAGCGCTGATGTTGTTATAAGAGAAGATATAACGATTGAAAGGCTTATCGATGCCCTGGCAGGCAACAGGGTTTACATACCATCTCTCACCGTTGTTAACAAAATTGATCTGATGGATGTAAATGTGAACAATGCAGTTAAAGTTTCGGCTGAGAAGGGAATAAATCTCGACCTGCTGAAGGAGGAAATTTACAGAAAGCTTGATTTTATTAGAGTTTACCTAAAACCTCCGGGCGGGAAGGTTGACTTAAACGAGCCAATGATTCTGAGGAGGGGAGCGACAGTTGAGGATATATGCAGGAAACTTCACCGCGATTTTGTGGAGAACTTCCGCTATGCAAGGGTTTGGGGAAAATCGGTTAAATTCGAGGGGCAGAGGGTTGGCTTGGAGCATGTAGTTGAGGATGGAGATGTTGTGACAATCTACGCATAGTTTTTACTGGTTTTGTCAAAACCGGTAAACTGATTTATATACGTAGCTCCAAGATAGTTTTGAGGTGATGCAGGATGGTGATGATGAAGCTGTTCACGTCTCCCACATGCCCTTACTGTCCAAGGGCAGAAAAGGTGGTCAGCAAGGTGGCAAAGGAGGAGGGAGTGCTGGCGATAAACTTTCCGGTTAACACGGATGAGGGTCTCAGGGAGGCGCTGAAGTTCGGAATAAGGGGAGTCCCGGCTTTGGTGATTAACGATAAGTACCTAATCCTCGGAGTTCCTGATGAGGGTGAGCTCAGACAGTTGATAAGAAAACTTAAAGGAGGTGAGGAGTATGGAGCGTCTTAGCAGTGAGAGGTTTAGGGAAGTAATCCAGAGCGACAAGCTCGTGGTGGTGGATTTCTATGCTGACTGGTGCATGCCATGCAGATACATCGCGCCAATACTGGAAAAGCTGGCAAAAGAATACAACGGAAAGGCGGAGTTCTACAAACTCAACGTCGATGAGAACCAGGAAGTTGCCTTTGAGTACGGCATAGCGAGCATTCCAACAGTGCTGTTCTTCAGAAACGGCAGGATTGTCGGAGGGTTCATAGGGGCAATGCCGGAAAATGCAGTGAGGGCTGAGATCGAGAGAGCACTGGCAGTATGAAATCGCTGAAGGAAATGATTTCATCTTTAAACTGCGGAAACCTGCTTGAGTGTGTGCTCGGGCTAACGCCAGCGGACGTGATGGTCTACGAGGCTTTGCTTAGAGGCAAGGAGAGAGTTGATGAGATAAGCGAGTGCATTGGAAAGGGAGAAAGTGCGGTTTACAAATCCCTTCAGAGACTTCTCCTTTCTGGAATGGCCTACAGAGTTAAGATGCCGCTCAACGGCGGCGGATATTATTTTATTTACAAGCCTGCACCGAAAGAGAAGGTTGTGGAGGAAGTGGAGAAGGTTTTGACCTCTTTTGTCGAGAGGGTTAGAAGAGTCCTGGAGGAGTTTAAAGATGATAGCGGTTCTCGGGTGCCAGGGATGTGGAACCTGCAGTAGAGTCTGCCCAGCTGATGCGATAATCAGGGATGGAGGGAAAGTTGTAAGAATAGACCAGAGCAACTGCAAAGAATGTTACGAGTGCGTGAAAGCATGTCCTTACGGGGCACTCATAGTTATGGACTGAACTTTGAAGAAATAATTGATCTTCTTGGCGGGGGGGAAGAGGCAAGAAAGGCGGTTGAGCTGCTCAGAAAATACTGGAGAAGGGGTAAAATTCCAAAGGATGAGCTCGATGTTGAGGTTGCATTAACTCTTGATTTCTACAGGCTTGCACTACCGGTGAGGTCTTTTCACGATTCCCTATCCTGGAAAATGCGATTTTTTGCAGTGGAAGACATGGAGATACCCTACATTGTGAGATTTTTCATCGAGGATCTGGAGAAAGGACAGGGAGAATGGAGAAAGACTGTGGAGAGGTATTTTAAAGCGATTGGCGAGAAAAGAGCTGAAGAGTTTGCTGATATTTTCGAGGAGATGGTCGAAAGGAGCAGGAATTTCATAGTATGCGGTGAAGACATAGTGGACATATCGATGAAATACGGGAGAGATGGCGGGGTTGTTATAGCTGAGATGAAGGGTGCGGGTTTGATAAGCCCGACAGTTGGGTGCGGGGGCTATGGGAGAGCAAGGGCTCCACTTTATGAGATAAACAGGTTTTTTGCCATGCTGCTGAGGTGAGTGGTAGGGTTAACTTCCAGCAAAACACCTTTAAATTTTCTGATCCAAGACAAGAATTGTGAAGTTGATTGCGATATCGGTGTACGGGGAAGATAAGCCCGGAATAGTTTACAGAATATCAAAGGCTTTAGCCGATTGCGGGGCTAACATAGTGGATATAGAGCAGAGTGTTTTGCAGGGAATGTTTGTAATGTTCATCGTGGCTGAGGTTGAGGATGAGGACTGCGTGAGGAGAGAGGTTCAGAAAGCGGCTGAGGAGGTGAAGGTAAACGTCAGCCTCACACCCTTTGAAAGGAAAAAAGAGGATGAGAAAAATCTTTACGTTGTCACGATTCTCGGCAGGGACAGAGTTGGCATTGTGAGAGATATTACGAGAATTTTCCTCGACTTTGGCATAAACATCGAGAAAACAACGCTTACAGCAAGGGAAGAGCTGATTTCGATTGAATTCCTTGTTGATCTCGGGAATAAAGATCCAGCAGAGGTAAGAAGGAGGTTGAGGGTTGAGGCAGAGAGGCTGAGGCTGGATTTGGTGATGCAGCCCTACTCAACCTTCAGGAGGGAAAAAAGGCTGATCGTCTTTGACATGGACTCAACGCTTGTGGAAGCCGAGATCATTGATGAACTGGCCAGAGAGGCCGGTGTGGAAGAAGAGGTTTCCAGACTGACAGAGAAGGCGATGAAAGGAGAAATTGGGTTTAAAGAAGCCCTTGAGGAGAGAGTCAGGCTTTTAAAGGGGTTGCCGGTGGAAGTTCTTGAGAAGATATATTCAAGAATAAAGCTCACGGAAGGTGCCAAAGAACTTATAAGGAGTTTAAAAGGTGCTGGCTACAAAATTGCGGTGGTGAGCGGAGGCTTCAGCTATTTTACCGACAGACTCAAGGAGGAGCTCGGTCTTGATTATGCTTTTGGAAACGAACTTGAAATAGAAAACGGAAGACTCACGGGCAGAGTTAAGGGGAGAATCATTGATGCTAAAGAAAAAGCGAGGATAGTGGAAGAGATAGCAAAAAAGGAAGGCATCAGTCCTGAAAACGTTGTTGCTGTGGGAGATGGTGCTAATGACAGGCTTATGATAGAAAAAGCCGGACTTGGCATAGCTTTCAATGCCAAGGAGGTGCTGAAGGAGGTGGCGGACGGAAGCATTTCAAAGGAGAATTTTGTTGGCCTCGCGAGCGTTCTCAGACTGCCTGCAGAGTTTAAAAAGAGGATTTAGATGAAGGTAATCCTTTTTATTTACCTTGTTGCTCTCGGAGTGAAGGCTTATGCCTACCACGTTTCGGGATTTACCGCAGTACTTGGTGATGTTTTTCATTCAGTAATTGACATAAGCATGATTTTAATTCTCATCTTCTCCGAAAGATTTTCGAGAAGGGCGGGGGACAAAACCCACCCTTTCGGTCACGGACTGGCGAAGAATGTTGCATCACTTGCGGTTGGTGTTGGATTTATAACTTTCATGTTTTTTGAGCTGATGAAAGAGGGTATTCTGAAAATTGTAAATCCATCTGCAGAATACCGGAACTTCGAGGTTGCCATATCTGCTGAAATTGTTGTTTTGCTTCTCCTCCTCTTGGCTGCAGGTATATCTGCAAGGAGAAGTGGAATCCTGAACAGAACACTGCTTGTTGAAAGCCTGAATGACTCTCTCTCCACTGTGGCAGCAATTATGGGCGTGTTTCTTGTCTGGGCCGGATACGTCATCTTTGACGGTGTTGCAACAATTTTGATTGCCTTAATAATTCTCTATAACTCTGTTAAGCTTGTTAAGGAAAATGCAAAGGTGCTGCTCGGAATGTCTCCATCTGATGAGTTCTACAAAAGCGTTGAGAATACGTGTCTGAAGATAGACAGGGTTAATGGAATTCATGACATGGTCGGGATTTACACGGGAGAAAATTCAATTCACCTCGACATGCATGTCACTGTTGATGGAAGCATGACCGTAAAAGAGGCTGATAAACTTTCTTTTGAGATTGCTCGGGCTGTAATGGATAGACATCCTGAAGTTAAGCACGTTTCAATCCACTTCTGCCCGCATCACGGGGAAAGAAGAAAAATATATGCATCTGAAGACGTTTCCGACAGAAGAAAATGAATAAATGATTCTACCCCAGAAATCTCTCCAGTCTGCTCAGGAATTCTGAAATCCTCTCTCTTGAGGTGGCGTAACTCAGTCTCACCCAGCTTTTGTATGCAACACCAAAGGCTGAACCGGGAGTCAGAGCTACGTACTCTCTCTTCAGAATTTCCTCACAGAACTCGTTGCTGTCCCTTCTGACATCCATGAATATGTAGAACGCTCCCTTAGGTGGTGCGTAGGCTATTCCGAGCTCGTCAAGCTTTTTCATTATCATGTCCCTTCTCGCCCTGAACTCCTCAACAACTTCATCTATAAAACTCTGGTCGCCCTTTAATGCCGCAACTCCCGCATACTGGACAAAGGATGAAGGGTGGCTCACAGAATGACTCTGCATGCGGTCCATCAGCTTTATTATCCATTCTGGAGCAGCAGCATACCCAAGTCTCCAGCCAGTCATTGAGTAAGTCTTGGAGAAGCCGTTGATGGTTATGGTTCTCTCAAGCATTCCGTCCATCGCCGCAAGGCTGTAATGCTTACCTTCAAAGATAATTTTCTCGTATATCTCATCCGCCATCACAAGCAGATCCCTGTCAACTGCGATGTCCCTCACCTTCTTCAGAAACTCTTCTGGATAAACAACACCGAGCGGGTTGCTTGGGGTGTTTATGACTATCATCTTCGTTTTTGAGGTTATGTAGTCCTCTATCGGGGCATCTTCGAAACCTTTTTCGTGCGGCACCCAGACAGGTTTTGCTCCTGCCATCAGAATGCATGCCTCGTAACTCACCCAAGATGGGTCGAGCAGTATTACCTCGTCACCTTCCTGAAGTAAGCACATCATTGCCTCAAAAATTGCATACTTCGCTCCGGGGGTTACGATTATGTTATCAGCTTTTACATCAATTCCGTTCTCATTTCTGAGCTTCTCGGCTATAGCATCTAACAGTTCAGGAACGCCTCTTGTTGGGGTGTAGAAAACCTTTCCTTCTTTCATTGCCCTGTAAGCAGCCTCAATGATGAAATCCGGAGTGGGGAAGTCGGGCTCCCCAACGCTCATGTCAACTACATCCTTCCCCTCTTTTTTCAGCAACTTAGCCATCGTTGACACTCTGAGCGTTGCGGAAGGCTGAACCACCTCAATTCTGTTAGCTCCTCTCTGCATCATACTCTCTCAGCCTCCTTACGAGCTTGACTGCAGCCTCAACAGCCCTCTTGGCGTAGTCCACTCTCTCTGCAGCTGCAATTCTACCCATTCCGGGCCCGCTTATGCCGAGAGTTACGGGTTTTCCGTATTCGAGACTCAGGTCCATTATTTTCCTTGCAGCATGCTGGGCGACAATTTCGTCATGCTCGGTTTCCCCTTCAATAACACATCCTATCGCAACAACAGCATCAACTCTCCCCTTTTCAAGCATTTTCTTTACGGCAATGGGAATGTCGAAAGTGCCGGGCACTCTGATAACCTCGCTAACTTCCGCCCCCAAAAATTCAGCATGCTCTTTACCAAGAATCTCCATCATGTATGTGATGTCTCTGTTGAATTCGGCAACGACCATTCCAAGCCTGACTTTCTCCATTTGAAACCACCTCTCATGAATCTTATTGGGTTATATAAATTATTGCACCGGCATTCTGTCACGGATAATAGAAATTCAAAAAATTTTAAAATCCTCTGCGAAAATTTCGAACATGGTAAGACTCGATTTCATCAAAACCTTTATAGAAGTCGTCGAGTCAGGAAGCTTGAAAAAGGCTGCAAAGAACCTTGGAATGTCTGTAAGCTCTGTGAGTTTTCAGATTAACTCCATAGAATCGTTCTACGGTGCAAAATTGCTTGAAAGGGGTACAAACGGTGTAAAGCTGACTGATGAGGGTAAAATTGCGATCAAGAACATGAAATCCATTCTTAGCAGCGTTGAGGAAACAAAGAAACTGATTTCGAACCTTAGAGGGGACAGGATAACCATTGCATCCGGAATGGTTGGATTGAACCTTGTTCATGCAATTCAAATACTGCTTAAATCCAGCTACCCGCAGCTTGAGGTTAATGTTGCTCTAAAGGGGGCGCATGAGTGTGTTAGAGGTGTTTTAAGCGGTGATTTTGATTTCGCCATAGCAGGAGATCTTCTGGATGAACACCTGGAGTTAGACAGGCTCAACTACGATATTCTCGGCAAAGATCACCTCGTTTTGATAATCCCCCCGACCCACGAGCTTGCCAGAAAAACTGCTGTAACACTTGAGGACATTACGAAATATCCGATAATTATGCTTGATGACAGCTATGGAATTACAACAAGCACGAAAAAAAATCTGATAGCAAGCGGTTTGAAGCTAAATGAGCTGAAAATAGCTTATACGGTTAGCGATTTTTATTCAAAGATAAATGCAGTCAGCAGCGGTATTGGAATAGCCATAACTTCATTCATCGCTGCCTGCAGAGCGTGTGAGGTTGGCCTAATCAAGATGAGGAGAATTGAAGGTTTCAGATCTGAGAGGGATATTTATCTTGTCTCCTCCAAGCTTTCTCTGGAGAGCAAAAAGATGAAAGAGTACTACGAGTTCATTCTGAACAAGGGGAGACAGCTTTTCGAAGATTTTGCAGTGCAGTGCAAGTGTTTCTAATGACTTTTAAATTTCGAAAATTTTGAAAAAGATTTCGACCCGTCTCATTTATCAATTAAAAAATGCTCCTTTTTGAACACAATTTCTTAAAAGCTTTAACTTTTAATTAAAAACCTGTTTTCGGCAGGCAAAAACTCCGAAATTTCAAAATTTTTAGAAACACATTTAGAAAATTTCGAAAAACTTAAAAAGTTGCTGGTTTAGCAGAGTTATGATGCAGGAAGTTGTGCTGGATGCGGAAACCCTTCTTGACGACAGGAAGTTTGCAGAAACAATGCTGCTGAAGAGGGATAAGCAGGGGTTGAGCAAGGCAGACATGGTCTTCATTCTGAGAAATCTGCTGAAGCTGAAGTACTATCCGGTAGCCGTGAAATTCTTCTACGATGATGATGAGATTGAGAGGTTCAGAGCGGAGCATGAATACCTTGTAGCATGCAATCCCTTTACCTTCTGCCATTTCTCTGCAGCATCAAGGCAGCGCGGGGATGTACTGCTTGGAGACAAAAGAACTCTTGGATGCAGCAACGCTCGATATCTGTTTGGCTGGAAAGATTTGGATGAGCAGGAGATTAAGAGCCACATTAAGTACGTGAGAGACAGAGAACAGGCGGAGAAGTTCGTGAAGACAAAACCGAGACTTCCTGAGGGGTTGAAAGCTTTTGCAACAGCACCACTGCACAAGGCAAAGTTTGAGCCGGATTTGATTCATATAATCTGCGACGTTCTGCAGAGCTACCACATCTACAACGACTGGGCTTCGGCAATGGATGTGCATCCGGTTCAGCCAAATCTGATGATGAACTCAGCAGTCTGCGGTGGGGCTGTGTGGACTTACAACAGCAGAAAGATCAACATTGTGCCGATGTGCAGCGGCAGCTACACTTCAGGCAAGACCGAGCAGGGTGAGATCAACGTCTACATTCCATGGGAACAGTTTGAACCAACTATAGTCAGACTTCTTGAGAGAACGGCAGAGTACGGTGGAGCAAGCTACCCAAGAACTGGCGAAACTTATCCGGGGTTCAATGTATGCAAGCTCTGCAACTTCCTGATCTTCAGAAAACCCAAGGATAATGAGTAGGGGGTGATGCTGTTTGGTGGAAGTAGTGTGGATGGAGATAGCTGGAGAAACGATTAAAATTAATGCAGTAATTTATCTGCTCTGGTGTATTTGGGTTGGCTGGATTTTCTCAACTGTTGGAGCATTTGGGGGCATTATGGCTGGTGTTGGACATATTTCAGTTCTCGGCCTTGGCGACTGGGCGAGCAAGCTGAAAGGTAAGAGCATAAGCATTGGAATGTACAATGAAGCCGGCAAGTATCTGACAGATCACATAAGACTATCAAACACTGCAATAACATGGCTTACCTCACTTTCGAGCACAATAAACTGGTACACGCAGAAAAGACTTGTCTGGCCGGCTGCCATTGCAATGGGTCTCGGGATGATCATGGGTGCGCAGGTTGCAGTCTGGGGAACCGGAGGGAAGCTGGGAGTTGCTCTCTACGTGGGTCTCTTCGGTCTCCTCACTTGGGCCGTTGCCTTTTACATGTTCTATCAAATAACTCCCAGAGCCAAAGCATCAAAATCCAAGGGAAGGGAGGCTGCAAAGAGGTTTCAGGAAAGAGTCGAGCAGCTCAGAAAGAGCGGTAGACTGCACGAGCTTGAGGGTATAACCAACGTTAAGTATTCCCTCAGCAAGGTAGAGTTTGAGTTCTTCGGTGAGCACTTTGTGGCGAAAAACTACGTACCACTCCTGTTCGGATTTCTCATCGGATTCGTATCCGCATTGATTGGAGTTGGTGGAGGGTTCATGGTCGTCCCGTTCTTCACGGCTCTTGGCTGGCCGATGTACATCACTCCAGCAGTGTCATCTCTGGTGGTATTTCTCAATCAGTGTTCAGCCCTCGCCGGATGGTTTGCGAGAGGTGTTCAGTTTGTTTGGCCACTCGTGATTGGCTGGGCCGGAATTCTGATAGGCACTTACATCGGTCCAAGGACGCAGAAGTATCTGCCAATGGATACACTGTTTGCACTGTTCGGTGCTCTTGCATTCTATGTTGGGCTGAAATACGTCGCGTTGGGTTTCTTCGGAATAAAACTCCCACCGTAAGCATGAATCCACCCTTTCTTTACTTTTTTATTGCAGTTACTGCAGCTGCCGTTGTATTCACCGGGTACCTGCAGTCTTTAGTGCTCAACAAGTTCTTTAGAGGGTTTGTGGAGGAGACCAAGAGAATAGAAGCCGAGCTGAATGAATATTACGCCCTTTCAATTCTTGCAATAGCGATGAACGACAGAGAAGCTTACGAGGGATTTCAGAGAATGGCGAACGAGAAGTACTGGCCTCTGTTTTTCAGAAAGATGATGTTCTCAACATCCCTCTTCTTCCTCCTTCTGACACCCTACATGATTCTCACAACAGTTTTTGTTGATCCGGATGCTTTTATGTATACTATGGTGACCGCCATTTCCTACTTCACAGCAAGGCTGGGGCTGGGCTTTATCTTAGACAGCTTCAATGCCTGGAAGAAGGCAAGGGAGGCGCGAAGGAATTTTGATAAATGTTAATGCTCATAATGACCTTAAATATTAACAATGCGAAAAGTTTTTTAGAAGATGATGATAAATCGGATTGATGGTCAACGCTGCAGACTTTGCTGTTATTATAATGCAGATCATTCTTGCCAATATCGATTTGGTTATGAATTCCTTCAAACTGCTGCTCAACAATTCAGTAGACGTTGAAGCTTTATGGAATGTGTCAATTCACGCAGCCGGATTTGGTTACTGGTTTACCAAACCTTTTCTGGGAGACGGCGGTTCTCTGGATGTTGCGAGCAGAAACGTTTCGGCGATGAAAAACATCAGTTATGCGATAAACTATATAGGAGGTAATGCTGAGGCGATTTTCGGTAATGAGACAGGTCAGAAAGGTTTCTCCGCTGTTATGAGACACTTTGTTGAAATGATTGATGATGAATTTGCCTTAAAAATGTGGAATGTAGCAAAGACTGGTGTAAAAGTAGCAACGAGGATGCTGGAAAATATTAACGCGACCTTGAGGTGATTATAATGGCTATAGCAAGTGCAACAGATTTTGCTCTTAATGCAATTCTGAATCCCATATCAGACCTTTATGTCCTGATTTACGGGATTCTTGAGCTGATAAACAAACATCTAATTCCTGAGCACGCGAACTTCATCTACAGCCAGCTATCAGTTTTGCTCTGGGGAACGAAGTTTCTTTCGGCAATTTTGAATGTTACTTCCTCCAATGCTACCGTTTTGACAAACTTCACAGACTTTCTCAACACCTTATCGGAAAACTCCTACCACTTCTTCGGAACCGTTGAAGGAAACAGCGGAATGGCATACATCGCAAAGTATTCCTATATCGAACTAATACAGAACAAAGAAATTTCAGAGAGACTGGCAGTGGGTTTTGCGAGGGCTCTCAATAACACGATAATTTACTTTGTAAAGGTGTTGGAATACCTGTGAGGTGAGGATATGCCTACAATGTCTGAGCTTGGCGATGTAATGTTAAAAGGACTTTCCGCACTGCTTAGAGCTCTCGGCGACTTTTTCATCTATCTCAAGTATGTGGGAAACAATGAAACCGCAGTTAACCCTTCGAGAGGGAATTACCAGAGTTTCTGGGAGATATGGTATCACATCAATGCAGCAATATCATGGTTCAGGAAGCTCCTCTTCGATCAAAGTGGTTTCATCTGGCAGATAAACCACAACTCCACTCTGGAAAATGAGTTTGCAGAGGTCGTGGAAGTGGCTGCGAAAAACGGAACTTATATATTCGGCGAAGTTTCGGGAAGTTACGGAAGTGCATTTTTGCTGAAAGCGATGACCGTCAGCGTTTCGAACAACTCAGAGTTCGTTTCCAGCTTATACACTGCTGCAAAACACTTGGTGATGCTGATGTCAGATGCTCTCAGGGTTTTTCCTGGCTATTTTCCGGGGGGATGAAAAATGCCTATAGACGTCTGGATAGCCACTTCGTATGTTATAGAGTTTGTTCAGAGTCTTTTCGTGCTTAACGCAGAGATTTTCAGAATCATTGCTGAAAATGAGACTCTTGCTGAAAGAACTGCTGAAAACATATACTACCTTTCAGGCTTTTTGAAGTACTTTTCTGAAGTCCTCAGGGATACTGTGAATATTTTGGCACAGAATGAAACTTTGATGAGATACAGTGTTGGTATATGGCAAAAAGTTGCAACGAATGCAACTTACGTTTTTGGGGATGACGATGCTCAGTGGGGTATCGCATACATATGGAGAAAGGGGTACGAATGCATTCAACCGGGATTCTACTGCGAGTGGCAAGCTCCAAGCCTGACGTATCAATCGTTGCAGTTCTTCAAGTGGTTGTTTGCCGCTTTGGCTGAAGTTGGTAAGAAGCTGCCATTGGTGTATACCTGAATGATCTTAAAAGCCTCTCCACGAGATTCACTTGTTTTTACAATCAAAAAATAAAATGAAACTTAACCTGAAATAGCAGACATCAGTGCATTAACAAGCGGTTGTAGGATGGCCTGGACTACTGGTTTCAGCCAGCTCGGCAGAGCATTGTATAGGCTGTTCAACAAGTCAAGTAGTGTTTTGAACGTCTCATAGTTTATTTCGACCCCCAGAGCTTGCAACATTTTTGTCAGCAGATCAACAATGAATCCTATAAACTCCATAAGTACACTTTTTTTTGGTGATTAATAAATTCTTCTATTTGAGAATGCTTAAAATGAACATTACCATTAACATTTAGAAAAATTTAATAATTTAATTATGCACCGAAAACTTGTGAGGCCGGTAACGCTCATCTTCCTGTTCACCTTGCTGATTTTTGCTGTCACTGAAGTCGAGGCAAAAACGTATGTTGAGAATTTTTATCAGGTGGGAGGGGTTGATGTAACCACGGTTTCTCCCTTTCCCAAGGGGTGGAAAAACAGCGGAGATCTGTGGGCGGATGATAATATAGGTTGGGATAGCCCTTCTAACAGCATCAATGCCGGTATGGGCTCTCCGTATTCTCAATCGGACATAGATGCTGTTGAGAAGCTGGATGGTAATTACTCACGAAGCACCGTCACAGATTATGTCTATAATGAAGGGTATGCTGTTCATGAGTTCAAGTTTTCGGTAGCCACCACCGCCGTACATATGGAAATCAATGCATACGTTAGAGACGAAGATGACGGAATTCAGGCTTACATATGGAATTTTGCGGCAGGTTCATGGGAGCTTTATGCCAACTACGCCAATATCGACCTTGATTGGATGTGGATTAATTTTTCAACAGACTCTCCTTCTAACTATATCTCCAATTCGGGTGAGGTTTACGTTCTTTTTCAGAGTCGGGCACGTGCTGGTTTATGGAGTAGTGATACAGCAAACGTTGATGTTGATTACATCGAAGCTGTTGCGGTTGTTCCAGACAGCCAGGTAAAAAAAGTATGCGCCCACTTCATCTCAGGAGCGCCACGTAACTGGGACGGAATATTTGATGATGATATACTAACTTTCACTGGGAGCGTGATTGATACGGATAGCAATCCGGTTCCAAACTACCCCATAGTCTCGGTTGGTTTCTGGGAGGGTGGCTATGGTATAATGGTTTACAGTTACACAAACTCATCAGGTTATGCAACTTTAACTGGAAGACCTATAAATGGTGGTATAACAGACAAGTGGCGTGTAAACCTTGGTGTTGCAGTTCTTGGTGATGTCATGGCTAACGGAAATGCTTACCAGATAGACCCGTCGTGCAGTGTAGATTATGGCGCTTACAACGTTGCCGTGACACCCGGAAGTTATGACATCACACTCATTGGCCGTTACTGGGACGTTGGAGGAGGGGATTGGGTGAGAATGAGGTGGATAGCCGAACCAGGAGATGTTGATCCAGTTTCAGTAAACGGACATAACATCCCTGTAGCTCAACACTTTCATCACTGGGACTTGATGATCTGGAAAATGGGTGTGGTGGATCCGAACAACGATGATAACGGACAAACAGAAGGTGTCAATGGAAATACTAATGATGTCGATGCTGAAACCCAACCCGCGTGTATAGGGCCAGACACTGGAGCTTACTGCGGGGGATATATCTGCCAAGAAGATGGAGAGTGTTGTTATTTGGACGGAGAAGGTACCCACGATTGCGGTAAGTACCTCAGCGGTTACAGATTTGGCCCACTCATACAGTTCAACGCTCCAGACCACGTTCTTGGTGTGATTGTATCCAGAACAATCGAGATGTGTGTGCAATACAGCACGATACCGGATATAATGCTTCAGCCATACAGCCGTCACGAGGGGCCAGATGCCTTACCCTGTACTGTCCATTTAATTTCTCTATACTATACGCTTGGTACTGTCAGTACTGAGGAAGCTTTCAGGGACGGTTATATAATTATCAATATTATCAAAATCTTCGATAAAGACCCTCACAGCGGTCTTGGGCTGCCAGGCTTCATAGGTCTCGCGGCTGATAACGAGCATGTTGTAGGTATAGTTCTTGGTCACAGGTATGGCATTCATCCTTTTGTTTCTGTTGTTACCAGTATGCCACCCGGAAGCTATCCATCAGATACCGACGTTTCTGGATGGCAGAATTTTTATCCTACCTGGATATACTATCTATTGAGAAATCTTGCCTACAACATCAAGGTGATGGCAGAAGAGCTTGTCAACTGGGATAAAAGGTATCCTAACCCTGATGATCCTCAAAATCCGACAAATGAGGATAACATAGTCTTTGCAAACATTGCTTTCAATAAATTCCTTTTGGACTTTCTTCCTTATTTGAAGGAAACGTTGTGGATCATGGAAGTGAGTCAAAATAATACAATAAATACTTTCATAATAGCAACATATACTCAGATATATGATATTGCAAGAATTGTGAAGTACATTGTTGGCAACAGCACTTTAAGAGCAGAATTCGGGAATGTGGTCGGGACGATGCTAAATGAACTCGGTAATATAATTGGCCCTCCAAACGGGACTACAGGGCTAAATTATTTGTTAAATTACAGAGTTTACATTCCAGAGACAGAAAAATTGACCTTCAATATTGAATTTATGAAGGTTCTCGACCAGATAACTTCACTTTTAGTGAAAATTATGAAAAATTTGCCCGGAATGGAGCTGCCACAGGACTATCCATGGTGGGGATACGGAAACCTGATATCCAATTCATAATTCACATTTTTTTCAATATAAGTACTGCCATCCCCAGAGCGATTAAAACCAATACAATTCCGTACCCCCAATCGTTCCTATTATCAGAATTGTTAACATTGTGAACAGACGATGGTATAGGCTTCTCGTAAGTTTGCTCCCAGAGTATGTTTCCATTTTTGTCGTATTTCGCCAACCATACTGAATTTTCCAGATTTCCTAAGATAATAAACCCATCATTTTCTTCCAAAACCCTTAAAGGACCAAAAATAAATGGCAATACTTTAATTGAATTATTTATAATTCTTAAAGAACTGCAAGTCGTGTCGAACTCCCAAATAAATGAAGTGGAGTTATTAACAGCTATGCCAAACAGTTTTTCACCAGCTGCACCCCAGCCAGCGCAAACAGAGGTGAAGTTAACTTTCCAGTTTTTGAGCAAGCTTCCGTTTTTCGAAAGTTCCAAAAATATAGCATAGGCATACTTTGGTTCTTTTATTTTGCTTAGATCACATTTTTTTAAGTTAACCAGATCACATTCCCAGACTTCACCAGCAACTAAAAATTTATTTTCCTGCTCTACCACACTCCAGGCGACATCCAAAAAGCTGTAGTCATAGAATTTGCTCCACTCAACATTCCCGTTCTCATCAAGCTTTAGTACCCAAATGTCAAGATTACTGTAAGTGCCATTCTTTCGATCTCCCGAAGCTCCAACTCCAATGTAGCCACCATCAGCTGTCTTAATCAACTTTTTTATGCTGTCATATTCCCGGAGATCAATTTTTCTCTCCCATATCACATTTCCGTCTTGGCTGAACTTTATAATCAAGACATCTTCGTTATTGCAGTTGTCAGTACATGACGAAATTGTAAGGGCTGCCACAAAACCTTCATTTGAATCTGTTAAAGTTGTTGCACTATCTCCGTGACCGCGGTATCCAAAGACTTTACTCCATTCGATTTCTCCCTCTTTACTGACTTTAACTATCCACGCATCGTCATTGTAGCAACCAGTAACACCTCCAAAAACATAACCATCACTCAAAGCTGCTACACTCCAAGCCTGAGATCTGCACTCTCCAAGATATGTTTTACTCCAAATTTCATTACCTTGCGAGTCGGTCATTATGAGCCATGCGTGACTCCACCTGTAGCTCAGCCCAGCAGCACCAGCAATAATATATCCGCCCGGAGTTTTTGCTACATCAAAAGCCATATTCCATCCCGATGCAGGCAGGGTTAGGGTTAGTAGTATAACAGGTAACATTAACCTCATAGATTTTATGTTGACTGTTGAACAATTTAAATGTTTTTTAGATTTTTGTAAAAAAAGCTTTAAGAATTAAAAATATAAACCCTGAGAGCGAACAAACAAACATGATGCTGTACTTTTTCGACCCAGTATACATGATGCTGGCAATGGCGGGCTATCTGGTAATGTTTCTCTTAGCCTCCACCATAGCTCCAAGGGTTGCAAGCAGAGTTTCAGGAAAGTTCTCTCTCTTCACATCAATGGCGCTTCTTGCAGCGA
>Ga0072500_138573_pt1 | contig 99704 bp, 101 predicted proteins | sample GBScelen77Swater_FD_63803 | JGI IMG/M metagenome (GOLD analysis project Ga0072500, IMG submission 63803) | Hot spring microbial communities from Great Boiling Spring, Nevada - cellulolytic enrichment S 77C v2 (version 2) | ecosystem: Environmental > Aquatic > Thermal springs > Hot (42-90C) ...
GCCCCTCCCAGAACACCCCCCGCTAAGGCCCGGCGAGCCCCTAACGCTGAGGGGCTCCCTCTCTGCAAGCGTCGCCAAGGAGGCGGAGAGGGGCGCGGAGCTCTACGGCGGCCGGGACTCTTCCGACGTCTACGCCCTCAACTTGGAGGGGGTCGAGGCGAATGCGCGGCTCAACATAACAGTCAAGCCTCCCCGCGAAGCCAGTCTCCTCTTGATCCTGAGGGACGAGGACGGGGCCACCCTAACCTCAGCAGCCTCCCGGAAGCCGGGAGAGGAGGCCCGGATCGCAACCATAATTAACAAGCCCCTCGAGGCCGGCCGATTCTTCGTAGAGGTCCAGCTCCTCAGGTCCAACACGCCCCAGACCGACTACACCCTCGAGATCCTCCTCTCGGAGCCCCCCAAGAAGGAGCAGCCAGTAGAGGTCAGGCCACCCTTCCCAGAGGCCCAGGCAAGAACACTCGTGATAGGCTTCTCAGCCGCGGTAATAGCGGCCACCATAGCCTCGGTCGTGATCGGCTGGTTCAGGAGGAAGAGCTACAGGCCCTACCCCTACTACTGGTAAGCCCACCACCCCGGGGGCACCGCGGATTGCAGGCCATAAACACGCTGAGGGACCTCTCGCTAGCCCTATCCGCAGAGGCCCTAACTGCGGAGGAGGTCGCCGAGAGAATAATCTCGAAGATCAGGGAGAGGAACACCCTCCTCAGGGCCTACATCTCGGTCGACGCCGAGAGAGCGCTTGAACAGGCCCGGGAGGCCGACGCGGAGATGAAGAGGAGGGGCCCAAAATCCGCCCTACACGGAGCTCCGATAGCCGTTAAGGACATAATGGCGGTCGAGGGCATACCCATGACGGCCGGCTCCCGGATACTGGGGAGGAAGCCGGCCAAGAGGGACTCGGCGCCGGTCGCGAAGGCCAGGGCGGCCGGCGCAATCATCTTGGGCTCCACCAACCTCCACGAATTCGCCGCAGGAACCACAAACCTAAACATCCACCACGGCTACACCCGCAACCCTTGGAACACGGACTACATAACGGGCGGCTCAAGCGGAGGCTCAGCCCTCGCCGTCTCCGCAGGACTGGCCGGCGCCTCCCTAGGAACCGATACGGGGGGATCAGTCAGGATACCCGCCGCCCTCTGCGGCGTCGTCGGCCTCAAGCCGAGCCCCGGATTCATAGACAAGGCGGGAGTCTTCCCCCTGGCCTGGAGCCTGGACGAAGTGGGGGTCCTGGCGAGGAGCTGCTGGGACGCCGCCGTCCTCCTCATGCTCCTCTCCCGCGAGGAGGCCCCAGCCCCGCCCCGCATCCCACCGCCCGCACCCTCCAGACCGAGGATCGGTGTACCGTGGAGCCTCTTCGAGGAGCACGTGGAGAGTGGGGTCCTCCGGAGCTTCGAGGACTTCCTCACGCCCCTCCAAGCGCTGGGGGCCGAGGTCATAGACGTCGAGATCGGCTGGTCCCGCGGGGCCCGGGATGTATGGAGGATAATCCGCGGAGCGGAGGCCGCGGCCATCCACCGGAAATGGCTCAGCAACGTCCCCCACCTATACTCAGATGAGGTGAGGGAGAACCTGGCCTGGGGGCTCGGAGTGTCAGGGGTCGACTACATAGCTGCTCTCAAGGAAAGGGAGAAGATGGCAGCCAAGGCGCGGTCTCTCCTCGCAAAGCTGGACGCCCTAGCCACCCCAACCCTCCCCCTTGAGGCGCCCAGCATCAGGGAAGTCGAGTCGATGAGCCTGGAAGAGAGAGCCGCCCTCCGGAGCCGAATGATCTCCCTAACACTTCAGGCCAACGTGGCGGGGCTCCCGGCGCTAAGCCTACCAGCGGCACCAGGCGAGAGAGGGATCCCCTGCGGAGCCCAGCTAATCGGGCCGCCGGGCTCCGACTACCTCCTCCTAGCGATAGGGTGGGAATACGAGCGCGCCTTAGGAGGATTCAAGCATCCGGAACCGATATATCCCTAGCAGCCGGACACGACCCGCTCTGCTTGGGCTGCGCGAGAGTTTATCAACAAGCACTCTAAAGATGCTTAGACGGTGTTTGGGTGTGGAGAGCAGCTACCAGATCGCCGAGGACTGCCTGTACACGAAGGACCACGTCTGGGTCAGGCCCGAGGGCAAGAAGTACGTGGTCCTAGGCGTCACCGACTACGCCCAGAGGAGGCTCAAGGAGATACTCTACATAGAGCTCCCGAACATAAACACCAAGGTCCAGAGGAGGCAGCCCCTGGCCACCGTCGAGTCGGTAAAGACGAGCACCAACATCTACTCACCGGTATCCGGCAGGGTCGTCGAGGTCAACGCGGCCCTAATCGACAACCCAGAGATCATCAACGAGGCGCCTTACAAGGAGGGCTGGATAGCGAAGCTGGAAATACAGAATAGGGAGGAGCTGGACATGCTTCTCGGGCCCGACGAGTATCTCCGATACATAGAGGAGCTGGACGAGGAGGGTGAGGCGTCGGAGGAGTAGCCGCCCGGCATGGTGGAGGAGAGTTGAGGGTAAGGGTCTTCAGGGTCACCTCCTACAACGACCCCGAGACCGGCAGGCCGGGTAAGATCATCGAGCTCGTGGAGGTCCGCAGGGTTCAGGCCGCAAGGCCCCTCGGCACGGGCCCGGAGGAGGTCTTGATGGCGCAGCGGCTCTTCCAGACCCTCCTAGCCCAGCTCCAGGGAATGGGGCTCGTCCCCGCCCAGAGGGACCTCGTTATCCCTAAAATCACACTGATCCTGACGGAGGAGGAGTACGACAAGCTAGGACTGAGGCTGGAGGTCAACGAAGAGTTCGACATCGAGTTTGTCGAGGGAAAGATAGTCTTCAGGACGGTATAGCCCGGGGTGGGGCGTTGTAGCGCTAGACTCTTTTAGGACTCGTGGCATTCTTCGGATAAAACACTCTATTCTAAGAAATCTCAAGTCAAGAGGTGATACTTTTTCACAGCAGGCTAAACAAACTGCCGTCAACCTGACTAAACTCTAAAATTGGCCTGGGCGTCTTCTCAGAAGCAACTCGGCAGCCTCAGGCACCAGCGGGTCTAAGACCCTATAACCCCTGCTTGTTTTTTCAATAAGGGATAGCTGTTCGAGTGTGTTAAGCAGTCGTGCGAGCTGGGGCTTGCTGACGGTTCTTTTAAAAATTCTCTCGAGATTGTGTTTGAGGTCTGTGAAGGTTTTCTCACCCTCACGAAGCCCCGCAAGCAAGCCCGTGTAGAGCGGACTCCTTCTGTTAATTTCTTCTAGCTCAGAAGCGCAGAGAGAAACCGCTTTAGACCTGATTATCTGTAATAACTCCGCCGTGTCCGGACGTGTTCCCACCCTAACAGCGCTGACGTATTCTGCCCCGAAGTATGCCAGCCAGCCTATGATGCCGTCAAGCTCCTTTACAACCTGCTCTAATACGCCATCATCAACCTCTAAGTTGTGGTGTCTAAACCCCATCTTCAGAAACTCAAGAGACCTATCTCTGTCGAGTCTTTCAACTATAATTCTTTCACAACGTCTTCCAAAGAGGGGTGACTTTGGGTCGTCGAGCGCGAGGAGCTTGTATAAAAGACCGACCTCGGAGCCTGAGATAATGAAAGTTATGTGTTCAAAGTTATCGTAGCAGTATGCCAGTAGACGTCTGAAGTCAAGCCCTTTACGGCCGCCTTGAAAGAACCTGAGCTCCTGCGCCTCGTCTAAAACTACAGGTAAATTAAAGCCCTCTCGAGACGACCACCGGTCCAACGCCTTCAGGATCGACGTTAGGCGGGGCTTTTCCCTGCCAAGCTCTATAGAGATGCCGCCAGCCCCAACTGATACCCCTCTAAACTCCTCTGAAAGCCTCGACCAGTCTTTTGTGTAGTGGCAAAGCCCTGTTAATCTCCTCCGCAACCATACCATAGAGAGATCTGTAATCGTATGACGGAAGTGCTCTCAAGTCTAGAAAGATGTATGGTGTCCCCATTGTGTTGAGCGCTGCCCTTATTAGAGATGTTTTCCCAACACGTCTAACCCCCAGCACAAGCACCATCCTAGAACCGCTCTTCACCGCCGCCGTAAGCCTTGATAACTCCTGTTCCCTGTCTTAAAAGCCGCTGAGGCTTGTTTTTGGCCCCTCCGAGAAGGGGTCCCCAGGTAACAGGGTCATTACCCGGGTAACGGGGGCATTACCTATACTTAAGGTTTCGCGGGAACGGACTAGACGGTCTCACGGCTTCACAGGCAGCCTTTAGAACCGCCAAGCGGGATTCTAAACCCGCCCTCTTCCGGGGGTCCTGACAGCCCTCACCTTTTCCTCTCTGATCCAAACTCCCACCTGTGTTAGGGGCGAGCCTCAGGCCTTCTCCACGTTTAGGTGGCGTCATTGAGTATAGCTTTTTCAGGAGCTTTTGGGAGGGAAGTGCTTCTTCGCGTGGGACATATGTGTTTATAATAGGGCTGGGCCTCTCCGTCTGAGATGGCGACGCTTAGGTGGGCTCTGTGACACCGCGCCTCGTCTTCAGGTGTAGGGTGTGTAGAGAGGAGATGGAGGCTGCCTTCGCGGAGATGAGGGGCGGCCTACTATACGTTATCTGTGAGAGGGGACACGCACAGTTCATTGGGCCAAGCGAGGCCCGGAGGATGGATTAGACGCCGTTCTGACCTGGCATACACCTTCATCGCCCAGAACTCCCCTCGTCTCGGAAGGGCCTTCAGGGCGAACGGCCCCCGGCGCTCCTGGCACGAGCGGTTGGACGTGGTTTTAAAAGGGGCCGCCAGACTGATTCTATAGGGTTTGCTGGACGAGGATGAGTATCTCCGCTGGGTCGAGATGGCGCGCAGAACCTTAAGATCGGCTGAGAGGGATTTGGAGGGTGGGGACCATAACTGGGCGTGTTTCAAGGCGCATCAGGCTGCGGAGTACGCCGTCAAGGGGCTTGCGCATGGCCTAGGGATGGGCGCGCACGGCCACAGCGTGTCCGCCCTGTTAGCTAAACTCCCTAGAGAGCTCGGCGTCGAGGATGTATTGGATGACGCCAAGCTCCTCGACAAATATTATGTCCCCACCAGGTATCCGGACGCATGGTCGGAGGGCGTTCCGGCAGACTACTACACGCGGGCCGAGGCCCAGCAGGCACTTCTCCTAGCCAGAAAGTTGGTAGGGTGGGTTGAGGATAGATGGACATCGTTGAGGAGAGATTGAAGGCGCGGGAGGCGGCCATTATAAGGGTCGCGGAGTGGGTTAGGGCGCTCAACTTCCCCTTAACAGCTGTTCTGATCGGCTCCTACGCGAGGGGAGACTTCAACGTGTGGAGCGACGTCGACGTGCTGCTTGTCTCGGATAGTTTCCCGGCGAGGCCGCTGGATAGGCTTAAGATGATTGACCCTCCTGAGGGGGTCGAGGCGATACCTCTGACTCCCGCAGATTTTCACAGGCTGAGGAGGAAGAAAAACCTCCTCGTTATTGAGGCCGAGAGATACGGCGTCGTTCTCCGAGACGACTTGGGCCTATTCGCAACCCGCTAGGAAGCTTCTATAATCCGAGAGATTGTGTCCTTCGAGAGGGTTAGTGGCCCACGCCTTCAGATGCCGTGGGTGAGGATGTAGGTGTCCTCGCTATCCTTCACGCAATACCCGAACCTCTCGAACTGGACCCTGCTTCTGGGAGTTAGAGACGCCTCGTAGGGCTCCGCGAGGCCCTCAACGATCGTGAGGCTGTCCTCGACAACCTCCTCCCCCCTGAACAGGGGTCTGGGGATCAGCACCCGCACCCTCCTCGACCCCTCGGGGACCCATTGGATCACCCTGAGGCCCGGCTCAGGCCCGCCATCTTCGGCCTCCGCGACAAGCGCCTCAGCCCCAACCCCAACCACCTTGAGGTTCGCGAGGTACTTCAGCCTGACCCTATCGCCCACCCTTAGGACCGCAGCGTCGTCACGCGAGATGTAGAGCCTCTCGCGGACCTCTATCTCTCGCCACCCTAGGTCCGTTGAGGGGTGTAGGGGGGCCTTGACGACGCGCTTGGCTAGCCCCCGCACCTCCACGGGCACCGGGTTGGGGGCGAAGAAGAGCCTCGGGGTCTCCGCGTCGACTACCCTCCGGTTGATGGCGTAGAGGAGGTCCCAGGAATACTCCTTCCTGCTAGGGGTGAGGGCAACGTAAGACCTTACGAATATCTGGAGGGACTCGGGGGCGATGCCGCGCCTCCTAGCCGCCGAGACCGTCCCCAGCCTCGGGTCATCCCAGCCCTCCACTATCCCCCTCTCGATCAGCTCCCTAATCCTCCTCCTCGATAGGGGCGTACCCTCGAACTCGAACCTGGAGTACTCGACGTAGACAGGGTTCTTCAGCCCTAGCCTCTCCCTGATCATGTCTTGAAGCACGTCACGGAACATGAACTCCGCGGTTCTGAGGACGTGTGTCACGCCGCAGACCGCGTCTTGGATTGCGACGGCTAGGTCGTAGGTGGGCCACACAAGGTATCTATCCCCCTTGAGTGGGTGTGGGTGCTCGACTATACGTAGAAGCACTGGGTCTCGGAGCGCGGTGTTGCTTGCCGCTGGGTCGCCGGCGAATCTTACAGTCGCCTCACCCTCCCTGTACCGGCCCTCAAGCATACGGTCCCACTGCTCGAGGTGCCAAGAAGTATCCATGGAGCGGTGTCCGCAGGAATAGCCGCGGGCCCTCTGCTCAGACATCTCCTCCCTGCTACATGTGCAGACGTATAGGTGTCCTGAGGAGATCAGTTTCTGGGCATACTGGTAGTAGAGCTCCATGTCGTCGCTGTTATTCTTCTCTGCGTCCCACCTGACCCCGCACCACCCGTAGCCGTCCCGATAAGAATCGTAGTATTCGGCTCGGACCTTTCTCGGATTCGTGTCCTCGAACCGTAGCCAGAGGAACCCCCTATACTTCTCCTTGTAGAGATAGTTTACAATGCCGTGGAAAGCGTGCCCCAAGTGCATGTAGCCGCTGGGCTCTGGTGGCAGGCGTAGGACCACGGCCCCCTCGATGGCTCCCGGCAAATCGGGCAGGGTCCTCTCCTCGACCCTCTTCTTAGGTGGCTGGAGGAGCTCGGGCGCGAGCTCCGAGAGAGCAGACTCCTGGGCGGCCCTGTCCAGACCGTTAACCCACTCCACAACCTCTCCGGCGATCTTTACAACCTCTCCGACAATCTCTCGCGCCTGGGGAAGTTCGGCAAACACCTTCGAGATGACTGGGCCGGCCTGAGCCCTCCCCCCGTGGTCAAGGGCGTTCTTTAAAGCCCACCTAAGCGCCGCCCTCCTGACCTCCTCCACGTTAACCATAGGCTCTCGCTGACTGTATCTTAATCACGTCCCTATCCTTTAACCTGTAATCTGCGGGGAGTCTGAGCCCGCTCCTAGCGTCTATCGCGTATAGGAGGCCCTTTGCCAGATCCTTGTGAATCCTCTCAGCGAGGTCCTTCACAGTCGCGTCGGGCGGCAACAGGATAGCGTCGGGTAGCACGTTACCCCGGGTGTCTGTGTACCTGCTCGTATCAGCCACGGGGTATACCACGTTCATGGCGAGAAGCTTGAAGACCGCTGTGTTGATGGCAAATTGTACCCCGGTCCTCATGTACTTCACGAGTATCCGCTCGTTGATCATCTCTAGAGCCCAGAGCTGCTGCTGGGTCAGCCTAGACTTGTCCAAGATCGTGAACTTCTCCTCGCCCGGTAGATACTTTATCAGACCCTTCTGCTCCGCCCTCCTCAGGATCAGCTCGGCCTCGGCGCTGCATGGGATGACTATCCTATTGGGAAACCGTTCCAGCAGCTCCCTGTAGAACCTCTCGGACGTATCGATATCCATCTTATTCGCGATGATCAGTGTGGGTTTGGCTATGGACCGTAGCTCCTCGCTGAATCTCCTATCATCCATCATGTTCCAGTTGTCGAAATCCTTGTCCTGTAGGCCGGACTTGGCTAGGGCAAGCGCCACCTCCTTCTCTGTTATGCGGAGACCCTGTAGGGGCTCAGCTATAGCCTCGGCAAGTCCTTTCCCACCCTTGAGGCTCTTGACGATCCTGTCCTGATTCCTTTCGATGATCTTCATCAGCCATATCACGATCTCCTCCTCTATGTCGAATACGTCGGCGACCGGGTTCCCTGTCCCGGGCTCCGTCAGCCGGCCCTCCTCATCGACGCTGCCTGACGCATCGACAATGTGTAGAAGCGCGTCAGACTGAGCCGCCACTGAGAGGAACTGGTTCCCAAGACCCTTGCCCGCCCATGCCCCCTTAATCAGTCCCGGAAGATCTATAATCTCTATCGGTATGTGTCTCCAGCCATCTCTGCAGAAAGAGTTCCTCGGGCTGCACTTGACGCCAAGCTCAGTATCGACACATGGCGTCACGGTGTAGCATGTACCGATGTTGGGCGCCTTTGTGGTGAAGGGGTAGGTCGAGACCTCGGCTGAGAGGAGGGTAGCCGCGTTGAAGAAAGTAGTCTTACCAGTGTTCGTCTTACCTATCAGGCCTATCCTAACCAAAGAGCCTCCCCAACAATATGCTTGTCGTTCAAGAAAAACTTTCTCAACCACAGATGGCTAAAGAGTTCTCGAACAGCTCTCTTTGCCTCTGGCTCACGAACCATGCATCAATGGTGAATAATATTGAAGCTTATGGTTAGAGATATATAGCTCCCCCCGCGAATCTGTTGGTGAAGATGCTTAAGCTAGGACCGATAGCCATCTACCTGTTAAGGAGATCCCTATTCATACTCTCCACATTCATATCTTTCCTGCTGATAATATTCGCGCTGCCGAGGGCGATTCCTGGCAACCCCGTGGCAACCCTCCTGGCCCAGATATTCCAGCAGGCACAGGCAAACCCAGACACTGTGAAGGCGGTCTACAAAAAATTCATGGAAGAGTTCGGGCTCAACAAACCATTACACGAGCAGCTATACGACTTCCTTTCTAGACTCATGGTCGGAGACCTCGGGACCTCGATCGCCTTCTATCCGAGGAAGGTGGTTGACCTAGTCGCCTCCTATCTCCCGTGGACGCTCGGGCTCCTAATACCCGCTACTCTGGCTGCCTGGGTGCTTGGCAATCTCCTGGGGGCCTGGGCGGCGTACAGGAGGAAGACGGCGGTCGACAATGCTCTTCTGCCCACGTTTCTAGTTCTCTCTCAGATCCCCTACTATTGGCTCGCAATGATACTCCTCTACGTATTCGCGGTCTATGCCAAGCTCTTCCCAGTGGCTGGGGCTTATCCGCCGACCATGCAGCCATCCCTCTCGAGCCAGTTCATACTGGGTGTTCTACACCACTACACACTTCCATTCCTCTCGATACTAATAGTCGCGATAGGTGGATGGGCGATAGGCATGCGCGTCCTCGTGATCTATGAGTTGAGGTCTGACTATGTGGAGTACAGCGAGCTGCTCGGTCTAGACGATAAAAAGATACTCGGCTACGTCTTCAAGAACTCTGTCCTCCCCCAGATCACCGGTCTCGCGCTATCTTTTGGGACAATAATGGGGGGCGCGCTGATCACTGAGCTTGTCTTCTCTTACCCTGGGACAGGGTACCTCCTGTTCAGGGCTCTATCGACGCTCGACTACCCCCTCATACAGGGCACCTTCATAATCCTCGTCTCGACCCTCCTGTTGGCGAACTTCATAGTAGACCTCCTCTACGCTTGGATTGACCCAAGAATAAGGGTCAGTTACGTGGGTGAGTAGAGATATGCTTCGAGGACTCTACAAGGTGATCAGCCCCGAGCTCTTCACTATAAAGAAGCTGGACGCGAGCGTCGCCGTCCTCTTTGCCATAATCCTGATGGGGTTCGTCGGGCCTACTCTCTACCCCGTGGACCCGCGGGCGGTCGTAGGCCCCCTCGAGTCGCCCCCCTCAGATCTCTATCCCTTGGGGACCGACGCCTATGGTAAGGACATACTTGCCCAGCTCATGTCCGGCATCAGGGGGTCCCTGCAGATAGGCGTCACCGCCGCCGCGATAGCCCTGCTGATAGGCGTTATGGTGGGCCTGGTGGCGGGGTATAAGGGGAGGCTAACGGAGAGCCTGCTCATGATGGCGACAGACATCGTCCTGCTCCTGCCCTCAATACTTCTCATGATATTGATCGCGGCATACTTCAAGTGGAGGGACCCCCTCCTAGTCTCAATAATAATTGGTGTAACGTCTTGGCCCTGGGTGGCCAGGGCCGTCAGGTCCCAGACCCTCAGCCTCAAGAACCGCGAGTTCGTCTACCTCTCCAAGATGGCGGGGTACGGCGACCTCCAGATAGTGGTCAGGGACATCCTCCCGAACATCGCCTCGTACGTCTTCATGGCCTATGTCCTTCTGATGTCTGGCGCGATGATCGCTGAGACGGGGCTTAGCATGATAGGCCTTGGAGTTACGCAGGGCGTTACTCTCGGCTCGATCCTGTTTTGGGCGCAGGTTCTGGAGGCGGTGAGGCGGGGGCTCTGGTGGTGGTTCATCCCGCCCGGAGCCGTCTTGGTAGCCCTGGCCTCCTCGCTCCTGATGCTCGCCACGGCCCTCGACGAGTACTTCAATCCAAGGCTAAGGGGAGGCTGAATGGCCGAGCCGCTACTCATAGGCCTCAACCTCAGGGCCTTCTACCGCCTGAAGATGGGTGGGGTGCGGGCTGTAGACGGTGTGGACATAACGGTGCCGCGGGGATCAATAGTGGGGCTTGCCGGCGAGTCGGGGTGCGGCAAAACCACCTTGGTGAACGTCCTTCTAGCAAACGTGAGGCCGCCGCTCGAGCTTCTTGGGGGATCCGTGCTGCTCGACGGGCTTGACGTTCTGAAGATGAGTAGGGATGAGGTGAGGAAGAAGGTGTGGGGGGTCAAGGTCTCCTACGTCCCTCAGGCCGCCCTAAACGCCCTCAACCCCACCAAGAGGATCATCGATCTTATCAGGGACGCAGTTAGGCAGCATACCCCTGCAACTGACCAGGAGATCGTATCCATGTGTAAGAGGCGCTTCGAGGAGCTAAACTTGCCCTTTGACAGCATCTATAGGTATCCACACGAGCTCTCCGGAGGCATGAGGCAGAGAGTGATTATAGCTACGTCTACTCTCCTCAACCCCCAGCTACTCTTCGTGGACGAGCCCACCTCCGCGCTAGACGTCTCGACACAGAAGCAGGTTCTTAGGATGCTGCTTGACATCAAAAACGACCGCATCATCGACAGCATAGTGTTTGTCACTCACGAGCTACCTCTACTGAGACAGATAGCATCACACGTATACATAATGTATGCGGGCAAAATAGTCGAGTACGGCCCAGCCGAGGAGATACTGCTCGAGCCCCAGCACCCCTACACCAAGGCGCTAATGTACTCCGTGATGACTCCTGAGCCCGAGAGTAGGCAGAGAGGAATCATATCAATCCCCGGCGAGCCGCCAAGCCTCATCTCGCCGCCCCCAGGCTGCAGGTTCCATCCCAGATGCCCACACGCCATGGACATCTGTAGGACGAGGGAGCCGGCGCTGGTAGAGCTGAGAAGCGGCTCCGGGGTCGCGTGCTTCCTACATCACAGCAAGGAGGCTGCATAGAAAATGCTCGAGGCTAAAGGGATCACCAAGGTTTTCCGGACAGGGTTTCTAGGCAGGCAGAAGGTCGTAGCCGTTGACAACGTGTCTATGGCTGTGAGGAAGGGCGAGATCGTCTCTCTGGTCGGTGAGAGCGGCTCAGGCAAGACGACGCTCTGCAGGATAATCCTGAGACTCATTACCCCCACGAGCGGTGCGGTGTTCTACGACGGGAGGGAGGTCACGAGGCTTAGGGGGAAGGAGCTCAAGTGGTACTGGAGTAAGGTTCACGGAGTTTTCCAGGACCCATACGCCGCGTTTCACCCTTTCTACAGGGTTGACAGAGTGCTCTACCAAGTCTTCAACCTGCTCCCACCTACGAGCTATGAGGAGAAGAAGAGACTCGTGCATGAGGCTCTAACCTCGGTCGGCCTTCGTCCAGAGGAGGTGCTCGGGAAATTCCCCCACGAGCTGTCAGGCGGCATGAGGCAGAGGGTCGCCATAGCTAGGTGCTTCATCCTGAAGCCCGAGCTGATAATCGCTGATGAGCCTGTCTCGATGCTCGACGCCTCAACTAGGATGGGCATAGTCCGCCTCTTCAGAGACTTCAGAGACCTGAACAACTCCTCCGTCGTCTTCGTGACACACGACCTAGGGCTCGCCTACACGGTCAGCGACAGGATCCTGATAATGTATAAGGGGCGGATAGTGGAGGAGGGTGACCCCGTCGAGGTGATGGAGCACCCGAATCACCCCTACACGCGGAGGCTTAGGGAGGATGTCCCCCTGATGTATAGGAAGTGGGAAGGGTTTTAACCGCCATGTCGGGGTTATTTCTCGAGAGAGCCCTCCTCACGCTCCTTATGTGGGGGCTTCTGCTGGAAGTCTTCGGCCTAGCGGTGCTTAGCTCGCAGCCCTGGAGGTTCGAGTTCTCATACCTATTAGTCCTATTCCTGATAACCACTGGCTCGATAATCGTGATTATAATGAGGATAAGGAAAAAATATAGGGAGAGGTTCTAAGTAGGCCTCCTCCTTCTCCCCACAGCCAGCCCCGCTACTACCCCGACGATCAGCGCGACGATCGCCGCCACGCCCGCCAGAGTAACGTCTGTCACCGTCTCGGTCCGTGTTACGGTAGCAAGCTGTGTTTGCTGTACCGTCTGAACCTCAGTCCTAACCTGCACCTGAGTGACGGTCTTCTCGACGGTCACTGTAGTGACTCCTGGTGTCGGGGGTGGCGGAGTCGGCGGGGCGGCTAGGACTTTCGCTAGGTCCTCGAAGATCTTCGATGTCGGGAACTTGAGCCTCTCTATCCAGGCAGGGTAGGTTGGATCCTGCCCCTTCGGTGCTATGTAGAACCAGATCGGGAGGTTTGTCGGGTAGGACCACATGGTGTCGAACCAGCGCTGGTTCTCCTCGGCAGGCCAGCCGACCCAGTACTCGGTCGAGTACTCGTACCACACCGCTCCATAGAATAGCGGCACACCTGGCAGATCCCTCAGGAAGATCTCCTGAAGCTTGCTGTAGTATTCCTGGAGCTTGGCTGGGTCGGTCTCCTTCGGTATCGCGTCGATAAGCGGTATGACCTCGGTGTTCTTGTAGTTAGCCCAGTTGCCCGCCGGGTGTGATAGCCTCGGATCCATCACGAACCTGAAGACGTTCCAGGGATGCGCGTACCCTACCCCTGCGGACCAGCCTAGGTTGAGGTCTAGCTGCTTATCAATAGACCGCTGCCACCAGACGCTGAAGTCTGGGAACTCGGGTGTAACCTCGATACCGATCTTCCTCAGGTTCTGGGCAATGATCTCGCACATGGCCATCCAGTCGGTCCAGCCGTATGGTACTTGGATCGTCAGACCCTTAAGCTCGGTCCCGTCTGGGAGCTCCCTTATCCCGTCGCCGTTCCGGTCAACTATGCCGGCATCATCAAGTATCTTTGCCGCCTTCGCCAGGTCGTAGACCGGATACATGGGCTCGAGCTTCTTATCGATATACTTTGCAGCAGGACTCGTGTGGACTATCAGTGATGGTGAAGCCCTTATGCTATAGTTGTAGTAGGGCTTGCTTATCAGCTCGTCGAAGGGTATCGCGTGAGCTATGGCCCTCCTTACGTTAGGGTCGGCTAGAGCCTTCTTCTCATAGTTCATGTATAGGAGTATCGGGCTGTCGCCGAGATAGTATGGCTGCTTCGCGAAGTATGTCCGCCTCTCGAGCTTCTTAACCTCCCAGAGCTCCCAGATCTTCGGCGTGAAGTGTGTCATGGAGTCTAGCTCGCCGGCCTCGAAAGCTAGCGCAGCGGCGGGGTTGTCCTTGAATGTTCTGTGACATATATACTTTGGACGTGGCAGTCCAAACAGGTCCTTACCCCACCAGTCGTCAACACGCGCATAGCAGAAAGTGTCTTCCGTGAACCTGAGTAGTCTATAGGGGCCCGCACCAACTATGTCCTCTGGGCGTTGCTCCATATACTCGCTCGCTATCTTGCCCCCTAGCTGCGCCTCTAGAGAAGACCACCTGTGCTGCGGCAGTATGAATGTCGTAAGTAATCCGAGCATCTGGAAGTAGTTAAGCTTGGCCTCTGAGGTCACGAGTCGCAGGGTCTTCTGATCGATTACCTGAACCTCCTCGATGTAGTCCCACATCGGGGACAAGGCGCCAATCGTGTACTTCTTGCCCAGCTCGAAGGTGTATTTGACGTCATTAGCCGTCACAGGCCTACCGTCCCACCACTTCGCCTCGCCCCTTATCTTGATCTCGAGTGTGTACTTGTCTATCCACTTATAGCTCTCTGCCGCGTACGGTATCCACTCGTCGCTGAAGCGGCTATACATGTAGAGGGAGGGGTACATCATCGTCGTACCCCAGTCCACCGAAGGTAGGAGGGGGTTGAAGCCCTTTGGGAGTCCCCAGTCCGAGGAATGCCAGACAGTCTCGGCACGCGGAAGCTCCTGCGCCAGCGCGGCAACGGAGAACAGCGGTAGAAGCAGCGCCCAGCACAGCAGGAACGCCGCTAAAGATCTTCTCCAATTCATTGCAGTAATCCTTTTTATCAAGCTCATATAAAAATTTATCTATACATTATCATAAAGGACTAAACTCATGCAAGACTCTAGTAGGGACGAAACATTCTAGCGCAGCTTATCCTCCGAGCCTGTAGCTTTTCAGGTATTTCCCTTTCAGGGTCATCCTAACGGTCACAAACCTCTCAAGTCCCGAGGTCGCTATCTTTTTTCCATAAACCTCCTCGACCTGGAAGACGCCCGCCTCGTTAGCCATGTCCACCTCTACGAGAAGCGGCACGTCTTCTCCCTCCCTCAGGTCGACCGACTTTATGGCGAGGGCCGAGAAGGCATGTATATCTGTCTTGCCATATGCATAGGGGTATCTCGCCCTGCCCTCCGCCATGTCTGTGCCATCTGCTAGCTTGACCACGCCGGACTCTAGGCTCAAAGCCTGGACTTCTTCGTCATGCGCTAAAATTGAGTGGAGGATTTCCTGCCTAACTCTCATGAGCGCCCTAAGGTCGGAGTAGTATCGGGGGAGGAGGTCGCTGAGAAACCTGTCAGCGATGTAGACGCCCGTGAGGTGGTGCATCTCCCTATGAATCATGTTCCCGATGTCGTGAAGATAGGATCCGAGAAGGACCACGATGGCTGCGTCGCGCTGCGTTAACCCGTGCTGCATCGTCACCGGCCTCAGTCCACGGCGTATGAAGATGTCTAAGATCTCGAGGGCCGCTCCTGCTACGATTCGGGCGTGAGTGGGTCCGTGATCGTTGTAGTAGAGCCTCTTCACGACCATGTCGTTGCAGAGCCTCAGGCTCGTCTGGAGCTCCTCGTTGTGTTCCAGCTCGTGGAAGATCGAGCTTAGCACATCATCATCCTTAACCTTCTCCTCAACAAGCCTATCCGTAACCCTGACCACGCCCAGTCCACGTGCTCCTCCAGATAAAAAGGATGCGGCCTATGCTTTAGCCGGGGCACAGGCAGGTGGCTCGCGATGTGGCCAAGGGTCCCCATCTGAGGCTCCCCTCCGGTAGGTGGGTGACGTGAGCTATAAGGGAGTGGTCGACAAGTCCGCGCTACGTCCAGAGATGCACGGGGGCCGTGCGTCATATACCCCATCGCGGCAAATGGCTTGAATGGCGCGAGTCTTATATGCGCCCATATTAACCAATCGTCGTCTGACACCAGAGCCTCACCAATCCCCTCATATAGACGCGGGGCAACTATCTGTTTAGGGTGTTGGGACTTGGCGTTTCTGAGGGCCCCGATAGTCGTGGTCTTGGGGCATGTGGATCACGGTAAGACCTCCCTCCTCGACAAGATGAGGGGGACTGTGGTTGCTAGAAGGGAGGCGGGGGGGATAACTCAACACATCGGTGCCAGTTATTTTCCGCTAGAGGCTGTTGTTGAGGCTTGCAGGAGGCTTCTGGGCGAGGTCCGGGTCCAGCTGAAGATCCCGGGCCTACTGTTCATAGATACTCCGGGGCACCAGGTCTTCGCGAACCTCAGAAGGCGCGGCGGCTCCGTAGCAGACATGGCAATCCTCGTAATAGACATCATGCAGGGGGTCCAGGAGCAGACAGTGGAGAGTATACAGTTACTTCGCTCCAGGAAGACTCCCTTCGTCGTCGCTCTCAATAAGATAGACATGATCCACGGTTGGAGGCCCGTCGAGGGCGCCCCCCTAAAGGAGTCCCTTAACAGCCAGGCGCCACAGGTGAGGGATGAGCTTGACGCCCGTCTCTACACCGTGGTCGGACAGCTATCCGGCCTCGGCTTCCAAGCGGATCTCTACTCGAGGATAACTAACTTTGCTAGGACGCTAGCCGTGGTCCCCGTCAGCGCGAGAACCGGGGAAGGCGTAGCCGATCTTCTCCTCGTAATACTCGGCCTCGCCCAGGCCTTCATGGTAAAACAGCTCGAGTCTTCCGAAGACGCCGGTGAGGGTGCGGTGCTTGAGGTCGTGGAGGAGACGGGCCTCGGCCCCACCATCAACGCGGTGATCAGCGAGGGCGTTGTGCGGGTAGGCGATAGAGTTGCGGTCCTTGGACGCGACGGCCCCATGACGTTTAAAGTGAGAGCCCTGCTGATGCCGAAGCCGCTTGACGAGATGAGGGATCCGAGGGACAGGTTCATCTTCGTCGAGGAGGTTAGGGCGTCGAGCGGTGTGAAGATCGCTGGTGAGGGCTTGGAGAGTGTGGTCGCAGGCTCCCCCCTCTACGTGCTAAGAGGCGAGGGCGACGTAGAGAAAGTCTATGAGAGGATGCGTGCAGAGATAGGCGAATTCGTCATCAGCACAGACAAGACTGGGGTGATCGTCAAGGCGGACACACTAGGCACCCTCGAGGCGCTAGTCAGCTATCTCAGGGAGAAGGGCGTCCCGATCAGGTCGGCCAACATAGGAAACGTCTCGAAAAGAGACATCATGGAGGCGGCCGCGGTGAAGCTCAAGGACGAGTTCCTAGGCGTGGTGCTAACCTTCAACGTGGACATCCCCAAGGAGCTGGAGATCGAGGCTGCAAACAGGGGTGTACGCATCTTTAGGGGCGAGGTTCTCTTCAGACTTGTTGACGACTATCTTACATGGGTCCAATCAACTAGGGAGGAGAGGTCTAGGGCAGTTTTCGAGCGGCTCGTTAAGCCGACAAAGGTCAGAGTAATGGAGGGCTACGTGTTTAGGAGAAGCAACCCCGCGATATTTGGAGTGGAGGTGCTTGCGGGAGAGCTTGAGCCGAGGGTGAGTCTGATGAACTCTCAGGGAAAAGTGGTTGGGGTTGTCACGCAGATACAAAACATGGGCCGCCCCGTCCCATCAGCGAAAATGGGGGAGAAGGTCGCTGTCTCGATGAGGGAGCCCATAGTGGGAAGACACATCAAGGAGGGAGAGACTCTCTATGTCGCGTTACCCGAGGAGGACGCGCGACTCCTCGCAACAGTCTTCCTAGACAGGCTAAGCGAGGATTCGAAGGCGGTGCTCCAAGAGATAATAGAGATAAAGAGGAGGACTAACCCGCTCTGGGCCATGTGACCGCCTTGTCCTAGCACCAACCTCTATAACTAGCTCTCAGGTATTAGGACAGCGTTGATCTGGGAGATCTCGTCGCTAATGACGTTGCCCCTCAGGGTTACACGCTTCCTAAGCCCATCCACCGTTCTCCTGTTCCTATCCTTCTTACGCTTAGAGGGCGGCTTCCGTCGAGCGTGAAATCCTATCCCCTTGGTCAATAATACTCTAACGAGACGTGCGCCGCTGATGTCGGGCCTCATCGGGAAGCCCGCCCTATCCGAGCCGCCAGTAATCCTTATCCTACCCTGCCCCAGGCCGAGAGCAGACGCGTCTATCTCGTCACCAATTTTCTTGCCCCGAAGCAGACTCATCTGCTGCGGTGTAAGTGGTATAGACTTGGCTACGCCTTCCTTGGGATACGAGAGCACCAGGACCGGGCCCGCCGTCTTCGCCCTCTCCGACATGACTTCTTCAAGCTGACTAAACGCGTTATCCATAATTAATACATATCCGGGTTTAAATCACCGTCAGGCTCCGCCTCAACCCTCAGCAGCTATCCTTTGCTAGGCTGCTGCGGGTCTGGATCTCAAAACCCTTTCACGAGTATTGAACCGTTGATATGCTGTTTTGAGATATCCGTTTATACCGGTCCTCACATAGGTATGGTAGTTGAGGACGGACCGTTGACGGTGATGAAACATGCTTAGAGGATCATATATCCTAGTCTACTCTCTCGCCATCATAGTTATTCTCTCCCCTTCTCTCCAAGCTTACCTCCAGCAGCCCCAGCCATCGTCGACAGAGAAGGTGGCAATAGCCACTACTACAATTCTCTGGGACATGGTAAGGAATGTAGCAGGCCCCGCGTGGAGGGTTGAGTACCTCGTGGCTCCGGGGACGGACCCCCACAGCTTCGAGCCAACCCCCCGCGACGCGGTAAAGCTCTCGAGGGCCAGCGTCGTCTTCTATAATGGTTTCGGGATCGACAGGTGGCTCCTCAAGCTGGCCGAGTCCTCGAGAGGGGCCAGGCTTGTAAGGGTTACAGATGGGCTTGAGCAGTACATACTTCTCGTCCCAGACGGCCCCTACGCCGGAAAGCCAGACCCACACATGTGGATGGACGTTCAGCTCGCAATCAAGTATGTGGAAAAGATTAGGGACGCTTTCGTGGAGCTCGACCCGGCCAATGCGGATGAATATGTGGCCCGAGCAGCAGAGTACATCGAACGCCTCTGGGAGCTTGATGCATGGATAAGGGAGATCGTCTCCAGCCTACCCCCCGAGAAGCGTCTACTCTTCACCCAGGAGAACGCCTTTCAGTACTTCGCTAAGAGATATGGCTTCAGTGTAGTCGGCTACTTCTACTCCATAATCACGGAGCTAGAGCCCAGCCCCCTCGAGTTGTCTAGAGCGTACGAGAGGGTCAAGGGTACTGGTCTCTGCGTCTACTTCATTGAGTCTACGCTCAGCCCACGGGCCATGCAGGCCTTCGCGGCTAGGGCTGGGGGCAGGGTAGCCGGGAGGCTATACACCGACTCTATAGGCCCGCTGGGCAGTGGGCTTGACAGCTATCTCGCGATGATGAGGTACAACACGGAGACGATCGTGAAGGAGCTTTCAAGGGGATGCTGATGAAGGCGATAGAAATTCGGAACGTGACGCTGAGATACGACGCCGTGACGGCGCTCGAGGATGTGTCTCTCGAGTCACCAGTCGGTAAGATGATAGCCCTTATCGGACCAAACGGCTCAGGCAAGACAAGCCTCCTCAAGCTGCTTGCGGGGCTCCTGAAGCCCACATCGGGGACGCTTAAGGTTCTAGGGAGGGAGCCCTCTAAGGCGCGTGGCCTCATCTCCTATACTCCGCAGAGGGAGGAGGTGTACTGGGATTACCCGATAACGGTGCGAGAGCTTGTCGCCATGGGCGCGATAAGGAGGCGGGGCCTCTTCAGGTGGCTTAACGCGAAGGATAGCGCGGTGTCTGAGGCGCTTAAGCTAGTGGGGTTGGAGGAGCTCGCAGATAGGAGGATCTCCGATCTCTCGGGTGGACAGCAGCAGAGGGCATTCCTTGCTCGGGCGATATGCCAGGGCGGAGAGATCTATCTCCTCGACGAGCCGATCTCTGGACTCGACGCTCCCTCAGAGGCTAAGCTGCTCGAGATCCTAGATAGTCTGAGAGAGAGGGGCAAGACAATAGTGGTCTCCACACACGACATAAGCGCCACGCTCGAGCTCTTCGACTATGTGGCGCTGATGAAGAGCAGGCTGATAGCCTATGGGCCGCCGGGCGAGGTCCTAACATCTGAAAACCTCGCCAAGACCTATGGAGAGTCCATCGTGGCCCTGCACCTCGACGACATCAAGAGGATCGCGGGGTGGCGATAGGTTCTTGATTGACCTCCTCGCCGAGCCGCTCAGCTACGAGTTTATGCGCACCTCGCTCATAACGACGCTTATAGTCGCGGTCACGTGCTCCGTTCTGAGCAGCTTCGTCGTACTGCGGGGGTGGGCCCTCCTAGGCGACGCCATTTCCCACTCAGTCCTCCCCGGCATCGCTATCGCCCTAGCCCTAGATTTCCCCTACTTCATAGGGGCGCTTCTCGCGGGCGTCGGGTCCTCAGTCCTTATAGGGCTCGTGGAGTCCAAGGCTAGGGTGAGGAATGACACGGCCATAGGGGTTGTGATGACGGGGGCCTTCTCCGCTGGGCTAGTAATAATAAGCACCATCAGACCCACGGTCGACATATTTCACCTACTCTTCGGGAACCCCATGAGCATATCAATCCAAGACTTCTACCTAGCCGCAACTGTCGGAGCTGTCACGCTACTTCTCGTCGGCTCGATCCTAAAGGAGATCGTGGCATATACCTTCGACCCTATCTTCAGCAAAGTCGTGGGGGTTAGGACAGGGCTCATCCACTACATCCTAATGATACTGCTGTCGCTTGCGATAGTCAGCGCGCTGAGCACAGTCGGCATAATACTCGTGGTCACTCTGCTGGTGACTCCTGGTGCCACGGCACAGCTCGTCGCGAAAAACATAACTGGGATGCTATCGGCCTCGGTCGCAGTCGGGGCCGCATCCGTCGTGACTGGCCTCTACCTTTCCTACTACCTCTCCATAAGCTCGGGGGGAGCCATCGCTACGGTGGCTACCTTGATATTCTTCGCAGTCATGATCTGGACCAACCTAAGGCGTCTCTTGGGCTAGCAAGTTCTTTCAAGCATAAGTAGCTCCCCCTCAATCTATGCATGACGAGTATGGCCGGGGAGACAGAGCTAGACGAGAAGGACCTAGCCATCCTAAGGGTTCTGCAGCAGAATGCGCGGGCCTCCGCGGCGGAGATAGCTGCGAAGACGGGCATAAAGGAGAACACTGTTAGGTTCAGGCTTAGGAGGCTCTTGAAGAGGGGAGTCATACGGGGCTTTGTGCCGTTGCTAGACCCAAGGAAGCTGGGACTCAACATCTCCGCCGCATTCATGATAAAACTCGACGCGGAGAATAGAGAGAGCGCGATAGGGGAGCTGAAGTCCTGGAGCGAGATACTCAACATGTATCAGTTCAGCGGCGAGTACGACATAATAGCAGTCGCCATGCTTCGAGACCTCAACGAGCTGCAAAGCCTCATCGACAGGATAAAGAAGGTCAAGGGGGTCCGAGAGACCAACGTTCTAGTCACTACGCGCGTGATTAAGTCGCAGCCCTTCTACATCGTGGAGCATTGATGCGCGGCCTATGTGGAGAGCGAGGGCGCGACATCCCTCATAAATCTCTTCATCCTCTCGATATAATTATCGGCCTTCTCGTCGCCAAAGTAGATTACTAGGTGGCTTGCGCCGTACCTGAGGTAGCGGGAGAGGTATCCGGCCACCTCGTCATGCCTGCCACTAATTATGACCCGCTTCTCCCCAAGCGGCGTCGAGTATTCGCGGGTCCCCCTACCATCCATCTCGACCGTAAGCCTCAGAGAAAACGTGAAGCCAGGCGGCCTGGGGGCCGCGGCCTCCACCATCTCCCTGAACACTTCCGGAGGTATCCCCGTCGGATGCCACCCCTCTGCAAGCATCAAGGCCCTCCTAAGTGCCCTCCTAGTGTTTCCCCCAACCCATAAAGGCGGGCCGCCGCGCTGTGTTGGCAGAGGCTCAAAGACAGCCTCCTCAACCCTATAGTAGTCGCCCCTGAAGACCGGGCGCTCGCTACTCCACAGCGTCTTCATCAGCCTGATGGCCTCGTCGAGATTTCTTCCACGCCTACGGAAGGAAGCACCCATATTCGCGAACTCTTTCTCGCACCAGCCCGCCCCAAGCCCAACTATCAACCTGCCCTCCGTTAGAGAGTCTATCGTCGCGAGCTGCTTGGCCGTCAATACCGCGTTACGCATCGGCAAGACTATTATTGACGTGCCTATCTTGACGCCCTCGGTGACGGCTCCTATGACAGCCAGCGTGACTATGCTTTCGTATATCCTCCCATATGGGTAATAGTTGGATGGGTCGATGACCACGTGGTCTGTCGTCCACACGGAGTCATATCCTAGTTTTTCAGCGGCGACGGCTACCTTGAGAACTGACTCGCGAGACAGGTATTTCCCGAAGTGTGGGATCGCCACTCCTAGACCTACCCGGGCCACACTGCCAAGTTCTCGCACCCCCTATATACCCCTTCACGCGCAATCCGCTCTCCAAGCGATAAGATAGCAGGCCTCGAAAAAGGCGGGGATTATTAACGCTTGTTTATGGTTAGGAAAAAATGGGCGGCCGGCCGAGACGCGCGCTCTTTGGCCGTCACCTGGGGAATGGCGACTCTATGTACTCTACGAAGAAGTTCATCGTCTTGTCACTCCAGAGGAACTCCCTGTCCGCCCTCTGGCCAGGCCCTATCCTTACGTTTCCGTCTTGGTCCCTGATCGGCTCTCCAAGGTTGCCCTCAGGCGAGAATGGCTCGAAGATCAGCTCCTTCATCTCCTCATACCTCTGCTTAATCTCTCTCACTGTCTCCTCGGGTATCGCGGGGCTCAGCGGCGCTAAATATACAGTGCCCTCCGGCTTTCCTGCGAGGCTCTGCTCAACCGGCCTTCTCCACCTCCAGGGGGTCATATCGCCTAGCCTCGTCCAGATATCGACGGGCTCCCAGCTATTCGTGGCGACCATCCTGTAGAAATACTCGTATATTGGGCCCCAATTAACGATCTGTCCAGTAAGGTGCGCGTTTGGTCCGAAACTTGACATGTCGCTGTAGTGGCTGAAGCTCCATACACGCCTGCCCTTCTGCGTGGTGTACTCTTCTGCCACCTGCAACACCGTGGGTGTATCTTCAGTGAATGCGAGGACGTCCGCGTTCGTGTCTTCGATAAGTGCGATGGCCGCCTCCCTAGCCTTCGGAGGATCAACCCAGGAGTTGATCCAGACTACGTGGGCCTTGATGTTCTTTCCCGTCCGTTTCTTATACGTCGCGTTGGCGCCGAGGACGAAGGCGTTTATGTGCCGCACGACCTCTGGTATGGGGAAGGCGCCGACATACCCGACCACGCCCGACTTGGTTACCGCCCCAGCCGCTAGGCCGTTGAGGTAGTATAGCTGGTAAAACTCCGCGAACGCTGAGCTCATGTTCGGAGTTGTGCGGTAGGGCTCCGGCGCCGCGCCGCTCATGTAGCCAGAGATGTGTACGAAGTATTTGTCTGGGTTCTTCCTAGCAGCCTCCGCCATGGCCTCCATGTATCCGAAACTGCAGGCTATTATCAGCTCAGCGCCCTGGTCAAGCAGGCTCTTGATCGCTGAGGAGGCTTCTGGGTCTGGGACGAGCTCGATGTAGGAGCTGGTGCTTCCTGGTACGCGCGAGTCTGCATATTTTCTTCCTAAGTCGTGGGCGTATGACCAGCCGTAGTCCTTGGCTGGGCCCGGGTAGAAGTAGCCTGCCTTAACTCCTTTAGGCTTTTCGGCACCAACGGTCTGGATTTGAGTCTGGGTTACTGTCTGGGTTCGAGTGATGACTGGAGCCGCGGACTGGCCTGCGAGGTAGCCCGCCACGCCGCCTACCGCAAGCCCGGCGGCAACTCCACCCATCGCTGCAGCCCTCGAAAGCCCGGCCAGAAACTTTCTTCTGTTCAGGTATTCCCGAGTCATCGAGACACTCCTGGAAGCCGGTGGTTAAAAATCTGGCTTTCAGATCTAAGGTAAATTTGCAGGATCGCGCAACTTTCACGAACATGCAAAATTGCCTACTTCCAATACCCACCTCTTTAAAAGGAGGCTCGACCCAATATAGTGGTGGCCCTATGACGATATCTTCGGGCGGGCCTTCAGCTAACTCCGCTTCACCAGTCGTCGAGATGCGGGGGATCGTAAAGCGGTTTCCCCTCGTCCTGGCCAACGACCACGTAGACTTTACCATCTATCGCGGCGAGGTTCACGCCCTCCTCGGAGAAAACGGTGCGGGAAAAACAACGTTGATGAATATTCTGTACGGGATCTACCAGCCTGACGAGGGGGTCATAAGGGTCAGGGGAGTTCCCCAGCACATTAGGAGTCCTAGGGACGCCATCAGGCTCGGCATCGGGATGGTTCACCAGGATTTCAGGTTGATAGAGAGTCATACCGTCGTCGAGAATGTCTTCCTCAACCATCCCCGCCTCGGCCTCCTCCCCGACTGGAGAGCGCTGGAGGAGGAGCTCAGAGTGATTATAGAGGGCTACGGCTGGTCGATCGACCCCAAGTCGAGGGTCGGCGCACTCTCGCCGGGTGAAAAGCAGCAGGTCGAGCTCCTGAAGCTGCTGGTTAGGGGGGCGGAGATCCTACTCCTAGACGAGCCGACCAGCGTCCTGACACCTATTGAGAGCAGGATGCTCTTCAGGACTCTTAGAAGGATGGCGGATGAAGGGAAGAGTATCGTCCTGATAACGCATAAGCTCAACGAGGCGATGAGCATCAGCGACAGGGTCACCGTCATGAGGCGGGGAAGGGTCGTCTTAACTAAACTGACCGGGGAAACGAGCATCGAGGAGCTCTCCAACGCGATGATAGGCGCAAACGCCAATATGGCTGGGGCTCAGCCCCCTCTAGAGGGCGCTCGGGCGCGGGAGCTACTGCTCTCGGTCAAGGGTCTGAGGGTGATGGGCGACAAGGGTGTGCTCGCGGTTAAGGGGGTCGACCTTGACGTCTATAGCGGCGAGATACTCGGGATAGCTGGGGTCAGCGGCAACGGCCAGGTGGAGCTGGTCGAGGCGATAACGGGGATCAGGAAGCCCCTTTCAGGAAAAATTCTCTTTAGAGGCGTCGACGTAACCGGTGCGTCTCCGAGGAGGCTGATGGAGCTCGGGGTAACGTACATACCTCCAGAGGGGCGGAAATGGGGGGTCGTTCCCGAGCTGACAATCTACGAGAACGTGGCGCTACGGGTCGCCCGGTACCCACCATACTCCTCGAGGCTGGGGCTCATAAGGTGGAGAAACATTATGGAGATGGCTAGGAGGGTCGTCTCTGAGTTCAAGGTCGAGGCAGGCTCGATCCACTCGAGGGTATCAACCCTCTCGGGGGGAAATGTACAGAGACTGATACTTGGCAGAGAGCTTGAGACGACTAAACCCGCGCTACTGGTCGCCGCCTACCCCACGAAGGGCCTAGATATAGCCGCAACCGAGCAGATCAGGAGGCTCCTCATAAGCCTCCGCGAGGGGGGGATCGGAGTTCTACTTGTGAGCGAAGACATCGATGAAGTCCTCGAGCTTAGCGACAGGGTCGCGGTGATGTTTGATGGAAGGGTCGTCGGAATCCTGGGGAGGGACGAGGCCTCTCCCGAACATATCGGCGCGATGATGTCTAGGGGGGCGCCCCTCCATGCAGCGACGTAGCGGACTCATGGTCGGCGCTCTCGGCATCAAGCTAGAGCGTCGCCCCGAGTTATCCAGAACATGGTCGGTTCTAGTGACCCTGGTGTTCTTGGGTCTTGCCTTCCTTCTCTCTGGAGCTATATTCCAGCTCCTCGGATATAGCGCTCTCGAGATATATTCGGCATTTGTGAGGACGGTCCTCAGCCAAGCAATGGTTGAGGAGATCTTCAGGAAATCTGCGCCAATAATATTGGCGGCGATCGGGCTCTCCTACTCTTACCGACTCAACTTCTGGAACATAGGCGCAGAGGGCCAGCTCTACATGGGGATGATAGCCTCCACCGGTGTAGTCGTGCTAAACTACGCTGGCGTGTTGCCCGGCGGCCCACTACTCCTATTCTTCACCGTAGCCGCCTCCGCCCTCGCGGGGGGCGTCTGGAGCCTGATACCCGCCGCCCTGAGGGTACGGGTGGGGGCAAACGAGATCATAACGACGTTGATGCTGAACTATACGGCCATTCTCCTAGCAGACTACCTCGTCCATGGGCCTTGGAAGGACCCCGCCGGCTACGGCTTTGCACAAACAATACAGTTCCCGCCTGAGGCTCGTCTGGCGCCGCCGGGGACACCCGAGTGGGCTGTCTTCCTAGCAATTGCGTCTGCCTGTGCAGGAGCCACGTTCTTCGTCTTCAAATATACCGTCTACGGGTTCGAGTCCAAGGTTGTTGGGCTTAACCCCTACGCCTCGAGGTACGCCGGCATCCGCTCGGGCTCGGTCATCATTAAGGGGGTCTTCGTCTCCGGCGTACTAGCAGGTCTGGCGGGACTAATAGTCGCAGGCAACCTCATCGGCAGGCTCAGACCCGGCGCCTCACCGGGCTATGGCTATCACGCCATAATCGCCGCGCTCTTGGGTGGCCTGAATCCCCCGACCGTCCTCCTAGCCTCGCTTCTCTTCGGGATGCTGCTAACCTCAGGTGACGTCCTACAGGCCTCGCTCCAGATGCCTAAGGCCGGGGTCCAGATAATCATAGCGATGATCTTCATAACCACCATTACTGCAGAATTCGTGAAGAGGAACAGGATCCGGGTGGTCCGTAGAAGGGGAGGTGCTGTTTAGTGCAGGAGGCCGTTGCCTTCGCCGAAACTCTACTCTCAAGCGCGGTGGCGGCGGGCACGATATACCTGCTGGCCGCGGTGGGCGAGTCTATCACCGAGAGGTCGGGCGTGATCAACCTTGGCATCGAGGGAATCATGGCGCTCGGCGCAATAACATCCTTCCTCCTCACACTCGCTTATGGTCACGTGGCGGCTCTGCTCTGCGCGGCCGCCCTCGGAGCCGCGGTGGGGCTTGTCCACGCCTTCCTCACCGTCTCCCTGAGGCTAAACCAAGTCGTGGTGGGGCTTGCGGTTACCTGGCTCGGGCTGGGGCTCAGCGGGTTCGTCGGTGCACCAGAGGTAGCAAGGTCGGTTCTGGAGTCTCTTAACCCAGCCGTGCCTGGACAGCTAGCAGAGTTGAAGCAGGCTCCGAGGCTGCAGGAGGTGGGCATCGCCCCCCTAATCCATTTACCCATCCTCGGACGTGCCTTCTTCGCCCAGAACACGATGGTTTACTTCGGCCTTGCCTCAGCCGTCGTCGTCTGGGTGATCCTATTCAAGACGCGCTGGGGGCTGTCGCTTCGGAGCGTGGGGGAGAACCCAGCGCTGGCAGACTCCTCCGGAATAAACGTTTTCCTCGTCAGATATGCCGCGACAATAGTGGGATCAGCCTTCGCAGGCCTCGCGGGCGCCTACCTCTTCATAGGATACCAGCCCTTCTGGGTTGAGAACCTGACGAGGAGCAGAGGGTTCATCGCCCTGAGCCTAGTCATCCTGGCATCATGGAGCCCCTTGAGAATAATCGGCGCGGCACTGCTGTTCGGGGCCCTGGAGGCGCTCCAGTTCCGCGTGCCTCTCCGGGGGCTCGGCGCCGAGACGCCCCAGCTCGTGATGATGCTCCCCTACGTGATCACGGTGCTAACACTCATGGCTGTCTCGCTCGCGACGCGGGGACGGATACCTGCACCAGCGGCGCTGGGCAAGCCATACACTAGAGAGGAGTAGGCCCAGAAGGTGCTCGTCCAGCTCCTCACCGCGAAGTCCGAATCCTCATCCTCCAGACGAGCGCGAGTGGGGCGATGGAGAGCAGGCCTATCGTCGATAGGACTAGGTATCCTGTAGAGAAGCCGCCTAGGTCTATCACGTAACCTATGAGCGGTGTGGATAGCCCCCCGCCCCCCAGCGCAACGCCGTAGATGATGCTTGTGGCAAGCCCCTTCCTCTCAGGCATGATCTCATGCATGATCAGGATGAGTAGGGTGGTCATCGAGACGAAGCAGGCTCCTTGGAAAGTAACGATCAGCAGCATCCAGATCGGATCCACAAGAGGTAGAAGTGTGAGGAGGGATGAGGCTAGTCCGATAACTAGCAGCGCCACTACGTACCTTCCCCTCACGTCGGAGAGCCAGCCGAAGGCCGGGACGCCTATGATCGCCCCGAAGAAGTGCGCCGTCAGAAGCAGCCCGCCAAACTCTTGGCCAAGGCCCCTCGAGACCGAGAGCAGCGAGATGAAGCTGGGTATCCCGTTAGCGGCGATGTGGGCCCCGACCCCCCCAATAGCCACCAACCCCGTCAGGACAGCAACGCCGCGGGCGGGAGACTGAACCAGCTGGCTGGGCTGCGGCTTCCCAGCGCCGTTCGGGAAAACCCTCTCATACCTATCAATCCTGAAGAGGAAATACTGGAGGGCAAGGGCTGGGGCCATCAGTAGCAGAAGACCCTCAAGCCCCAGCCCCCCCACCAAGGATAGCACGAGAAAAGGCGCGCTCAACGCGCCAACCCTACCAGCTATCATGAAGATCGAGAAGTAGAACCCTCTCCTGCTCGACTCGTAGGAGGAGTACGCCGAGGCCACCGGGTGGAAGATGGCGGAGCCCGTGCCGGCGGCCGCGGTGCAGAGGAGAGATAGCCCGTAGTCCCTGACGAGGCCAAGCATCCCTATCCCCACGCCGCCAATAAGGATCGAGAGCGGCAGCATGAGTCTGGGTCTCCGCCTGTCGAACACGTGTCCAAAGAGGGGCTGGAGGACCGCGGAAGAGATCAGGTAGGCGGCCGCATAAACGCCGACTAGGCTGTAAGTCAAGCCATACAGCCGCATAAGCAAGGGGTAGAGTGGAGGTAGCACGGTGCCGTACAGGTCGTTGACCAGGTGGCCCATCGAGAGTACCGTGAGATGACTCGCGCGCCCCATGACGGTTTAGGCGACAACACACTCCGCGTCGGAATTTATAACTGTATGACTGGCGGAGACCACGCCCTTCCAGACATGACAACTCATAAATAGAGTCATAGAAGCCGCTTCGCCGAATGCCCCGACGCCCCGACTCACCCTCAAGGAGAAGATACAGGCTGAGGATAGGGTATGAGGGCGAGTATTACCTGATGAAAAGGTTCCTGAGCCTCGGCCGCCCAGGCTACTACGCGGTTAGGACGCCCGGCAGCGGAACAGGCAAGGCCTACAAGCCCGACTTACTAGCGGTAGACGACGGTGAGCTCTGCGCGCTGGAGGTCAAGTCCACGAACAGGGACCGGATCTACGTGAGGCCCGAGCAGCTAGAGAGGCTCCTAAGATTCGTGGAGCTCTTCAGGGTCAAATGCCCACACTGCAGCGGCACATTCACCCCTCGACCCATCCTGGCGGTCCGCTTCCTAGGGAGGGGGTGGGTATTTCAAGAGGTGAACGGGCCCGGCACCGTCTATGTCTCGAGGCCTGGCCTAGACCCGGGCTCGCAGGGAAGAGATATACATGGCTCTGAAGTGGTTTCGGGGCGTGATGCTGCAGGGGAAGAGGTGCCTGATAGCCGGGGCGACGAGCGAGACAGGCCAAGAGACCGCGAGACTCTTCGCAAGCCACGGCGCGAGGCTCGCCCTAACTGCGAGGAGGGAGAAGATCCTGGTGAGGCTCGCCGAAGAGATAAAGGAGAAGGGGGGCGAGGCGGTGGCGATAAAGGCGGACTTGGAGAAGGCTGGAGAAGCAGAGCGGGTCGTCAGGGGGGTCCTCAAACATCTCGGCGGCCTAGACGTCCTCGTCAGCTACGTGGGTGCTAGTCTGGAGCCAAAGATCTGGTATTCAAGCATCGCCAAAATCGATGAGCAGAGCGTTAAGAAGATAATGGAATCGGATTTCTACACAGCCTTCCGCCTCACACAAGAATCCCTCAGGGCGATGCGTGGGAAGGGGGGCGTGATAATCCTTACCTCCTCCACACCAGCCCTGAGCTGGTACCGCTACGGCTCGGCCTATGCACTCGCGAAGCTCACCGTGGTAGGGCTCGTCCGGGCAATAGCAGCGGAGTACCCGACTTACCGGGTCAGGGCCTACGCTCTGGCCCTCGGGAACATAAAAACAGAGGCAACCTTCAGCAGGCTCAAGCCGAGAGAGAAGAGATTGCTCGCCATGGAGTCTCCCATGAGGAGGTGGGGGGAGCCGCGTGAGGTGGCGAGCGTGGCGCTGGCCCTCGCCTCAGACCTCTTCAGCTACGTCAACGGGCAGGTCGTCGTGGTCGACGGAGGCACGCTTATGATCAGCTAATTTTTGCGAGAGCCTGCTGTATCTCGTCGTAGTTGGGCTCCTTCAGCGGGTCCTCCGATATCCAGGAGTACCTCACTACCCCCTCCTTATCGATGACGAAGACGGCCCTCTTAGCGACGCTGTAGCCCTTCATCCCTATGAAGTCCTCGTGGAGGCCGGCGTAGAGCCGGGAGACCTCCCTGTTGTAGTCGGAGAGGAGTGTGAAGCCGAGCCTGTTCTGATCCGCGAATGCCTTTAACGTAAACGGGTCGTTGACGCTGATACCGATAACCTCCGCGTCTAGCTTCGAAAGGGATGGTAGACTGTCTCTCAGGGTGCACATCTCCCTCGTGCACACCGATGTGAAGGCCCCCGGGAAGAAGGCCAGCACCACCTTCCTCCCACGAAACTCGCTTAGACTCCGCGGCTTCCGGTCTTGGTCGATCAGTGTGAAGTCCGGAGCCTTATCGCCGACCTTTACGACCATATCGATACCTAATTGAAGCCCCAAAATATCTATCTTACCGTCCTACTCAACCAACCTCGAGTCTGATGCAGGGAAGCCTGTCCAAAACTCCAAGCCCTATGGCAAGTTACCGCGCCGAGTGGGGTATATATGGGGCCTCATCCTCCCTATTGGCGATGCATCATGAAAAGTAGCGCTACACTAATGCTGGCTGCGCCGCTGCTTCTACTGATGTTGCCGGTCGCCCTTGCAGCCGAGGCGGAGACGATATTCAGCAAAGTCTTTGCAGCAGCGATCGCCTTTGCAGCCGCAGTCCTCGCGTCAGGCTTCGCCATATCGAGGGCAGGATCGGCCGGGCTCGCCGCCTCCGCAGAGAGGCCTGAGGTACGCACCGTCGCCATCATCATCGCGGCCTTCGGAGAGGCATTAGCCATCTACGGAATTGCGATAGCCTTCTTCATACTGGGCGCAGGCTAAGCATACACGCCTCACAGGGCCCAGCAAAGCCGACCAATTTATGATACAGAGATCTAGACTAAACGAGAAGGTGCCAGACAGAGGCAGATAATGTCCGCATAAGTCTCGCCACCTGGCTAGAGGAGGGCTCCACGGGGAGACTCACGATATTGGTGCGGGGGGTGGGATTTGAACCCACGAACCCATCCGCCCGGACCTTTCTCTGGCCTACGGGAGCGGGTCTCCAATCCATGGCTCGATGTGTCGGATCTTAAGCCCGCCGCTTCCACGAAGACTGTGTCTCTTCTCTTTGGCCTGGCTCGGCCACCCCCGCGCTTCTCCGCGAATACTCTAATCCTCATCACGATATAAGTTGTGTCATGGCTATGAAAAGATGCTTCCGAATCCCGCGAGCGCTCTCTCATCCTCCTCCTTTAGCTTTCTCAAGACCTCTTGAAGCTCATCACCCTCTATCCTTCTTGCCTTACCCTCGAGGAGGGTCTCGACGCGTTTTAGCTGTTCCTCTGTCCCCAAAACCCTTATATAAACTCCCTCCCTGCCGAGTAGGGTTGAAGCGTCCTTGGTGAGTATGTTGGCCTTTGACGCGACCTCGTCGGTCAGAAGGATTTTCTCAACCTCGGCGGCCCCCGTCTTGACGTAGTAGACTACTTCTCCACTTGCCACATCCCTACTCCCTCGGTCTTGCTATTAAACCGTTTTTGGGATCCTGCTCGGGGCTATCTATGATGGGGTGGGCGTTGAGAGGTCGATGGTTGTTTGCGGACCCCTCAGAGGTCGCCAGAGTCTTAGGGCTTGAGGAGAGGGTGCACTACGAGGGGGTGGTCGTGACTAATGATCGTGCCGGAATGCCCCACGTCGCCGCCATGGGTTTTCGACTCGAGGAGGGTGGGGGCGTGATCTCGCTCAGGCCCCATGTGTCTTCCCGAACGGCTCGAAACCTGCTAGACGTGATGTGCGGCACGCTGAATATTACTCCACCGGAGCACATCGTTGAGGCGGCTCTAGACCTGGGAGTTCTCGGGCTTGACGTGGAGGCTGCAACCTGCGTCGATGCTTCTTCGCTGGTCGAGGCCTTCGCTGTCGTCGAGTTCAGGGTCGAGTCCGCCGCTAAGGAGGGAGTCTGGCTGAGGGCGCTGTGTAAGCCTGTGGCGCTCAGGTACGCGCAGGTCGCTCCGCGACCCTATAGCAGGGCGGCAGGATGCCTCGTCGAGGCCGCGGTTCATTTAAGCAGAGTCGAGCCCTTCGTCTCGATGGGCTGGATCGGAGAGGCGCGGAGACTCTTGGACGAGGCTTCGAGGCTCGTGGAGACGGCGGCGAGGCTTGGGGGTGGGGGCGTCTCCTTAGCGTTGGCTGAAGCGCTCAAGGCGCGGATCTCTTCTTTGCGGAGGAGAATAGGTCCCTAAAGGATAGCGCCACAAGTATTATGATGGATATCCAGATGACTTGTCCTAGGGGCGGATAGAGCTCGCCCCTTAGTATGAGGGCCAGGTATCCCAGGCCGGTCCAGTAGGGTATCTTAATCCCGGTCCACTTACCTATAATGAGGCTGTAGGGAACCGGCGAGAAAAAGTCGGGGTAGGCGTTTGCGTCCCCCTTTGTGACAACTCCATAGGAGTTCTTATCGATCGCCCTATGGACGATCCTTACTTTACCGCCTGGCTGCCAGAAAACTATCACGTCTCCGCTCACCGGGTCTGCGCGGATCTCTTCAGGCCTCACACCCTGAATCACTAGTATGTCTCCCACCTCTATAACGGGTCTCATGCTGCCTGAGGGCACGACGACTAGGGGGGTGTCAGTATTCAGGAAGAGGCCGAGGAGATAGTAGGCCGCGAGGGCTGCGCCGAGCACGATGACGTAGGAGACTAGAGTCTTGGCTACCTGCCTACCCCTGCTCAGACGTTTCGCCTCAGCCTTCTCCTCTCCTTCTGGGTCCATGTTGACGCACTCTCTTGCCTACCCCTCTCAGTTGGAGCCGGCCTCGTCTTAGGTTTTCTTCTAAAGGACGAGTAAAGCCCGTATATAGATATGGCCACGAGCAGGGGAGCGGTTATCAGTGGTGCGAGCCGGTATGCGCGGATGTTCCCGTAGAGTAGTGTCCAGGTCCTGACCGAGTTGACCCCTAGCTTGATGCTGCTCCGGCTTTCTCCCTCTCCGTACTCGACGCTATAGATTCCCTCGGGGAGGAGTGTCGAGCCGGATCCGTCGCTACCTGTCTTGACATGGGTCGCCACATCCCCGGCCTCCCGAATTATGTTGAGATCTAGGTCTGCGACTGGTTTTCCGTCCAGGTCTAGCACTGTGAAGACGACCTCGTATACGGTTGTCTCCACGACGATCTTCTGGGATCCGGTCAGCGAGACCAGCCGGTCTCCAACCCGGGCTCCCATATAGCTCACGTAGACCAGATAGTTTCCTGCCGGAAGCTTCACTCCGGCCCTCCCGTTCTTGGAAGTGAGAGTTGCCATGGCCCTCTCCTCAGACATTATGTTGACCGTGGCGGCGTCGAGCGGCGAGTTGCCGCCCCTCGTCCTAGCGTAGATCTCTAGTGAGAGTGGGTAAACCTTCGCCACTATCTCTATCTCCTCGTTGTTACGCATGATCCTGTGGCTCGCGCTGTATACCGGCACTTCTAGATAGGTTACGGTTATCGTCGCTGTTCCGTTGGGCACGGAGCTGAGAGCTACTGTGGCGTTCTCTGCCAAGGGCCTCGTGATCACTAGTGAACCTATCGCAAGCTTTACCTCGGCTCCGCCGAGTGGATCTCCAACCCCGTCCCGAACCATTATCCTGACGTCGTAAACGCCTGTTCCGCTTATCACGACCTCCCTAGCCTGGGGGTCGAGGTTGATTGGGGCGGAGTACACCTTGATACCCTGGTAATATACGGTTAGGAATGCCGAAGTTATTGGTGCGTCCCTGAAGAGGATCCAGCCCTCCTCGTCCGTCGCCCCCTCCTCACCGTAAGTGGCAACTGTTAGGGATACTAAGGCTCCCCTTAGGGGCTCTTTCCCTGCGTTGTCGAGGATCCGCGCCCTGACGTCCCCCACCGCCGCAGCGATGGTGTATCTTCCTGACTCTAGGTCCTGTTGCTCGACCGTCCCTCCCGCCACCTCCACTCCCTCATAGATGAAGACGTATCGATAGGGAAGCTTGACAAGACCATCAATAACGACGCCCTCCCTAGAGAGTTCAAGCTCCCCGACCAGCTCGTTGCCATACGTCAACCTTAGACGCCCCGCCACGGGCCTCTGGTCAAGGGAAGACGCGTTGAGTCTCAGCGAGTAGAGAGTCGGCCGCACCTGCCGTGCCTCACCGTGTGCCGGGGCCACCGCTCCCTCCCCAATCACAGAACCGTCTATGAGGAGCTGGTAGCTGTACTCGACGAGAGGCTGGTCACGAAGCGTTGTGGTCAAGCCTCCGCCGAATGTCTGTTGTAGAGTGTATGTCCCGGCCTCAAGCCGTAGGACTGCCCTCTGCATGATTTTCGGCAAGTTTCCATAGAGTCCTGCGGTGTCGAGGGCTACGGAGAAGTCGCCGAAGCGTATCTTGGCCTGAACCCGGCCCGACTTAACGTCTTCGGCCCTGATGACTCCTGAGAAGACCTCCTGCCCCTCGAACAGGACGACCAGCCTATAGTCACGCTCATCATAGAAGTATCCCGCGTTGATGGTGGTGCTGGACTGCTCAGTGGCCTCGAAGTAGAGCCTCGAGTCTGCAAAGAACCTTACAGTCAGCCTAAATCCTGGAGGTGGGTAGGATGTGAGGGGCTTGTTCTTCTGGTCGTATAGCTCCAACGTGATAGGAGTAAGCGGTAAAGTGATGGACCTATCCCTGTTTCTGTCAAGGTTCTCCGGGGGATCAACCGTGTATATCACGTCACCCCTGTAAGCAACCTCGTAGACGTATCTGCCGGAGGGGAGGAGCCTGAAAACGGCAAGCCCTGAAGTATCGCTGGTCTGGCTTAGCTGCGGCGGCCCAGCCTTCTCACCTCTCCAGAGGTTCACTACCAAATCTCTGACCGGTCTGGCAGACCTGTCTTGGAGCGTGAGTCTGAGACGGTAGAGCGGCAGCTCGACGACCGTTCTGTCATAGTTATCACGGTCTAGAGAAAGATCGATCGTCGGTCCCTCAATCCTCAGGTTGAAGACCTGGTGCTGGAACGTCGCGTTGACCTGGTAGCTGGTGCCGTTGCCTGGTAGTCTCTGGAAGGTCACGCAGCCGTCACTCTGGGTCGTTGACCTCCTGTTAACATCGGGGTTAGTCTCGACGCTCATTATCCCGACACTGGCGCCCTGAACGGCCTCCAACCCCCCGGCAGAAACGACGCAGATTTTCACGTCGAAGACGCCGGTTCGGATGTCTTTAGGGTCCCCAGTCCTTGAATAGTTCCAGCCTGGAATCTCCCTAACAATTCTGCCCAAATACGTGACGTTCAAGTCGTACAGCTCTAGCAGTTCCATCCCGCTCCAAGTTGCTTGGCCGTTACTGCCCGTTTTAGCCTGGTAGCACGCGGTCTCGTTCCTGAGACAAACGTAGGCGTCTGGGAGCGGGTTGCCGTGGTAGTCGCGGACCGTTATCGTGATGGTTCCGTGCGTCGGTGAGGCCTCCGCCACACCGCCTTGCAGCACGAAGGCTAGTACGAAAACAATAAGGGCCGGTGCGGGAAAGGTTAGGAGCCCCTTCAATGCCTAACCCTCTACTCTCCCCCCGCGCTCTGATAAGTATTTGTGTGTCATGCCGGCCGTAAATATCTATCCGCATATACCCCTGACCAGGGGGCGCTGGGACCTTAGATAGGGAGGGAGTGAGGGCTTGGCTGTACTCACCCAGCCCCGTGGCGAGGCAGCCCTGCGTCCCGGGGGGAGTGGGTTGGGCGCGTTATCTAGATGATACCGTCTCTAGTGTCCAGCGGACGGAGCTTATCAGCTCCCTCAGCCTGGCCTCCTCCCTATAGTTTCTCACGACTATCGCCTTGACCCTATCACCATCATACATTATCTCGTAGCTGAGCGCCCTAGACTCGTCGAGCTCGCCCGCCTCAACCTTCTTCCGGTCCTCCTCCGCCATCGGGTCTAGAACCTTTCTTAGGAGGAAGGAGGTGAAGGGCTTGTCATCGCTCCTCAGCTCCACTCCGGGGCTTAGCTGAAACCGGACCTCGTCTCGGGTATAGCTCACGGTGGCTAGGTTTGTCCCGGCCCTGCTCCTGACGGACCTTACCACCGGCCTCTCGGCAGTAGCCTGCGGGGTGGAGGGCTTTGCCTCCTCTAGGCGTCTCGCAAGGGTGTCGGCCTTCCTGAAACTCATCTGCGTCAACTCTTCATCCACGTATTCGCTCATCCTCCTCAATATCTCGAGCTCTTGGTTAAGCTCGATCATCCGCCTCTCCAGCCACGCCTTGATCTCGGCGAGCTGTCTAGCCCTCTCTTCATGCTCCTCGCCGCTCAGGCCTGCTCACTCTCCTCGCTTACGAGCGCCTTAAGCTGCGACTTATACATCTCTACAATTTCCTTGACTGTTGTCGCGTCCTCCGGGGCCTTATCCTCCCTGTATCTCCCAGTGAATCGCGGGAATCTTACAGCCAGCCCAGTGTCCTTCGATATGGCTCCCCAGCCACAGGTGTGTATCGGGCTGAGCGTTATCTCGTCTCCCACTATCTCGAGAACCAGCTCAGGCCTGACCCACATGTCAGGCTCCATTATGGAGTCCACGCGCGCCGGCTTCTGCTTAAGAGCTAGAGGTGTAAGCATCTCGGTCAGCCTCTCAAGGTCCTCGTCCTTGAACCCGGTGCCGACCTTGCAGACCGTCTTGAAGGTGTCGCTGTCATCGTCGTAGGCCGCCATGAGTAGCGTGCCAAGCTTGCCGCTCCTCTTGCCTCGGCCATAAAAAGCCCCAACGATCACTAGGTCAAGGGTATCGGTCAGCTTAGAGACGTAGCTTCGCTTATACTTGATCCAAAGCCACCCCCTCGCTCCAGCCCTGTAGATGGACCTAGCTGAGACATCCTTCACTATCACGCCCTCGCACCCAGCCTCGACGGCCTTCATCATGAACTTGTCCAGAGTGTCAGGGTCGTCCACCAATAGTCCCTCCGTAAGCCTGAAGTTCTCCGCCTCATTAATGATAGACTTCAGCCCCTCCCGCCTCTCGAGTAGTGGGCGGTCCAAAAAGCTCTCGCCATCGCAATAGAGGAGGTCGAAGAAGAAGAGGCTGACAGGGTAGAGCTGGGCCGCCTTCTCCACGTCATACTTCCTTCTCCTATGCATCAGTTCTTGGAAGGGGAGCATGTCGCCTGTGTCAGGATCGTAGGCGACTGCTTCGCACTCAACTATAGCCTCACGCGCGTTGAGCCCCTTAGAACACATCTCCGCGACGTCTGGAAACTGCGAGGTTATGTTTTCCTGTCTTCTTGAGAAGATAATGATCTTGTCTTCGAGCTTGTGAATCTGCATCCTCTCCCCATCATACTTAAACTCGGCGAACCCGCGGCCGCCGAGCTTCTCGAGGATCTCGCTGGCCGAGGAGAGCCTCTCTGCAAGCATCGGCCTCACGGGGATTCCACATCTTATCCCAATCTCGCTAGCCCCGAGGCCCCCCTTCTCCTTCACGGCCGACACCACGAGCCCGATATCGGAGCTGATATTGTAAGCCTTCTCGATCAGATCTTTCTCGGCGCCGCTTAGGCTGGCCAGCGCGTCAATAATCGTCATGTCCGCGACCCCCAGCCTCATCTTGCCCGTGACCAGCCTGATCAGATACTTCGCCTCCTTCGGCGAGGCCTGGGCGAGTAGGCCGGAAAGAATCTTGACCTTCATGTCGACAGACCCCTCACCTGTGAGCCGCGCGATCTTCTCGAGCGTGTTGTAGACGCTTTCGACTGTTAGGGGCTCGAGGCTGAGGATTGTCTGGGCCTTTCTTGAGGATAGGAGCTGCTCGGCCACCAGGCCAAGGTCCCCGCTCTTCCTCAGCAATTCCTCGATCTTCTGCTCGTCAATTCCTGTCACAAGCTTCAGCGCTCTTACAGCAAGCTTTTCGGCCATGCCAAGCTCGACGCCAACGTAGGGGGGGTAGAGCTGCCCGAGAGTGAGGTATGCTATCTTCGCCGCCTCCCTCGGCTCGGCCTCCCTCAGAAGCTCCACTAGAATGTCCCTCATCTCGAGCCTCTTGGCGGTCGCCTCAAGCCGCTCATAGAAGCTGACCAGCCTGGAGAAGTCCATCTCTCTGACCCTTCTTCGTGTAGGTCAGAGTTAAAGGTTATCCGCCCTTCTCTGCAGCTCTGGCTATGTTGCCGTCTGGAAGACCCTCGCTCCCTGGTTATTGGCCCTCGTCACCCAAGCCTCACAGGAGTAGGACTCGACGAGAAGCCTCTTCACTTCCTCAGCCCTCTTCTGGCTCTCCGTAAAGCCGTAGCAGGTCGGGCCCCAGCTCGACTGCCCCGTCCCCAGAAGCCCGTGCTCCTCCATGGCAGCTATAACTGGGGCTGAATCGGGGTTGAAGACTCCCCTCTGGAGGTGGGCGAAGGCCTCACCCACTATCCTCTGATAACGGCTAAGTCCCTCGCCGAACAGTGCGAGATCCCTGTCGAGGAGGCCTGGCAATATCTGTTGAAAAAGGAGTCTGCATAGCACAAGCTCCCGATCGGACCCGTATCTCAGCCCCAGCATCTTCTCCGCCTCCCCCCTCCTAGGATGCCCATACCTCCCCCGAGGCCTAGCCAGCAGAACCACCCAATCCTCAGGAAACCGGAGGCTCAGGAAGCTTCTTCGACCCCCAGCACCGACGCCGAGATCCAAGACGAAACCCCCTGCCTTGAAAGCCGCTATCCCCACCCACGAGAACCGTCCCACAAAGCCCCTCCCAACAAGAACTGACTCATCGAGCCTCTTTCCGACGAGAAGCGCCATCGATCTAAGGATCGAGAGATAGAGCTGCGTACTCGTCCCAAGGCCCACGTGCCTCGGGGGAGACCCTAATACTGCGACCTCGACGCCCGCCTCGGTGCCCAGCTCCTCGTAGATGGCCCCTGCCACCTCCACGGCCTCGGGCCAGATGTCTCCACTGACCGCCACGCCGGGACTCCCACCCCACCTCGCCTCAACTACGGTCCTAGGCTCCTCCACAGCCAGCCCAATCCCCAGCCATGGCGTCAACACATCCCCAGTGGACGTGAAGCCCAGATGCAGCCTCGCCGGAGCCTCAACCCGCCACCCCATCTCGCCGACTCTACGCGAGGCCAAATTAAAAACTACAAATAACATGACGACCGGATAAGTAATAGGGCTTTGACGGCTAACTACTTCGCTTATGACGTCACCGTTAACCAAGACGTAATGAAGAGGATCCTTGGAAAATGGCGTGGCCTTAGGCGCGCGTCCCTAGAGGGCTATCGGCTCCTCTTCGACACGTATTCATCGGCCTGGCGGGGCGGTATAGCGGGGATCGAGGAGGCGCCTGGACACAGAGTAATTGGCGGCCTCTACATCATAGAGCCCGAGGATTTCCAGCTGCTTGACAGGTACCAGGGAGTCCCCACGCTCCGTAGCAGGATCAAGGTAACCGTGACTACTGAGGCGGGGGTCGAGCAGGCTTCTACATATGTCTCCGTAAACCCGAGAAGACACGTCGCCCCATCAAAAACCTACGTCGCGCTCATCATACGAGGATTAAGGTCGCTTGGTTTTCAAGAATCAGAGCTGGCGGCCCTCGAGGAGGCCGGCCTATCCATGCCCTGACGCGCCGTTCTCTCCAAAGAGTCCTTCCAGATCCAGAGGACACTTGTGGCAAAGTTTACGACGAACGCCAGCAAAGTAGCTACAAAGTACGAGACCAAGTAGTTTATACCGAGCACAGCGACCATGAAGCTGTAGGCTCCGAAGTTCAGTGCTATGCTCAGCAACCTTGTCAGATGGAACTTAAGCATCCTGACAAAAAATCCGTTGGAACCCCTGCTCTGCCTGAAGGTCCAAAAATCATTCATCACGAAGTTCGCTATTACCGATGCCTCAACGGCTATAGCTCCAGACAAGAGCGACCCAAGCTTAATACCCTCGACGAGAACATAGAGGACAACCTCTGCCAGCAGAAGACACGCAACACCAACCACCACAAACTTGACCGCGATGGTCGAGAGAGAAACCCTGATAAGCGCTTGGAAAAGCCCCGCAAGCCCCCTAGGCATCCCTGATCAGCCTCCTGACCACAGCCAGGTCGCTCCTATAGTCTCCTTGACTGTCCTGAGGCGTCTCAAGTATCATTGGTAATTGTCGAAGCACTCTATGGTTGACTATCTCCGCGAAGCCTCTCTCCCCGATATGCCCCATCCCTATGTGTTCATGCCTATCGAGATGACTCCCAAGCCCGCCCTTAGAGTCATTTAAGTGAAGGACCTTGAGGAGCTTAATACCGATCTCGGTGTCAAATCTCTCTATCACCTGCTCAAGACCCTCGCGGTTTGAGATATCGTAGCCGGCGGCGTATAGGTGGCAGGTGTCGAGGCAGACTCCCACCTTATCCTTGTGACTGATCTTCTCTAGTATGCTCCTTATCTCGTGGAAGTAGGAGCCCACACTGTTCTTCTGCCCAGCCATGTTCTCCAGCAGAATCATGCAGGATGGGTCAAGCCTCGATATCGCATCGTCAGCGGCCCTAGCCACTTGGGCTATCCCCTTCTCAAGCCCCTTCCCCATATGACTCCCTATATGGCAGACCAAATAGTCTATCTGTAACGCCTCGCATCTCTCAAGCTCCTCAACTAGGCTCTTAACCGACTTTCTCCAAGTAGTAGAATCTGGGCTCGCGATGTTTGGGAGATAAGGCATGTGGGCCACAACGACCTCATACCCACTCGCCCTCCGCTTCTCAACGAATTCATCCGCCTCCTCGGGGTCAAGCTTCTTGGCCACCCAACCCCTCGGGTTCCTCGTGAAGATCTGGAAGGTAGTACAGCCGAGCTCTTTTGCACGGTCAACGGACATAGATAGCGAGCCGGATATCGAGACGTGAGCACCGAGTAAGACCATTACTTCAAGCAAAATCGAGCCTGGGCTATAATAATTTTATTTCCCCAGCCTTTAAACCCCCGTGAATCAATTTAGCAATTTACATTTAAATTTGGGGTGCATGCAGATTAATTCATGGGTGTTATGACATGGCTCTAGCTGGCCAGCCAGTTATAGTATTGAAGGAGGGTACTACAAGGACGCGGGGAAGATCTGCCCAGCGGAACAATATAGCCGCCGCGAAGATCATCGCGGAGATGGTCAAGACAACGTTGGGCCCGAAGGGCATGGACAAGATTTTGGTCGACACCATCGGCGACGTTATAGTGACTAATGACGGCGCGACGATACTTGAGAAGATGGATGTGGAGCATCCGGCGGCTAAGATGATTATAGAGGTCGCGAAGACTCAGGACAAGTCTGTGGGAGATGGAACGACTAGTGCGGTCCTCATAGCTGGCGAACTACTCGCGAAGGCTGAAGAGCTGATTGAGCAGAAGATTCATCCAAGCACAATAATTGCAGGCTACAAGAAGGCTCTGGACCTTGCCCTACAGAGGCTCAACGAGCTTGCGATACCGGTCCAGCTAACAGACCGCGAGACGCTTCAGAAGATCGTGGGTACGAGCTTGGGCAGCAAATCCCTCGGATTTGGGATGGAGCATATAGCGGGGCTCGCGATCGATGCTGTTCTAAGCGTTGTGAAGGAGTATGATGGCAGACGCAAGGCGGATAAAGATGACATACAGATCGTCAAGAAAATGGGCAAGAGCATCCTAGAGTCTCAGCTGATCAAGGGAGTGGTTATAGATAAAGAGGTTGTCCACCCAGGCATGCCTAAGCGCATCACCAACGCTAAGATCGCAATCATTGACGCCCCCTTCGAGATAGAGAAGACGGAGTTCAGCGCGGAGATCAGGATCAGGGACCCGCTCAAGATTAAGGAGTTCCTAGACGAGGAGGCGAAGATACTCAAGGAGATGGTCGACAAGGTGGTTCAGGTGGGCGCTAACGTCGTCTTCTGCCAGAAGGGCATAGACGACGCGGCACAGTTCTTCCTAGCGAAGGCAGGGGTCCTCGCGGTCCGCAGGGTGAAGAGAAGCGATATGGAGAAGCTTGAGAAGGCGACGGGAGGCAGGATAGTAACCAACTTTGAAGACCTGTCCCCGAAGGACCTCGGGGAGGCTGGGCTCGTGGAGGAGAGGAAGATAGGAGAGGATAGGATGGTGTTTGTGGAGCAGTGTAAGAACCCGAAGGCTGTCTCAGTACTTTTGAGGGCCGGTCTCGAGAGGCAGCTTGACGAGGCTGAGAGAGCTCTGAATGACGCCCTAATGAACATGATAAGTATCGTGGAGGACAACAGGTACGTGCCTGGAGGAGGTGCGATAGAGACAGCACTAGCTCAGTACATCAGGGCAAACGCCTCGAAATACTCTGGTAAGGAGCAGCTCGCTATGACATCCTTTGCCGACGCCTTGGAGGTGATTCCGCGGACGTTGGCTGAGAACGCTGGATACGATCCGGTGGATCTAATGTCGGCGCTACGAAGCAAGCATGCAGAGAATGGCCATAGCTACGGGATAAACATCTATACTGCGAAGGTGGACGACATGCTAAAGCTAGGCGTCATCGAACCCTTCAGAGTGAAGGCTCAGGCCCTTAAGGCCAGCTTCGAGGCCGCCGCCATGATACTCAGGATCGACGACGTGGTCGCAGCGTCAAAGAAGAAGGAAGAGAAGGGCAAGAAAGAAACCCCAGAACTCGAGGAATAGATAGACCACGATCACTAAGCCCACTCACGTATCAACTTTTTCTCGCGACAATCAATAAATACCCTCCCCCACTAGCATCAACCGTTTATAAATTTCAGTGCCAATACCCTCATGGACGAGAAAGCCTTAGCCAGCTCGTCCTCCTACGAGAACAGCTCAGCCCTACCACCGCTGAAGGATGTGATAGAATGGCGCCGCCGTCATAGGCATAGTTTTTAGATTATAACAATCATGCTCTAATTATAGTAATTTGTAGGATGCGAGGAGCCTTCACATAACCGTACTCAATCTTTGCTCATCTCTTTTTTATCTTCAGCTCCAAGATCAGCATCCCGATTATAAGGACCGTCTGCCAGAATCCTACATTTATAAGCAGCATCACGAGGTTGACTGACCAGTGGTCTGCTGGGCCTGTCAGCGTTATCAGCGTATGTGTCGCCCACCTCATTGGGAAGCCATAATCCACGTGCACAAAGTCAGGCCAGTCATACCTTATGCCCCATCCCACACCAATTATTGTCAGGGACGAGCAAATGAGGATCCAGACCAGCCGGATTAGCGGCCCCTTCATGTATACGTCATTCAAAAATACTATTTTATAAATCCTCTACGAGAAGCTACCTGCGACTATCTCCTGTAATAGAAGCATGCTTAGGTCTGATGGTCCCTACCAACTATAGCTCCGCACCATGCTCCTTGGGGACTAGAACAGCCTCCGAGAAGCTAGGGATACATCCTCGCCTCCACAAGCCCCCACACAAACATTTGCCCCGAGGCTGGCACCAGTCTGCTGAAGAAGCTCGCCTCGCCCCTCACAACGGACCTTGTGGAGACATCGCGGATATGAACAATTCATGGTCCTATGAGGGGCAGGCGACACTTTACGGATACCCAAGAGGAAAAATAGATGTATTAGGTAGATGTATAGTCATATAGTCCGACCCGCTTACGAAACAGCATAAGGGTGTGGGATGGAATACAGGTCGTCAGAGTTAGGGAGGCCGTTGCCGGGGTGCCCTAGCCCGGTAGGGGGGTGGCCTGCTAAGCCACTGGGCCGATGAGGCCCGCGCGGGTTCAAATCCCGCCCCCGGCGCATGCTAGTTTAGTTGACTTTGGGTAGGGGCAGAGATCGTGGCGCGGTCCGGCAATCAGTGGCTATCCCGTTATCCATCGCTCGACTTGTGGAATGAGCGAGAGTATGCCGATTGCTAGGAAGGTTAAGTTGGATAAAAGTTCGTAGTTTATCCAGATCCTTTTCAGGGTCTTGAGCCCGAGGAAGAGGAAAACTAGGATGGACATGAGGAGCATGGAGAGAAGCGCAGCAAAGTTATGGATCATGATCAGGGAGAGGGCTGGGGCTGCTGCCAGCTCTGGGGATCCCGTGGCGCTGCAGTATGAGGAGACTAGCGGAGCTATCGAGAGGGCCGATCCGTGAAATAGCGCGAAGAGAAAACCCATCGTCGCGAGCGAGGTGTAGCCTATCCTCAGACCGAGGTACCTGTGGCGGGGTCGGGCCAACCTGTAGGTGGCGAGGGCTATAAGGCCTGCAGAGGCGACTGGTGTGGCGTGGCCTGCGAGGGGGGAGAGAAGCCCGATAGGCGCCACTATGAGGGTCGAGGCGGCTATGTGGCCCAGCCCCACTACCGAGACCGAAGCTAGCAGGTCTTTGAGGCTCTTGGACCAGAGCGCCCTGTAAAGCGCGAACAGCCAACCGCTGGTTGGGTTGAGACCGTGAAGTATGCCTAGAGCCGCGGCGGCAGGCATTAATGCGTCGCCTAGCAATTCTCAGGGAGAGGGGTAGCAGAAGCTGTCGGAGCTCGAGTCTCCTCCCTCGAGGCGGACTTGATGGGCTTTCGCGTCGAACTTGACTAGGAATTCGCGCTCCACCTCAAGGACCCCGTCCTCAGATCTGAGCTTCACCATCCAGCCCGTCAGTCCCTCTGGGTAGAATATCGGGTCCCAGCTACTGTACAGGGAGTTTGTCACGTAGACCCTCCTTCCGTCCCTACTCACCTCGACCATCTGTGGCCCTCCGACTAGCGTATCTCCACGTGGGTGGGCGGCCCTATGATAAATGCCTCCGAGCCTCTCGGCTGATCGGAGCCTCGGCTCAAAAGGATTGCTCACGTCATAGCATCTAAGCTCCCCCGTCCCCCAACAGGAAACGTAGAGGAACTTGTCGTCGAGTGAGAGGTTTATGTCGGTGACGAGTGGTGGCACGGCGCCGAAAGGTTTGAGCGCCTCTGGGAGGAGAGATTTCTCTAAGGGTTTAGCCTCTATCTCTATAACCTTCCTCGCCTCGATCCTCCCGTCTTCCTTGTACCAGATCCAGATGGCTGAGCTAAGGTCTTTCAGGTTTACTACGGTGTTAACAAACCCCATGACCCTCGAGGGCTCGTGGAATGGTCTAAGCTCGAGGACCATCCTGTCGCTCTCGCTGAGCTCTATGGATCTTAAGTGCCTTCGCTTCTTGAGGTCCCAGAAGTGGATCTTGTTCCCGTAATATCCCTTCTGGAGGGCGTCGAGGTCGAGGCCGTTTTCAAAGTACTTAGGCACCGTCCACTCACTTGTCACCATAAGGTCCTCGCCGAGGTGCCACCAGAAGTCGTATGAATAATATTGTGGCCCCCTGTAAACCTCGAATCTTCCAAGAGGCTCGAAACTTCTATGGTCAAGCAGGAGGACTCCCCCGGGGCCCTCGCCGCTAGGGCTTCCTAGCCCGCTCAAGTAGACCGCGTCTGGCCCGCAGTGTACCGTGTGCAGCCTCGTGTAGCCCGTAATCCGCGCTACCTTCTCTCCGCTAACGGTCTTGACCAAGGTCGGCCTCCGGGGATCCGGCTTTGTGTCTATTACGTAGATGTTTGACGACCTTAGCCCTGGGACTATGAGGTAGCGCCTCTCAATCGTAGGGTCGCCGTAAGGGCAGAGCATGGAGCTGCAGGCGTTCCAACCGAAGTGGTGAAGCTCGTCCCCCACGTGAGGCAGATCTACTCTGCCGACCACTTTGGAATACGTCGGCGATGATGGGTCAACGTCGACCACCGCTATGAAATCAGGCCTCGCTATCCCTGTGCCGACGTAGAGGCAGGCCACGTAAGCGGTCTTCTCTGGGGGTGCTCTTATTGCCTCCTGAGGAGTTGGGTAAAAGGTCGGGTCTGGTGTTAGTCCTCGCATACTTGTCTATTTCGCTCAGATGAGTGCTATATTAATCTGATCTTATTACACGATTATTATCCCCTTACAGGCTTAAAGGGTCCTCGGGACGTGTTATTAACCGGTTTGTAGGCGCCGCCAGCTTGAAGGCTTCTGGACCTCCTCCATCTAAATCTGGTGTGGCGCGGGGTTTGGGCAACGGGAGGGGATGCTCGCCTAAAGCCCCCGGCCCATCGAGGGCGTGGCCGGCGGTGAGTCTCGCCCGACGGAGGGCGGCACCCCGAAAGAGGATTAGAGCCCGGCGTCGTTAGGCGCCGGGGAGCGTCCACCCGCCCATACCTCGGATGAATGGTCCAGGTCGGGGCTTAAAGGGGCATAGTCGACCAGCACTTTTATATTACGTGAGTAAGAGATAGTAATGCGATGGCGAGAACCGAGGTGGCTCCATACTTCTTCGAGAAGCGCGGAATCCGGGATGGCACGCCCCTCATCGAGGGCCTCCCCGAGGTTGGCTTAGTCGGCACAATAGTGTCATCGTATCTCGCTTCGAGGCTCGGCGGAGATGCGGTCGGATATATTGAGATCACGGACCTCCCGCCCATCCTGACGGTTTACAACTCGAAGATTATGGAGCCATGCCGTATTCTCAGGGTTGACGCCGACAACAGGCAACTCATGGTCCTGTCCTCAGATGTCCCGATTCCGCCGCGTGGATTCTGGCCTGTCGCTAACTCGATAGTCGAGATAGCATCGTCTACGAAGTCGCCCGTCATATGCGTCAGCGGCATTCCCGAGCCTGAGCGTCTCGACATAGATCGACCGAAGGTCTATTACCTCTCTAACGACGAGGGCCTCGGCGAGATGGCCGCAGCCACCGGGACCGCTGAGAAGTTTGAGAATGGGTTCCTGACTGGTATTAAGGCTGCGATACTGAAGGGTGCGGAGCGTAGGGGTGTGAAGGTTCTGCTGGCACTCGCCCAGAGCCATCTAAACTATCCAGATCCTGGCGCAGCCGCCGAGGTCGTGATCTTTCTCAACAAGCTTCTCGGCTTCAATATTGCTGTAGAACCCCTTCTAGAGCAGGCGGAACAGATTAAGATGCATCTGAGGGACCTGATGAGGAGGACCGCGAGCAGCATGGCTCCGGTGCCTGTCGGGCTTGAGCTGGAACCCCCGCCTGGATACATCAGGTGAAAGACGATGTATAGGCGTCGGAGGAGCATTTTCGATTTAATGCGGGAACTCGAGGAAGAGATGGAGGCCGAGGTCGAGAGCATGCTGACGCGGATAAAGGAGCTAGAGCTTGCCTCAAGATGTCTAGAACCACTTTACGAGTTAACTGAGGGGCCAGAGGAGTATGTCCTTAGGGTAGACATGCCGGGAGCCGAGAAGGATAAGGTCGAGATCCAGGCCTCGGGGCGGATCGTGAGGATATACGCGCCTTGCAGCTACACCGTGCCCTTTAGGGAGGGGTTGAAGACATGCGCGACTTGCTACAGGCTCGAGGTTGAGATGCCGGCCCGCGTCTCTCTGGAATCCGCGAAGCGGCGGTTTAAGGGAGGGGTCCTCGAAATAAGGTTCCCGAAGTTATCCCGCGAATTCAGGATTCCAGTGGAGTAGGTTCCGCCTCTTCAATGATTCAAAAAGCCGAGAGTAGCGAGCGCCGCCGCTATAGCGCCGTTCTCGGCCTCCGCCCTGCTTTTTGCACCAACAATTATCACGACATCGTTCTCGCCTAGCTCCAGCTGTTCAAGCACCCGCCGGGCGAAGTCCGGATATTCAGAGGTGACGTCGCACGCTTCCGGCATTAGAAGCCTGCCGCCCCTATGTACCAGTGTCATCGCACCCCCCGCACCGGCTCTTATCGCCGAGTCCCTCTGCTCGATCCCCCTCCTAACGTTCCCTGCGGCGTTCTTCACTACTATGGCAACGTTTGATGGAAATGGCCAGGTCCCGCCCACGTCGATGGGTCTTGGAATACTCATGCTGGAGGCCAGCTCCTCGTAGATAGGCCGGGCCTTCTCGGTCAGATAGCAGCCACTCCTATCCGACTTCACTATCCCTGCCGCCTTAAGCCTCGATAGGAGGGTCCGGACAGCCCCCTCCCCTAGTCCCAGGGACTCCGCGAGTCTTTTCCTTCCAACGCCGGGGTTGGAGGCTATCAGAAAGACAGATCTAACTACATCGAAATAGCTAAAGCTAGTTTGGGGGCCTGTCGGCGAAGCGGTAAGCCGCCTTATCGCCTCTGTGGCCTTCATACCTCCAGCACTCTGCAGGCTATGATGAATAAGTGTCAAGGTTAGATAAAAAAGGCTTGCTGCCGAGACGCTAAGGGTCCGAAAGACTTATTGCGCAGCCTCTTCCATCGCGCTTTAATGGTCTGCTTTTGGTGGGTGGGCTGGGGAGAGAGTGGAGGAGGGTCGTCGAGGGGATAGAGGAGATTGGTCCCATGTATCCATGGCTCAACAGGGTCATCTCCCTCGGGCTTGACCGGTTTGTCCGCCGACTCTCCGTACTCTCCGCAGGCAACCCAGTGGGGAGGATACTGGACGCGGGAGCCGGTGATGGGTCCCTATCAATTGTGATCCAGTCGCTGGCCCGAGGTGGTAGGCACTTCCTCGTCATGCTAGATCCTTCAGAGAGGATGCTGCGGCTCTCGCAAAGACGGGTGAGCTCGGAGAATACCGACAGGGTGGCCGGCCTGCTCGAGCATCCTCCCTTTGCCCCAAGGACGATAGATAGGACCTACATGGCCTTCTCCCTGAGAGACGTCTACGACCTCGAGGAGGCCGTAAAATCTCTAGCGTCGGTGATGAGGGATGAGGGTCTTCTCACAGTGGTGGATATCGCAAAGCCCGATAACGCGGCGGCTGCGGCTATACACCACCTCTACTGGCGCTTTGTATCTCCCTTCCTCGCCGCCCTAGCGTTTACGAGGTACTGGAGGCAAATACGTCTGATCCACACTACTTATAGGCTTTTACCTTCGGAATCTATTCTCCTATCCCTTCTGCGAAGACACTTCACACCGATAATTACGCGAAGACTACTTCTGGGCGGCCTACACATACTTGTTCTGAGGAGGCGTGGAGAGCTTCGGCAAGGACACGATCCTAGCAGATTTCACGGGCCTGTGAGATAAGACAGCTCTAAAGCGCTATATACGGCGGCCCACCGCTCTACCCATAGTGATAATTAGTTGAAAGATACCTCCGAAATTCTTAGGGAGCTGGGATACGAGTTTTACAGCCTCGAGGAGCCCGCGGAGATGCCCGAGACCAGCGAGTTCACCTTCTCTGACCTGCTGCCCGCTCTGGCCCACAGCGGCCTCGAGATATCGAGTAAGCGCCTCTTCAAGCACCAATACGAGGCCTACCATGCGCTAAGTGAAGGGAAGAACCTCATACTCAGATCTGGGACAAGCTCGGGGAAGACAGAGGCGTGGTTCGCATATGCAGCCAAGCACGGCACAAAGACCCTCGCAGTCTATCCCACACTAGCGCTGTCGAACGACCAGATACTTAGGCTCAGAAGATACTGCGAGGCGCTCGGACTCAAAGCGGCCATCATTGATGCCCCGACGAGGAGCAAGTACGCTATGGAGGGAGGGGTCAGACGACTTAGAAGAGAGCTTGCCGATGCGACACTAGTAATAACCAACCCGGCTTTTCTCCTCTCCGAGGTCAAGAAGATCGGTGGCGAAAGGCCACCCCTGCTTAGAGAGTTTCTGTCGTCGCTGGATCTCATGGTAGTGGATGACCTCGACTTCTACTCGCCCCGGAGCCTGGCGATACTGATGGCCATGTGTAGGATAATCAAAGCAAAGCTCGCCCCCTCTCTGAGGTTTTGCTTCCTCACAGCAATGCTCGAGAACCCGGAAGACCTTGCATCATTCCTCACGGGAATAAACGGGAGAGAAACAGTCGTCGTAGAGGGCAAGCCCTTCCATCCGAAGAATGTTACCTACGTCGTTTTGGGGCGTGACTTAAGGAAGGTTTGGGAGATGATACGCGGCAGGCGTGACGAGATACTGCGACTAGGAGTTGGGAGAGATGTTGTGGAGTCTCTCGAAAACTATGACCTATTTCTCAGAAACGTTTACAAGGTCCTCGAGACTGCGAGGGCTGCGGGGCTCGATCTAGAGGGTCTGAACCCGCGTCCCGACCCGGCTGAGCTGATAGCAAGATACGCCGACGACGATTCTGTAACAGTAGTCTTCACGAGGAGCATCGCGAAGGCTGAAGAGCTTAGGCGACGTGTAGCCGGGATCGTTGGAGAGGATCGGGTGGCGTCACATCACCATCTAGTGAGCAAGGAGGTGCGTGAGGTCATCGAGCGGAGGGCGAGGGCGGGGGAGCTGAAGCTCATCATATCTCCGAGAACCCTCTCACAGGGCATCGACATAGGGATGATAAAGAGGGTCGTGCATCTCGGGCTGCCCGAGACTCTAAGAGAGTTCCTCCAGAAAGAGGGCCGGAAAGGTAGGCGGGAGAGCATAGAGAGGACCGAGTCCGTAATAATTCCACAGTCAAGCTGGGACTATAACCTTCTCCGGAGAGGTACTGATGCATTCATCAACTGGCTCTCCATGGTCAGAGAGAAGGTTATCCTGAACCCGCGGAACAAGTACATCACCCTCGTGGAGGCCCTCTTCAAGGCCACCCGGCCTGGAGGCGTGAGAGAACTCTCCGCCGAGGAGGCCGGCCTCCTCTCTGCCCTAGGCCTCATGAGGGAATACGTCCTCACACCTCAGGGCAAGAGGGCATGGGTCAAGATGAACTTCTACGAGTTTGCGCCGAGCATCGGCGTCAAGAGGATAAGGAGGAGGCGTGATGGGTCGGAGTCCTATCTCGAGGATATCTCACACGTAGATCTAGTTGAGAGGTTTCAGATAGGCTGCATAGACTACGCGTCGGACGGCATGGTCACTCAGCACTTCAGGAGACCGGAATCCGGCCGCCTAGTCACAGCCATTATCGTCGAGGACCTCTCTGAAAGCGTCTTGAGGAAGTACGAGGCCTTGTCCCTCGCACTCGAGGAGTATGAATCAGTGAAGAGGCGCTGGGGGGAGCATGCCTCGGTCTACATGGACTATAGCTCTGGGAGGCTCCACACGGAGGTGGACTGCCTCGTCAAGCCTCCCGAAGGCTTCGGCATCTACGTCAAGCTTCCAAACCATATAGACTGGATAATGACGAGCAACAGGCTCGACGTCTTCACCGTCGAGGGCAAAACGATAGTTTCGCCTAGGAGACGCGTCATTCCCGTCCCTACACCAACTAACGGGGTTTACACAGACTACACCTACGGCACTTTGGTGGAGTCTGACCCGGGGGACGACCCGTCCATGCTGAGACTTGGTATGGCCCTGACGGAGATCGTTATGAGACGCAAGCTTGGAGTACCATTCGAGACAATCAAGTATGACGTTATTGTTGTTGGTGACAGGAAGTTCGTCTCGATCCACGAGCCGGAGGCTGCCGGGCTAGTTGAGGGGCTAGACTGGCTTAATCTAAAGAGGCTCGTTGAAGGGTATGAGCCCGACGAGCTAGACGACTATCTCCTAGAGTCCATCAACGAGATGGCCTACGCCGCGTTGATGAGCAGGGGGTTCGACTGGGGGGCGGCGAAGTTTTATGCCTGCAAGGTCCTCGAGAAGCTGCTTCTGAGGGAGAGGATCACTCTGAAGCTCCGCCTCGGAGAGATCCAGGTGCCTAGGCCGAGCCGAGGCCTGAAGCTGTGCTCTCTCGCCCTAAATTATTTCGACCTAGACCAGTCCGGCTCCTTCGCGATATACTGTCTGGGAGTCTTTGACGGCGAGAGGTTTAGGGGCTCCTATGGGCTGAAGACACCCGAAGGCCCCGATAATGCTTACATAGAATCATCTTCAATCCTCTCAAGCCTCATAGACGAGGGCTTCAAGATACTTGTCTACGGGGCCGACTCGTTCGGCTCGGTCGTAGAGAGGCTGGGCATGAAGTCGCTTAAGGCGAAGCTTGTCGGAGCGTCCTCGATGGGGATCATTAGTGACACAGCCGAGCTCGTCTCCGCTGTGATAGGCGAGAGGGTGCCCTTAATGGAGGCCTGCAGGTCGGTTGGGCTCGAAATAAAGTTTGGCCACCTCGACGTCGCAGTGAACGCAGCCTCCTTAGACGTCACGCCATCTAACCCTTACTGGCTTCAGCGCGCCATGGACAGGATAGGCCCACTAATTGAGAGGGTCACTGAGGAGGATGCGAGGGCGACGTACATGCTCCACTTGATCAGCGAGGCTCTCACTGAAAGGCAGAGCCGTGCTGAGGCTTCTCAAACCTCATCCGGCCGAGAGACTCCATAACGCTCGCGACGTAGCTGTCAACGCGCTCGGGAGCCACTCCTACGCGCCTCAGTTCCTCCTTAATGTACCGCTCCACCAGCCTATAATTCTTGAACAGCTCGTTTATGGTTCGCCACTTTACATCTTTTAGTGCCCTACCGACCTCTTCATCATAGGGCAAAACCCCCTTCACCATCATGAAGGCTAGTATCGGGTATCCGACGTAGTTCCTATAAGTTGTCCCGTTGTCGTCGGAGTCAGCAAGCATTCTATCAAGATCTAGGAAAACGTTATACACCCTATCGCCCTCTGATGCCTTGACCTCGGCTTGCTGGTCGCTGAGCACCCTGACACGATTTCCTGCTACGGCACCTGCGGCCTCCAAGACCTTAACCCTGGGTGGCATGGAGAGTGGCATCGAGCCTCAAGTCTCAACGCCTCACCGAGTTGATTAATTTTTGCAGCCCGCCTCCTAGGAGAGGCTTTTATACCATGCTCATGGTTGATCGTTTGATTTGGTGAGCCACAGTGCATCTGCTTTAAGGTTCAGGAGGGAGGATCTACAAGAGTTCGCCGAGAAATGCTTTATACGTGTTGGGCTGCGTCCCGATGAGGCGCGGCTGGTGGCTGACCACCTAGTGACCGCAAACCTTAGGGGCGTAGACTCGCATGGGGTTGTCAGGATCCCCTACTACATCGAAGGGATCGAGGCTGGCTACGTATCTATTAGCGCGTCGGTCAAAGTTGTCAGTGAGTCGCCGACAGCGGCCCTTCTTGACTGTGGAGGCGCCCTCGGGATTATCGGGGCGAAGAGGGCCGAGGAGCTGGCAGCTATGAAGACGAGAGACCAGGGCTTGGCGCTGGTCGGAGCGGTTAACCTCGGGCACGTGGGAATGCTCGCATACTATACCGGCAATCTGGCCGCGAGGGGCTTATTAGCGGTGGCCTTGGCAAACGGGCCGGCGGAGGTCGCACCCTGGGGAGGGGTAACCAAGGTCTTCGGAACCAACCCGATAAGCTTTGCTATTCCTCGTAGAGGCGCTCCACCAATCATAGCCGACATGGCTACTAGCGCTGTAGCCAAGTTCAAGGTTGTCCTAGCAGCCGCGACGGGCGCCCGCATACCGGAGGGGGTGGCTCTTGGAAGCGACGGGAAACCTACCACGGATCCTCAGGAAGCGCTTAAGGGAGCCCTCCTGCCCTTCGGGGGCTACAAGGGCTATTCCTTCTCACTTCTCGTCGAGGTCCTCACCTCAGCCCTCATAGGCGCTCCTCGCAGCATCGAGATCAAATCGCATCCGTCGACCCAAGGCGGGTTCATGATTCTGGCCATCGACCCGGGCCTATTCATCGGGCCGGAGAGTTTCTTTACGAGGATCGAGCGGATAGTCGAGGTTGTGAAGACCTCTGAGAGAATGGCGGGTGTTAGTGAGGTACTGCTGCCAGGCGAGCCGGAGGAGAAGAGCTACGCTGATAGGCTAGCCAAGGGAATACCGATAGATAGCGCGACGGCCAAGTCTCTGATGGAGCTGGCTGCGCGGCTTGGGGTTGAGTTTCCAAGGCCGCTGGCCTAGGCCTCTTCAACAAAGTCGCTCAGCTTAGGAAGCTGTAGAGGCATCCCCTTCCGCTTCCTGATCTCCATGATGACCTTCTCGGCGAGCGAAGCTGGGACAGGCTTCCACGCGTAGAACTCCGTACCCCAGAAGGCCTTCCCCATAGTGGCTCCCCTCATAAGCTCTGCGAGGTCGTAGCTCTCCGCCGCAGGTATCTCGCCCGTCACCACTGATACGAACTCGGACTGGCTCACGTCTATGATCCTGCCACGTTTCGAGCTTATGATGGATGTCACGGCGCCTATGAAGTCTGAGGGGACCTTCACCTCAACCTTGAGTATGGGCTCAAGGAGTGCTGGATCAGCGGTCAGTATGCTCGCATATATCGACCGCCAAGTGGCTGGGGCTATCTGTGCGTAGCCACGGTGGACCGGGTCTTCGTGGAGCTCCACATTGACAAGAACCGCCTTTACACCCCTCATCCTCTCACCCGCAAGGGGTCCCTCCTGCACGACGCGCTGGAAACCGCCGATAATCATCATCTTTGTCTCGTGCAGGTATTGTGCTCCCTTAGTCATGTCTACCAATATGTTTCCTGAAGGTTCTATGGTCCATACATTTCTTGCCTCGTCAGCGTCCCATCCATGATCCCTAAGGATCTTCGCCACCTGTTTCCTATCCATCTCGTCGAAGAGCTCACCCTTCCTGATCAGCTCAACGATCTCGTCATCAAGTTTCTCTACGTAGAAGTAGATCTTGTTGTGCCTGTTTGGCGACTTACCCTCGAAGACCCTGCCACGACTATTGACGGTCTCCCTATAGAGTATTATCGGCTTTCCGGCGACAACCTCGAGGCCCGCCTTCTGTATCCAGGTCAACGCTATCTCCAAGTGAAGAGTACCCATGCCGCTGATCAGATACTCACCTGTCTCCGGCCGCACGACGGTGACTAAAGTCGGGTCCTCAATCGTTAGCTTATTCAAGAAGTCGACGAGCTTGGGCAGATCTTTGCTGTGCTTTGGTTCGACCGCGACCGTCACGACAGGCTCAGAGACGTATTTTAGGGTCTCGAATGGCACCATTTCTACCGCCGCTAGCGTGTCTCCAGCCCTGGCGTCCTCTATACCGAGGAGAGCGGGTATGTTTCCAGCTGGGAGAGTGTGGATCAGCTCCCTGTTTGGGCCCATATAGACAGCTACTTGCTGGACTCTCGCCTCGATGTTTCTACCTACTATGAGTAGCTTGTCGCCGTCTGAGACCGTCCCGCTGAAGAGCCGGCCCGTGACCACGACGCCTGCGGCTGGATCAACCTTAACGTCCGTTACCGCCATGACGGGGATACCGTTCTCGTCGCATTCCAACATGTCCTGTCCAACCTCTGATTCTATGGGGCCTTTCCATATCTTAGGTATCCGATACTTCTGAGCCGCGTGAGGAGGCGGGTGATGGTTAATAACCATCTCAAGTATTGCCTCGTGGAGCGGGAAATTCTCCCTAAGCCAATCGATGTTGGAAGCTGCAAAGGCCTTAATCACGTCGCTAAACTTGAGTCCCTTCTTCTGCGCCTGCGGAAGCGTGAAGCCCCACCGATCCTTGGCTGAGCCCAGCGCGATGCTCCCATTCTGGAAACTTACCTTCCACTCACTCCTCATCCAAGGCTCGCCATACATATCGATGAGCCTATTGACCTCCGTGACGATCCTAGCCAAGGTTTCCTGAATTTTCTCGGGGGTCAGCTTGAGCTCCTTTATAAGCCTGTCAATCTTGTTGATGTATAGGACAGGCTTCACCCTCTCTGACAAGGCCTGTCTTATCACGGTCTCTGTCTGCGTCATGACGCCCTCGACGCTGTCGACGACTACTACTGCCCCATCGATCGCCCTCAAAGCGCGCGTAACTCTCCCTGAGAAGTCTACGTGTCCCGGTGTATCGATCATGTTGATGATGTATGGTTTATCCAGCTCATAGTAGAGGCTGACGTTCGCAGCCTTTATTGTCATCTGTCTTTGCTGCTCCTCCTCGAGGTAATCTAGGGCGAGAGCCCTCCCCGCCAGGCTGGGGCTGAGCAGACCCGCCGCCGCGAGCAGGCTGTCAGTAGTGGTGGTCTTGCCATGATCAACATGAGCGATAATTCCAATATTCCTTATACTATCCTTCTGCCGTAATATCTCGAGCACTTCGCTGATACGCTTAACTCTTCCCAACTCAACATTCCTACCCTAATCCATGCTTTAAGGATAAAGCAGGCCCCCTCCGACCCTCCTCCATCATCCAAGAATACTATTATAGGTGGGTCCGAGTAGGTGGTTATGAGGTTGTCCTCGTCGGTAATCGTGCGGACCGCGCAGCAGTCTGACAGGCCAGGTATAGTTGAGCTGGTATTGAGGGCAAAGAGGCTTAACGAGGAGTTCGACCCGCTTCTGAGGCTCTCTCCCACCGTGTCGCAGGCTGTCGAGAAATACGTGGACGACGCGCTCCACTCGTCGGGCTCCATAGTCTTGGTGGCAGAGTATGAGGGCAAGCTTGTGGGCGTGCTCAAGGCCGACATCGTTGACCGGCTGTTTTACGATCCCCCTCTAGAGGGCATTATCAGGGAACTGTACGTCCTCCCCGAGTTCAGAAGGAAAGGTGTGGCCAGACTCCTAGTCCTTGAGGCGTCAAGAATCCTCAAGGAGCGTGATGCAGGAATCATTACGGCCGAGTTTCCCTCGCTTCACAAGATAGCGGTGGAGTTCTACGAGAACATGAAGTTTAGACCCATCTTCAGTAAATACGCGATAGAGGCGGAGAAGACCCTCCCTTAGAACGGGGGTCATCGAGGGTTGCCGGGCTACGCCATAGAGGCGGAAGACCTGAAAAAGACCTTCAAGACAAGCGTCGGCAGGGCCTTCCTGAAGAAACAAGCTATAATCGTGAACGCGGTTGACGGACTATCCCTGAGGGTCGGTAGTGGTCAGATACACAGCCTGGTGGGGCCGAATGGGGCGGGAAAAACAACTACTATCAAGATCCTATCAACCCTCCTGATACCGGACTCGGGTAGAGCGCTGGTCGGAGGTTTCGATGTGGTTAAGGAGCCGGGGAAGGTTAGGGAGATCATAGGTCTGGTCCTAGCGCCGGACAAAGGGTTTTACACGCGTCTGACAGGTCTCGAGAACCTGGTTTACTATGGGAGGCTGTATGGGCTTAGCAGGGGTGAGGCCATCCGCCGAGCCCATGAGTTGTTAGAGCTGGTAGGTTTAGCCGACGAGGGTAAGAGGCTTTACGAGGAGTACAGCCTCGGCATGAAGGCCAAGTTAAGCATAGCAAAGGCCATGATTAACGACCCTTCCATAATATTCTTGGACGAGCCGACCATCGGTCTCGACCCAATTTCAGCGAGGAGAGTGCGCCAAATAATCCGGGACCTGGCGACGCAGGGCAGAACTATCCTGCTGACCAGCCACAACATGTGGGAGGTCGAGAACCTAAGCAACAAGGTCTCACTGATCAAGGGAGGCAAGATTGTGGTAGAAGGCTCTCCCGCAGACTTGAAGGAGAGGCTGCGGCTGAACTACCGCATAGAGGTGGAGCTCCTTGACTCCCCCGCGCCGGCGGCCAAATTCCAGACCCAGGTCGGCGAGAGGGGGTATCCGGTAATTACCTTGGAGACCAGCCAGCCAAGCGAAGACCTAGTTAGACTCTTGGAGCAGTTAAGGTGGGACGGATGCAGGATCGGCTACGTCAGGGTGCATGAGCCAAGCCTTGAGGAGGTTTTCGAGAAAGTGATGACCTCGTGAGGAGCCTCAACCAGCTTGTTGGGGTCTTTGAGGCCGAGGTCAAGACATTCCTCAGGGAGGCTGGGGCCTTCCTCTTCATGCTAATGTTCCCCTTCATGATATCGTTCCTCACATATGGGGCGGGACAGGCACTCACTGGAGGAGCAGCCTCGCCTAAGCAGTGGTTATACCAGCTCATCGGTCTCACCCTAATGATGATAGTCTTCACGATGACCAGCTCCACCGCCTGGTTCTTCAGGAGAGGCCTCATGACTGGCAGACTAGAGTACATCTTGGCCGCCCCGATCAATCCATTCATCGTCATAGCTGCCTCATCCATCTCCAGCGTAATCTTCAACATAATCAACTTCGTTTTCATCGCAAGCCTCGGCGTCCTCGTTGTCTATGGCCCTCACCAGCTTCCAGCAACTTTTCTATCCATACTCTACTTGGCAGCGGCCCTGCTCCCTATAATAGGCCTTAACCTGATCGTCGGGGTGATGACACTAGTATTTAGGGAGCCCGAGCCCGTTACTAATGCGTTCAACTCTGTGGTGGCGGCGGTCTCAGGCTTCGCGTACCCCACCACGCTCCTACCCGTCTTCCTACAGGCTATCGGTAAAATCCTTCCATACTCACACGTTGTGGAGTCTACTAGGGAGATACTATCTGGGTCGATCCAGCTAGCGGCCTACTCACCCCAAATACTTCTCCTCGGTTATCTTGTGTTCGGTCTATGGGTTTACAAGGTGGGCGAGTCGCTCTATGTCAGGAAGAGGGGCGTTAGCTGGTAGAGTGATGGCCGAGATAGAGAGAGGTCTGAGGGGGTACGCGAGGTATAGGGCGTGGCTTGTCTCAGACCTCGTCTCCTGGCCGTTCTGGACCATGTTCTTTTTCCTCTCCATCCTTATGTACTCGCCAGACCTGCTGAAGTCCCAGTACCACCTCAACGCATTGACTTGGAGCTTCTTCTCATTCATCTTGGTCTCATCCTTTACGTGGGCAGCTAACTCCCTCTCGACATCGATACAGCAGGGAATACTTGAGAATGTGCTTGTCTCGGGGGGTAGTGTGAGGCTTCACGTTACGGGAAGGATTGTTATCTCGCTGCTAGACTTCGCGATAGGCGGCCCGTTCCTGCTCCTGATCTCGGCAGTAGGCTTTGGCACCAATATAACTGTAGCCCGGCCCGACCTCATGGTCTTAGCCCTCATCCAAGCCATCGCCTTTCTCTACCTCTTCAGCTCGGTACTATCCATCATGCTCGTAGCGCTGCGTTCCCCGTGGATTGTTCTAAACGTCGTACAGTTCGCTGTTCCATTCACAAGTGGGGCTATACCCGTGGAGGTGCTGCCGCCTGACCTACGGGCCGCCCTCACCTACTCACCATTCTTCTACATCATTCACCCAATCGTAGCCTCTGCCACGGGAAACTTCTATCTCCATCCAGACCAACTCTTCCTCACAGGATTCGTGGTAGTCCTCTCCCTCGCGGCCCTAGGAGTCTGGCTGGAGAAAGCCTTGATGAGGAGGGCCCTTATGAGGGGACGGTTCTCCCTCTTCTGAACCACTCGGCGTCAGATGCTTCTCAGTGCAAGACCCGACAAGAAGTAGCCGAGGGCGAAGGAGCCTGCCGCGAAGACCGCTAGGAACCCGATATGGGGGATTACCAAGGGGCTAATCACCCCCTCGCCTAGGAGAAGTAGTTGTCTCAAGGCTTCTACTCCATGTGTAAGAGGGTTAACTATGGCTAGGGCTCTGAGCCAGTCTGGCATCAAGGAGACAGGGTATAGCGCGCTGCTAGTAAACATCAGCGGCAACGTTATCAGATTGTTTATCGCGATATGATACTCCCAAGTCTTTATCTTCAGAGTCAGCGCTGTTATGATAGTCGAGAAAGATCCGCAGAGCAGTGCAAGCACCAGAAGTGCCGCTAGGAACTCTGCGGGCCCAGCTACGTGGATATGTAGCCCCAGGGCCAGTCCGATCAACATGACTAGGAACGCCTGCGCGACACCCCTAACTACTGAGGAAGCTACCTTCCCGAAGAGGATAGAGCTGCGGTTAATAGGGGCGCATAGTAGCTTGTTTAGGAAGCCGAGCCTTCTGTCCCAGGCCACGGACATCCCACTCGACATGGCCGTGAAGAGAAGAATCACGCCCATCATTCCTACAGCGATGTAGCTGAAGAAGTCTATATCCGAGGACCCGAAGTACCTTGAGAGAACCTCATTGATTATTACGCCTAGCCTTCGCGTCGCCTCAGGCGGGAGCTGGCTCAAGAGGTCCTCAGGGATCCTCAGGAGCCCGGTGAGGTTTAGAGCCTTGCCGTACAGCCCCATCCAGAGAAGTGGCTGAATCGAGGTCATGAAGATGAGTATTGGCGATCTGTACCACTTTTTCAGCTCCCTATAAGCTAATGCTCTGACCTCAGATAACTCTCTCACCTGCTCCTCATCCTCCTGATGGTGATGTTTCTTCTCATCACCTCGTCTCTGCTGCCTCCAACGTCTCTTAAGGACCTGCCAGTCAGCCTGAGGAACACCTCGTCTAAACTCTGCCTCTTCATCTCCGCTCGCCTGACGTCGACTCCGAGCCTGATTAGCTCGCCAAGCAGCTGGGGCATCACGAGCTCACCCCTCTCGACCCAAACCCGGATAACTCCGTTCTCCTCAGAGACCTCCTTAACGCCACGGATGGAGCTGATGGCTTCCCCTACGCTAAAACTTGCATGAGCGAGCTCCAACTCGATCAGGTCTCCGCCGATAGATGTCTTTAGGCTTGTTGGAGTATCTAAGGCCTTTATCCTACCATTATCTATTATCGCTACGCGGTCACACAACGAGTCTGCTTCATCCATGTAGTGTGTTGTCAGGAAGATTGTTACGCCTTGGTCCCTGGCGAGCAACCTGATGTAGTCCCAGATCCTAGCGCGCGTCTGGACATCAAGGCCCAGCGTGGGCTCGTCAAGGAATAGTATCTGCGGTTGGTGGATTAGTGCGCAGCAGATCTCAAGCCTCTTCTTCATTCCGCCAGAGTACGTTTCGACTTTCTTGTCGGCGAATCTCTCTAGCTCCATAAACCTCAGCACTTCTCTCGCCTTTGTCTTAGCCTCGCCTCGCGCTATGTGGTAGAGTGACGCGTGAAGCATTAAGTTCTCATAGCCGGTGAGGTCGTCGTCGACGGTGAGGTCTTGGGGGACGTAGCCGATCACCTCCCTTACCTTTGCCGGCTCCTCCAACACGTCGTAGCCCGCAACCACTCCTCGACCTGAGGTCGGCCTCATGATCGTTGTGAGGATGTTGATCGTCGTCGTTTTTCCTGCACCATTTGGCCCGAGAAACCCGAAGACCTCCCTCTCCGCCACCGTGAAGCTTACATGGTCTACGGCCACAAGTTTGCCGAAGACCTTCGTAAGCTCTATCGCCTCAACCATCGGCAAGACTTTCTCACCCCGACTCTCCGAGCTCTAAGATCCTCCGCCTCGCATCATCTAGGATCTTGATAACCTCCCATAACCTCTCTTTGGGGTATCTAGTATATGCCGTGAGCACCGTCATGCCTAGGCGTCTAGCCGAGTCCAGCAACTCGACACACTCGGGGGAGGATGCTCGACGCCACCTCTCCCTGAAGGCTTCTAAGAGGTCCTCCTTCTCAGCCAGGAACCTGAGACCCGTGTCCGTAATCGAGTAGACCTTCTTTCCGTCCACCTCCTCCGACTTCACCAGACCCTCGTCCTCGAGCCACTGCAGCGTCGGGTATACTGCTCCGGGGCTGGGCGTATACCAGCCGCCAAACATCTCCCTTATGGTCTTTATGACCTCGTAGCCCCTTTTTGGACCGGTTCTCAGCGCTTCCAAGACAAGGACCCTGACGTCCCCCCGGCTCAGCATTTTCAACCCCATAATAAAGGGGTGGTGTATGCCGCCTAAGCCACCTCACCCGGATATATCAAGTATTTTCGCGATATATCAAATTAGCGGGGAGTATAGGCTATGCCCTGGCAGGATATCTCCACCCCCCTAGGGCCTAGCTCGGTCGTCCTGAATTTGGCGCCTGTCAGGTCTCCGACCACCGTTATCCCCGTCGAGGCGTGGGTCGTCAGTGTCGTGGCGCGGATCCTTGACTCGCCGGCTGCGAGGGCCATCCAGATGATCAGCTGGTCCGCGAGGTGTTTGTCTATCGGCGCGCCTGAGGCGAGTTGGTCGAGGGCCTCCCTAACGGCCCTCTTGGCGACCTCCTCAGCCGGAACACCCCTCTCACCCAGAGCATCAAACCCCATCGAGAGCCCATTATCGAGCCTCACAACTATCAGGATCCCCGTACCAGGGTCGACCGAGTTTTTTGGGTCTCCTTTTCTTAGAGCCTCGGTCTCCAAGGTTACCTCCCTAAACCCTGACTTTTTCAGGAGCTCAGAGGCAGTGCTGGCCATTCTGCTGACGATGTGGTCTGGCAGATTGCAGCTGTATGCAAAGACCTCTATGCCCTCTATGCCTGCCTCGACAACCTGTATAGGTCTTATAGAGATTATCGGGCGTGTCCTCACCCTCACTATCCCCTGGCCGCGAGGGTAGAATCCCCTCCTCACAATCTCCAGCTCGGCCCTGACGCCCATCTTGCTTAGCGCTGGCAGGAGCACCCTCTCAATATAGTCTATCGGGGGCGCGAGCGGGTTGTTTGTACCACCCCGTAACTCAACCTCGCACTCACCATCAGCGAAACAAAGGACTGGAAGAAGCGACTGCAGCACCAGGGCCGTGCTCCCAGCCGTCCCCGTGTCAAATGAGTATCGACCAGCCCTAGGCCTCCGACATCTCAAGAATATTGTAGAGGATCCGACGCTCAGGCCCTCCACGTAGGCGTCGCACACCTCCGCCACGGCGCGTATGGCGGCTATGTGCTGAGGCCTAAGCCCCGGCGGGTTGCGCTTAGCCCTGATGTTGTAGACCCTTAGCTCCTCACCTAAGAGCGCGCAGGTCGAGACGGCGTATCGTAGAACCTGACCCCCACCCTCTCCAACAGACCCATCGACGGTTCTGACCATCGCTATGTCCGCCCCTACTAACTGGATCATCGCCGGAGCCTTTAAAGTATCTTCGAGCTAGGCGGGAAGCCCGAGAAGCCTCAGCAAAGCGATATGCGCGTCGCCACGCACTGGATAGTATATGATGAACCAAATCAACTGTGCCCCGAGCGTGAACGCAGCTACGTAGCTAGGCACCCCTCGTTTCAGGAGGATATCGCTGACGGCTATCGCTAGTATGGGAACTGTAAAGTAAAAGTAGAATGGGTATACCCAGCGGTTGAGCAGGTATGCTAGTGGGAAGTAAGCGAGGTAGTTGGAGAAGAGCCAGACCGTGTAGAGTGTGTCTACCGCCCTACTTCCCCCAGTAGGTACCTCCGATCGAGACCTGAAATAATTTATGATCTGGAGTAGGCCCTGAGGCAGAGAGAAGATAATTGTTATCCAGAAAAGCCACCAGAGTGGGCTCTGTATACCATAATAAAGGACCGGGTGATGCTCTCTCCCGTCAACAGCCACTGCCACAACATAAAACCCCATCGGCCTAAATCCACCAACCGGCATCACCCAGCTTAGCGGGAGGTCGACCACCACCTCGCCATGCTGATCGCTGTGGACGCAGGAAAGTAGAGAGATGCCTTCTTCACAGTTAAACCGTAGAGATGAGTGGTAGCTCAAGATAAAGTCGAGATGTGCGAACGGGTGGGGATAGGCCCCGAACTGGTAATCATAGATGGCAAGGCCCGCAGTAAAGAGCGCGCCAAGAACTAGGCCATAGACAACGACTTGGTTCAGGACCCGGGAGGCCCTCTCCGCGGCGCCCACTCCACCTCTCGAGGAGTACAGAGCATCTAGAAATATGATCCCAAACGCGGTCAGGAGCGCGCTTGTCTTTGAGAGCGCTGAGGCCGCAAGGGAGAGCAACCCAAACGGGCGCCTACCTGAGATTATAAGGTAGCACCCTAGCAGCGCGAAAAAAAGCGACGGAGCATCGAGGATCGCTATTGACGATATGTTGAAGCTCATCACGTCGAGGGCGAAGAGCGACATGGCTAAGAGCGCCAGCCTGGGATCTCCGGTCAACCTTCTAGCAAGCAGGTAGAGGACTGGAAGCGAGAGAGAGCCTAGCAGAACCGAGGGGAGGCGCCACGCCACCGGCCCGTCGCCTAGAAACATGATAGAGTACATGATCAAATACTTCACCAGTGGGGGATGCTCGTTGTTGGCCGGCTCGCCGCGGAGCATTTTACGTATGGCTGGTATGTAGTGGGCCTCATCAAAGACGAATCCGCAGTTGGCGGTTTGGTCGATACAGTTTGTGGGCGGTAGCTCCGGCGAGGGAACATTTATCATGGCCAGCTTTAGAGCAAAATAGGTAATAGTTATCGCCGCGACAACGAGTGAAGGCCTCCTAAAGATCTTCAGGATCCCCAAGGCAGGTCCACCTACCTGCTGAGGACGATCTCTATGAAGCTAATCGGCCGCTGCTTATCGTCGATAGTTATTAACTCAGTCCCGATCTGTATCTTTTCTATCTTGACCTCACCGAGAAACCCACGCTTAAGTATGTTGACAACGTCGACGCAGGTGCTAATCCTCTGTCCCCGCCCCCTAAGAATCACTTTATCACTACCGCGGTTAAAGCTTGTCAAGCAAGCTGTTACGTATCGCAGCGGCGGCTTCTTACCCACGATAATTTTTGTCTCCAAGCTTGTGAGCTATCATAAGTTTATCGTCCCTAATAATAGTTATTCGCGTTTCCATCTTACAGGATTGGGAATAAGCCGGCGCAGACTGCGGTGAATATGAGTAGGCCCAAGTATAGTGCGGCGTGTCTCCTAACTCTTCGGGCAAGGCTTCTGAAAGCCTCGTCCGTATAGATCATCACGCCCCTGTGTACGACCCTCAAGTACTTGGCCTCGGCTTCCTCCAAACTCTCAAGGGTTTCCTTGGACAACTTTGAGAATGTTTCCACCACCTCCTCCTGACTGATTTTTTCGCCCACCGCGACATATCCCCGGCCACCTAGGATGACGCCGTTAACCGCGTGGGTGTCTGTCGTTATGAGCTCGGCCTGTTCCCATCCCTGCTCTTTCAGGCTGCTGGTCAAGGCGGTACGCAGGTGGGGGAGGGCGTTGTTCCCATCCACAACCGCGAGGGCCACCTTCTTACCCCCAATCTCCAGCCCTAATAATGAAAAGCCGCAAGGGCCTATCCCCTGATCGTAGCGGGCCGAGCCGACACCACTTTGCGCGACCGATAATCTCAAGCTTCCCCTCCACCCATCCCCCAGTGAAGCGCACTGCTTGACCAGCCTCATGACGGCTGAGATCTCTTCTTCTCTAAGCTTTTTGCAGGTGGGGGAGAAGGAATGGTGAGGATCAATGACCGTGACGTTGTATTCGTCGGCGAACGCCGCCACTTCTTCTGGCAGATCCTCCATCGGGCGCGGATGAAGACTTATTATAGCGATCCTCCTCCCAGCCAGCTCAAGTGTCAACGAGTGGCTTCCATCAACCTCAATCTGAGGGTATAGCACTGCCTCGCGGCTCCAACCATCCGATGGAGCCTCAATCTTTGAAACGATCTCTCTAGCTATCAGTGCAGCCTGTCTGCTAGAGATAATGTCGGATCTATGGGTGCTGCAACCCTTTACAGCTATGGCCGTAAAACCCCTCCTGCCTGCCTCAGCCTCGACTAGCCAGTTAAGCATGGAGCTTCCCAGTCTCCTGAAGGGACCCATATGGAAAGGAAGCACCACGAGAGCTACCAGCCGGCCTGTCCTGCGTCCTTTAAGTAGGAACAGCTCGGAGACCTTCTCAACGCTCTTTCCCAGCCCCTCAAGCGCGCCCTCCAGCGGGTTTGGGTCGCTCTCAAGCATCAGTTTAGATAACCCTCGCGCTAGTCTGAGTGATGAAACCCCATCTCTATCTTTTTTACCAAGGAGGATTATCGTGGCCGACCCTGTCGCAGCGCCTAGGGCTACTGAGAGCGGCAGTAGGAGGGGATTTGAGAGTTGGAATCCAACCGTCACCAGTAATGAGGATGTTAATGGCTCGGCCAGAGACCAAGGCACCGCGGTTCTAGCTCTGTCGCCATCGAGCACCGACGTTAGGGTTACCCGAAGATAAGATACCGCGGCGAACAGGGCCGAGAATAAGGTGGTTTGGAGGCCATACACTCCCCACAACGTCTTGGCCCCCCAGGATATTGCGAGTATGGCTAGGGCCGGATAGTTCGTCAGGAGTGTTGCCTGGACTAGCCGCCTATAGGTGGAGTGAAGGGGTAGTCCACGAAAGATCCTTATCGCCGCCTTGCTCAGCAAGAGCGGGACCACGCCCAGAGCCGCGAACACTGCAGCAAAGGACGCGCCTCCATCACCCATTACCAGCCACGCGAGGAGTCCCGCCAGCCCAGCCGTCGCGAGCACTAGGAGGTCAGAGAACCTGCTACCCGGGATAGCGAAGATATACTTATACTTCGAGGCCAAATACTCGGCGGGATCATCCATATCGCTCGGCATCAAGACTGGCACGTGGGATCATATAAATGGTGAAACGCTCTCCAAGTGCTCGGTTGGCTCTGTTTAGCCGCAAATAGGGGGGCTGGAGGGGTCGTCGGCAGGGCTTAGAGGCTAGGAAAAAGCCTAAATCTGCTCATCCAGGAAAGAGCTCCTCAATATTCTCGGCGCCCCTCTCGTCTAGCAACTTTATGAGCCCATTCCGGATATTTCGAACAACCCTAGGCCCGTGGAGGGCTAAGGCTGTATAAATCTGCACGGCCCTAGCCCCCGCTTCAAACGCCTCGGTAACGTCCTCCGCTGTGAAGAGGCCTCCGACGGCGAACAACTCGCATCTCCCCTCGAGTATCTTGGAAGCCGCGCGGACGGTCTCTAGCATGTGGGGTTTTAGTTGGCGGCCGCTCAGCCCTCCGAATCCTGTGGAGAGGCGCGGCTCCTCGACAGGAAGCGTGTTTACGGCCGTCACGGCATCCATCCCACCCCCGGCCCAGATCTCTATGGCCCTAAGAATCTGGGTGCGCAGCTCTGCTCTAGCCAATGGTGGGACCTTAAGGATGATGGGCGCCCACCTCACCGTTGAGAGCTCCGCGACTAACTCCCGAATGAACTCTGGGCTCCAAAGGCGTGTGGCGCCAGAGAGACTCGGCGAGCTTAGATTAACCTCCACACCCGCCACGACCCCCCTCAACGCCTCGTAACACTCGACAAGCTCCCTAACCTCGGATCCGGCGATGCTGGCCACCACGGGAATGCCGGCTCTAGCCACCTCACGCCTCAAATTGTCTGCGAAGACCTTCACCCCAGGGTTTGGGAGACCCATCGCGTTGACAAGGCCGTCGGGGCCCTTCCTAACTATCCGAGGCTTCACATTCCCTTTACGCGCTTGAAGCGTCGCCGACCCAGCCACCACGAAGCCAAAACCCAGCGCCGCAAGGCTCGAGACGTGTCTACCCGTCTTGTCGAAGCCAGCCGCAAGCCCGACAGGCGGGCTAACCTCACCGATAACCGTCCTGACCCTGAGTCTCCTCGGAGTCTCCCCGATCCTGACGGCCCTCAGCCTCAGCAGGGCCAACCCGGCCCTATGTGCCTCCTCGGGGGGAAGCAGCTTCAGGACTCTATGCACAATATCCTCCAAGAACCGCAACTGGAGAACAGCACCCCTATCCCGGAAAAATATGGGTTCGGGCTACTTATGTAGATCCGCGGGCTCGTCGGCCGAGGCCACTATCTCGGCGGACCATGGGCAATACTGGCCAACGACGTCAACCCAGTAGTCGAGGTCGCTCTCCACGTGGCTGGGGAGTCCGTCGCAGAGTTCGATGGAGGCGTCCACCATCCTGACGCTCTCGGGCTTGAGGTGCCAGCTCCAGGGCATGTTGAACCCCCCATCTCCTCTAGCCAGCTCCCCCAAGGGAAACATACGGTTAAGTCCCGCCATCCTCTCCTCGGCAAGTCTCAAAGCTTCACCATCGGTAACCTTCACCACAAACTTCTCACCCTGCACATCAACGAGGAAGTATCGACCCGCGGCAGGACGTGTGGTGAAGCCTCCAAAGAGAGCAGCATAGTATGAGCCCAGCACCGCGCAGGCCGAGATTATGACCAGAGTGAAGATCCATCTGCGCCTCAAGTACACCGCCTCAGCATATGAAAGCCCCAGCATGGAGGAGGCTCGGCCACGCCACTACGTGGGCTCTCGGTCCGCGCTAGTAAACCCTTTCCCACTCCTTTACCTGTGGCCTCCGGACACCCCTCACGACATAGGGGTCGGAGGAGGCTATTCGGAGGGCCTCCTGCAAACTCTCAGCATTAATAATGTATAGCCCACCACTACCGTCCGTAAAGCGTCCCGAGACCAGTAGGATGCCCCTCTCCTTCATAGAGGCGATGTAGTTCAGATGGCTCTGTCGAAGATCTTGGGGGATCTGGGCACCCGCGACAGCCTCCAGTATGACTACGTAGTACGGCAGTTCAGCCCCACCTGCTCAACAGCTCGGCAGCGGCATTTTAAAAACTGTTCCTCCGCAGAGAAGTGGCACCCACCTCAGTCTACTTGGAGGCCCTACACTCCTCTATAAACGAAGCTATGAGTCTCGCGGCCTCTGTAAGCGTGTTTATGGGGGCTGAGATGGTGATCCTGAAGTGTCTCTCTCCTCCTGCCCCGAAGGCGCGGCCAGGGATCGTGATCACGCCCTTACTCTTGGCGAGCTTGTTGCAGAAGGCCTCTGAGTCCATCTCTAAAGGTATCTTGGGAAATAGGAATATTCCGCCCTCCGGAAGGAGGACCTGCACCCCCGCTTCTGACAATTCCCGCCACATGCCATCCCTCCTATCTCTATACTCGGCAACCTTGGCGTCTATCAAACGCTCAACCTCCCGGGATCTCAAGGCGAAGAGAGCGACATACTGCGCCACGCTGGGCGGACAGGCGTTTATAAAGGTTTGAAGCCTCATCACGCGGGAGTATAGGTGCTCCGGGATGATCATATACCCAAGCCTCCACCCCGTCATGGCGAGTGTCTTCGAGAAGCTGTTAACTATTATGATCCTGTCATAGCTGTCCCAGAACTTGGCTAGGCTCGTGTACCGCCCGGTGTAGTCAAACCTCTCGTAGACCTCGTCGGAGATGATGTAGACGCCGCGTCTCTTACACTCATCTACTAGGGCGCCTATCAGATCCTCGTCATATATGCTTCCCGTCGGGTTTGAGGGACTGTTAATTATGACGGCGCAAGTTTTTTCGCTTATCTTCGAGGCGAGCGTCTCCGCCCTCGGCTTAAACCCCTCCTCCATCCTTGTTGGGACCTCGTAGACTCTGCCACCAAGTATTAAGGTTAGGGCGCTGAAGGAGGGGAAGGTCGGCGTAGGAATCACGACTTCACCCCCGCTTCGGAGGACAGAGGCGATTGACATGAAGAGGGCGTTAGAGGCACCTGGAGTGATAATGACGTTTTTAGACGTTATCTCACACTTCCACCTACGCTGGTAATACTTAGCAACCTCCTCTCGAAGGTCAGGTATCCCAGCCGTCTGGGTATACTTATTGTAGCCGGACATTATCCGCCTCACAGCCTCCTCTTTAAGCATGTCAAAGAGATCGTGGTCAGGCTCGCCTATACCAAGATTGATCGAGTTGCGCGAGCCTTCTATAGCGTCAAAGTATTGAGCAATCAGCGATAGTATGTCGGCGGCACCCCTTTCGACTCGTTCGTCCAAGCTCACCAAATATTCAACCTTCCACTCAATTTTAGCTTTCACCCTGCCCTTCGTCGCCTTCTCCAAACTTATTAGCAGGAAACGCGACTTTATTTTAGAGAATGCCACTCACAATTGCACTATGCCAGATTAAGGTAAGTGACTGCATCAACGAGAGCCTCAAGTCCTTTTATAACCTATTCTCGAGCTTGGCGAGAAAGGAGGTCGATGTGGCAATACTTCCAGAGGGGTGGACTACTTTAGACCCTCCGGCTCAAAGGCCGGATCCAGCCGAGGACGCGGGCCTCGTGGTTGAGCGACTCAGCGGGCTAGCCGAGGAACTATCTCTCTGGATTCTGGGCGGAGCACTCTACTTGAGGCGTGGGGAAGACACCTTCGTGAGCTGCCCCGTCATCGATGATAGGGGCCGGGTCGTGGCTTGGCAGGATAAGATCCATCTCTTTCAGTCAGAGTCCAAGCTATTCAAGCCTGGAACGAGGCTTGAGCCCATAAGAGTAAAGGACACGATGTGCGGCATCTTGATCTGCCACGATATTGCTTATCCGGAGGCAGCGCGGAGCCTGGTTCTAAAGGGTGCCGAGGTAATCTTCAACCCCTCCAAGATCGTGGCCCGAGGTATCGAGGCATGGCACCTGTACATCAAGGTCCGGAGCCTGGAGAACAGGGTCCCCGTCTACGGCGTCAATGTCTGGTGCGAGCCCAGATTCCGCGGAGGAAGCATCGCTGTCAAGCCGGTTGACTGGGGAGAAAACATCTTCATGCCACAGACCACTATAGCTGAGCCTGGGGAGTCTGTGCTGATTGACGTGCTAGACCCATCCTCCCTCTCGGGGCCAAGGGGCGAGAGGCTCTCGAAGAGAATGCCGGAGGCATATTCAGGCCTCCTCTCGTCGAGGAATAAGTTCGCGGGGGACGGGGCTTCTTGAGCTACGACGAAGACCGCGTATATCGCCGCGTGTTCAGGAGAGAAGCGCTAACCGAGATCAAGAACAGGATGCTTGAGAAGGACGCCTCTCTCGAGTCTTCTGCCTTTGAAGAGGTATTCGACAAGATGACGCTCATGATACTTTACGAGCTCATTAGAAGAGGAGTATTTTCCGACTTCTACGGAGTTATAAGCGCCGGCAAGGAGTCCCGTATATATCATGCCAAGAATGCGAAGGGGGAGGAACTTGCTGTCAAGATCTACCTAGTCAATAACACCGAGTTTAGGAAGAATAGAATGATCTATGTCGCCGGAGACCACAACTTTCAGCGGGTAGGGTCCTCTCTGAGGAAGTTCATATATAGCTGGGCGAGAAGGGAGCTGAGGAACTTGGAGCTCGCGTATAATGCAGGCGTCCCTGTCCCGAAACCTTATACCGTGGAGGGAAACGTACTAGTCATGTCATTCCTAGGAGTGGATGGTGTGAGGTATCCGCTCCTTCGCGAGACTAGCTACACTGCCGACGAGTATGCCGGTCTTTACGGGCTTGTAATTGAATACATAAGACGGCTTTACAATGACTCCGGCCTCATCCACGGAGACCTAAGCGAGTACAATATCATGGCACCCGACCCCCGCACAGTGTATTTCATAGACCTGTCTCAATCAGTCCTCCGAGACACACCCTACGCGGAGATACTGCTTATGAGGGATCTGAGGAACGTGAGCCGGTTCTTTGAATCACGGGGGGTGGATGTCCTTGATGAGCGTGAACTCTTCGTGGAATTGACGGGTAAGGATCCTCCCTCGGAACTCACACCCATATAGAGAAAAGGACAGGCGACACCATATGGACATCCAAGAGAGGACTAAATCATAATCTGATAGAGTAATCTTTGCTCCATCAGAGATATATTATTATAGATCTTCCGCGGGTCACTTTCTAGAAATGACGATATGGCATGGTGACCAGCATAAGAGGAAAAAGAGCGGGGGAAAGAAGGGAATACACAGGGGGAAGCGTCGCTTCGAGAGGGGCCGCGACCAGATCTATGCGCTCTTAGGCGAACCTGAGAGGACCGTGGTTAGGGTGAGGGGAGGGAAAGTCAAGCAGGTCCTCGTCTCCGATAGGTTTGCAAACGTCTACGACCCAAGGAGCCATAAGGTTGTTAGGACGGAGATCCTACGCGTCAAGTCTAATCCTGCAAATAGAGACTTTGAGCGAAGAGGAGTGATAACGTGTGGAGCGATAATCGAGACGAAGCTGGGGGACGCTAGGGTCACTTCGAAGCCTGGATCAGACGGAGTGGTCAATGCAGTGCTGCTAAGCTCGTCAGCCGCATGATTAGGAGAGAGGGATACTTAGTCTGGATAAGATCGTTTGACGTTAGGAAGAGCAAGTCTGAGGGAAGGCGCGTCCCTGCGAATCTAGCAGTCAAGAACCCCACACCTGAGATGATAGTTAAGGCTGCAGAGAGCCTCGGGTGGAGGGCGGAGCCCCTGCCTCTGAGCCACCCGTCTGAGTGGTGGAGAAAAGGAGCCGCTGTTCTTATCATGCCTCCGGCTGGCGTGACGAAGCAACGAGCGATCAGGCTTATCGCTCAGAAAATGCGGGGAGAGAGGTATTGAGTGATACACATGTTGTGTTGGGTGAGGTGCTTAAAATTGTACGTGAATATGCAGTTGTTAGGGCCTCCATCCTGCCAAGCCTCATGGAACACGTCTATGATCTAAAGGGCTCACATATAGGCCACGTATCAGATGTCTTCGGACCTGTTGAAGGATTCTATGTGGTAGTCCGGATAGATACTAGAGCGCCGAGACTCGCTCCCGGAGAGAAACTCTTCCTCAAGGCGAAGAGGGAGCAAGTCAAATCTTAAAGAACCATCTAGCGTGTGGAGGCGACCTTCTTTAGGTTGGCGACAAGCTCGCGCACTTTAGACTTTGCCAGATCTTCCATGATTCTCGCCCCGAGACTGGCCGCGACCCCTCCAACAGACACATCGGCAGCCCACTTCACGAGAGACCTTCCCTTCTCCTGCTCAATCAGGTCAAGATCTATCCTGAGATCGACTGTTGACTGCATTCCAGTCCCGTGACCTGTGACGGATATATGGCTGGGCTCCCGCAGGTCGGTGTACCTAAACAACATGCCAATATTCCCACTTAGCAGGCCCACCTTCAGCCTAAACTCTGCGTAAAAGCTCCCGGCGTCGCGCGGCTCAAACTTCCTCAGGTCAGGCAGAGCCCTCGACAACCTGCTAGGATCCGTCAAAAGCTTCCAGACACTTTCAGGAGGAGAAGGAACCTCGAAAGACCCCTCTAACTTCATGTGCCCGTCAACTTAACACCCTCCCACAGCCTTTTAACAATTTCTAAGAGGCCCCGTCCACTCTTGTCGAGGGAAAAATTTTATTAAGTCAGACTGAAGTTACTACCGTAGAGTGGTCGATAATTTGCGTGGAGCAGAGCTCATAAAGAACTTATCTATTGATATGTTATTGAATAAGCTAGAAGAGCATCTATACGTCGCCGATAGGAGTCTCGCTACCGCTTTGTATCTCGCGATCAAGATGAAGAAGCCCCTCTTAATAGAGGGCGAGCCTGGCTGTGGGAAGACCGAGATCGCCAAGGTTTTAGCAGAGATTCTTGAAACTGACCTGATTAGGCTCCAGTGCTATGAGGGGCTAGACGCCTCGGACGCTATATATGAGTGGAACTATCCTAAGCAGCTACTCTATATCAGGCTCCTGGAGAGCCAAGGAAGTATGAAGGATGTAGAGTCAGAGATCTTCAGCGAAAGGTTCCTCCTTAAGAGACCCCTCCTAGCAGCCATAATGCATGAGGGTGAAGTGCCCCCAGTGTTGTTGATCGACGAAATAGACCGCGCCGATGAGGAGTTCGAGGGCTTTCTGCTCGAGTTTTTGGCGGAGTTCCAGGCAACCATCCCCGAGATTGGAACCATCAAAGCGCGGCAGCAACCCATTGTAATACTCACCTCTAACAGGACGAGGGAGGTAGGCGATGGCTTGAAGAGGAGGTGCCTCTACTACTACCAGTCTTATCCAAGTAGGGAGAGGGAGTTAAAGATCTTGAAGCTTAAGGTAAGAGGCCTCCCCGACAACGTGGTGGAGAAGATCGTCGACTTCGTTAACCTGATCAGACAGAGGCAGGACATATTGAAGAAGCCGGGGATCTCTGAGTCTATTGACTGGGCCACAGCGCTCGCCAAACTGTCGGCCAAGGATTTAACTCGAGACATAGTCCAGTCTACTCTGCCATGCATTGTGAAGACTCAGGAAGATCTCCAGAGGCTGGACATCGACTCCATGCTCTCCATGCTGGGAGGCAGGAGCACTTAGGATGAACCTCTACACATTTGTGACAGATCTTTCCCGGGTTCTCCGTAAGTATGGGCTTAAGGTGGGCATCTCAGAGTCGATAGATGCCTGTGAGGCGATATCACTAGTCGCCGGGGGAGGGGTGCAGGATCTCTTGACGGCTATACGCGTCACAATGGTGAAGGATCCGACGAGGTACCATCTAATTGAAGAAGCAATCCAGGAGGTCGCGTCGGGGGCTGGGGGAGGTGGTGATCGGGGGGAGAGCGAGGGGCAGGAGGGTGAACAGGCTGGCTCTTTGCGTGGCGGGGCCCAAAGAGGTAAAGGCCAGGAGCAGGAGAGGGTGAGCACACAATACGTGATGTACAGCCCAGCGGAGGCCCTACACAAAAGGACGCTCAGGCCCCTCGACGTAACCAAGCTCCGGACGGGCAGGCGGATCATAAGGAGGATGAAGAGGCGTTTGGCAGTTCTTCCGGGCCGACGCTCCAAATATTCAAAGCATGGAGAAATAGAGTTTAAGCGGACCATCAGAGAGAGCTTCAAGACCTTCGGAGAGATAGTTGAGTTCAAGAGGACGCTGAAGACCCTCACAAGGGCGCGGCTAGTCGCCCTGATTGACATAAGCGGCTCCATGGACACTTATACCGACTGGCTCGTAAGGGCCATGTACCTGTTCAGCCGATTCACTAGACGCGTAGAGATTTTTGTGTTCAGCACAAGGCTCAGGCGTGTGACAGACTACCTCCTCGTCTCCAATCTAGAGGAGATACGTAGACGGCTCTCCGAGGAACTGGACCTATGGGGGAGCGGAACAAGGATCGGATACTGCTTGAAGACCTTCCTCGAATCTTATGGTAACCTGGTTGATAAAACCTGGGTGGTTATAATCGTGAGCGATGGATGGGACACGGGAGAGCCCGAGCTGCTGAGAGAGAGTATAGAGATGCTGCGGCAGCGCGTGAGCAGGATTATCTGGCTCAACCCTCACTCTGATAAGCCTGGCTTCAAGCCCCTCACCATAGGCATGCTGACTGCCTTACCGTACATCGACATACTTGCAGGCACCAGCATCATGGAAGACTACCACTCATTCCTCACATTCTTCGGCAAATCTATAAAGCCTATGAAGAGGTCTCGCTACCAGGCCAGATATGGTGTCTCAGCGAGGCCCATATAGAGCTATTACAGACTTCCGGGAGATAGGTGAGGTCCTAGAAGAGGTACGCGGCAGAGTGCGCCCCCTAGTGCGAACCGTTTTCATGAGGACGCGCGACGCTGTGGGCATGGTTGTCGCGAGGGAGGTGGTGGCGCCTAGAGACCACCCGCCCCTGCATATGTCTCATATGGACGGCTTCGCTGTCAGAAGCACCGACACCAGGGATGCCTCTGAAGAGAGGCCTGTTTTCCTCAGGGTGGTCGGCTCGATAGGGCCTGGGCAAACCTCCGAGCTCCTTGATAAGGGCTGCGCGGTTAGGATACACACGGGTGGCTACTTGCCGGAGGGCGCAGACGCCGTCATTAGGCAGGAGGAGATCGCCATAGCCGATGGCGAAAAAATAGGAGTGACGCGCCCCCTAGAGCCGATGGAGAATGTCGTACCAGCCGGGAGCGAGGTCAGGGGGGGAGAGGTGCTGGTCAGAAGTGGTGAGGTCTTAAGACCGGCTATGGCCTCTCTTCTTGAGACTCTGGGCATAGCTATGGTGGAAGTTAGAGCGCCCGTGAGAGTAGCTATAGTGTCGTTCGGGGACGAGCTCACTGAGGATCCGGAAGAGGTCCAACGAGGAAAGCTCCTAAACTCTCACGCCTACCTCGTGTACCACATGGTTAAGAGGCTTTTCTGCGACCCCATGAAACCCATCATCGTCCCTGACGACCCACGGCAGATAAGGGAGGCGACAACTCGTTCACTAAGCAGCTCGGACTGTGTTTTGACGATAGGTGGGTCGAGCGTGGGCGATATTGATCTCGTTAGTGCCGAGCTCAAACGCCTAGCTGAGCTCTTCATACAGGGGATAAAGCTCCAGCCGGGGAGGGTTGGCGGAGCTGCGGTGATAGGTGGGAAGCCGCTCATCATGCTTCCTGGGCTCATACACTCCACTGTGAATGTTTTTAACTATTTGGCAGCACCCATCTTAGCGCATTTAGGTGGTACCAGCATAGAGCAGTTTATGCTGAGGGTTAGGGCCTACCTAGATTCTGATATACACTTTCCCAAGAGACGAAACTTCGTGAGGGTCGTTTGGGTAACATTGTCCCGGAGGGCCGACGCTTACTACGCACGGCCGAACATAACCGACGCGTCCAACATCAGGAGTATCGCAGAGTCACACGGCTACGTAGAGATCCCCCCAATGGTTGTAGATCTAAAAGCTGGACAGCGTGTCGAGGTCAAGATACCTCTCTGGCTAGCTGGATACGGCTTGAACATTTTCGGCAGGGACTTGTAACACTTAATATCCCTCGCTTCCAGAATTCATCAGGGCGTTGAGAATTTTCAAGAGTGAGGAGAAGCTTTCCCCCGAGTACGTGCCTCCGAGGCTACCCCACAGAGAGCGCGAACTCAGCCTCCTCGAGACCTTCTTCTCCAGCTACCTCGCGGGGCGACCGGCGGTGGCGGTCAGGGTGCTTTTAGTGGGCTCGGTTGGGACTGGAAAGACGGCTCTGTGCAAGCTTTTTGGCAGAAGGCTCGTGGAGACGGTAAACTTTGCGAGATATGTCCACATAAACTGTAGAATCCACTCCACCCTCAGCTCGATCCTTAAGAAGATCGTAGAGTCCCTGGGGGCTCCTCTTCCAGTTAGAGGGCTATCGACCGAGGAGCTCGGGGGAAGGCTGATGGATCTGCTCGAGAAGAAGAGGATGCTACTCGTCATCGGGCTTGACGAATTCGACGGCTTCCTCCGAAACGATCCACAGGGTGTCTATAAGATACTGAGGCTTGGAGAGGAGAGGCAGGAACTTGCACGCATCTCGACCATCGCGGTCACGAGGAACATAGAGATCATGGACCAGCTCGACGAGGCTGTGCGAAGCATGTTCCAGGCAGGTGTGATGTATCTGGATGAGTATAGCGCTGACCAACTCAGCGATATAGTTGATTTTAGGAGCTCGGAGGCTTTTCACGAAGGCGTTCTAAGCGAGGACGCTAAGTCCCTAATAGTGGATATCGCTGCGGAGCGGGGAGACGCTAGGTATGCGGTCGAGCTGCTCTGGAGGTCGGGCAAGTATGCAGAGAACGAAGGCTCTCCAAGGATAACTCCTGAGCACGTCAGGAAGGCCGCGGCTAGCATATACCCCTCTATCAGGCGAGAAGTCCTCACGTTCACCTCTAGGCACGAGAAGATGCTCTTGCTGGCCGCCTCGAGGTTTCTCCAGAACTCCGACCGCTCATACATCACATCCAGCGAGCTCTACCAAAACTACCGCGTAGTGTGCGAGGAGTACAAGGTAGCTCCCAAATCCTACACTAGGATCTGGGAGTATATGCAGAAGCTAGAGGACCTCGGCCTGATACGGATAAAGATATCGAGTAGCGGGGCGAGAGGGAGGAGAAGTCTGATAACTCTGCCGGGAATACCCGCATCGATAATGGCTAGGGAGATCTCCGCCTTGCTCGAGTCGTCCTCGGACGAGGAGTAGCCGGTTCATGTTTGGGAGGCGCGGCCCGCTCCCTCTCTAACCCTCCAGTAGTGGTCCTCCCTGAGAAGACCGTCTTTATGGCCTGAACCTCATCAGGACTCAGACCATAGTGCGCTGATATTCCTTGCTCGCCCCTACGCAACATCTCTGCAACGTAAGGAAGCATCTCTATCGCCGCCTTAACCCTCGACATCTTGGACTTCGCGGCTATCTTTGCAGTCGCCTCCTCGATCCTGGATCGAAGCTCCCTTGTCTGCTGCATGAACCGTATCTTGGAGGGAAACTCGAATCCTGCCCCTCTTTCGCCGCTAGCTGTCTTCACTATCCCGGGGCCGGCCCCCACGAGAGGTGTGATGTATCTGGTCAGACTCCACATTTGGTACCTCTTCAGCCTGGCGTGATGATGATCGGCGTCGGCCAGTATCTTCAGCGTCTCGGCCAGCGCCGCCGGCTTCTGGTATTGTTTAAAGACGTTGTCGTAAACCCAAGTGAAGATCTGGTCGAGGTCTAGCTCTGTGTTCATCGTTAATTGCCGGCCCTCAGTAGCCTTCTTGGCCCCAAAGACCGCGGCCAAGACATCGAAAGCGTTCTTCTCCCTATCCCTCTCGCCGAGATAGGAGAAAAGCAACGAAGGGTTCGCACTCATCGATGATAATAACTGAAGATCGTTTATCGCGGCCCTCATATCCCCCTCCGCCCTCTCCGAAATCTCCTTAAGCGTTTCCTCATCAACCTCCAGACCCTCTTTCTCTGCGATCACCTTTAGATGCCTCAATACCTCGTCCTTCCTCACCTTGCTGAACTTAATCATAGGCGCCAGCTCCCTCAATGGGGCGAGCCGCGGATCCCATGGGTCATTAGCAACAAGAACTATCGGGACGCGCGACATCCTGATAAGTGAAGAAAGAACCGCCACCCCGCCCGCCGACTCTTTACCAGCGATCCCATCAACCTCATCCACAAGAATTATTCTCTTCCTTGTCCCAGCTATCGTGGTTTGGGAGGCGGAGGCTCCGACTAACGCCTTCAGCCTCTCACCACTCCTCTCGTCGCTCGCGTTTACTTCAACCAAATCCCACCTGTATTCGTTTGCGTAGGCCAGGACTAGGCTCGTCTTCCCTACACCTGGGGGCCCAACAAGCATAACGGCCTTCGATGATGGTGTACCTCTCTCCCACCCCCGCATCCATTCTAGAAACTGGTTGACGGCCTGTTTGTTTCCAACAACCTCTCGGACATATCTGGGCCGATACTTCTCAGTCCAGGGTATAGACATGTCCTACTTGCTCTCGTGGGCGGCGGCGTATAGATGGGTCAGAAACATCATCAGCTGAAGCTCCGGCGTCGCGCCTTGGGATAGCCTGAAGTCAACCTCGCCGAGTAGCGAGATGAGTGTGAGCTTCTTATGCTCAGGAATATTCAGATAAAAGATCTCGCGATACATCTGTCCTATAAGGTCTCTCTCAGAGGCCCCGTTGACGTAGAGGATTGTTCTGAGCTGATTCCTCGCCTCCTCGAGTTTTCCTGCTACGGCGAGCTCCATTAGCCTACGCACCTCGCCGCCCCAGGCTATACCCGCAACCTGGTAGACCAGCGAGTCGTCTATATCTCTGCTGTAGGTGGAAGCTGTTTGTAGAATGTTTATGCAGCGCCTCAGATCCCCCTCCGTGACTTCATATAGAGCCTTCAGTGCTTGGCTCGAAACCTTCAGGTTTTCTTTATGCGAAATCCTCTCTACCGCCTGCTTGACGTGCTCGAATTCTATCGGCTTAAACTTAAAGACGGCGCACCGCGACTGTATCGGCTCTATGATCCGGTTTGCGTAGTTTGCCGCTAGTATGAAGCGGCACGTCGCGGAGAACTGCTCCATAACTCTCCTGAAGGCGTGCTGTGCGTCTGCGGTGAGCATGTCCGCCTCGTCGAGTAACAGGATCTTAAACCCTATGCCGCCTATAGGGACGGTTCTTGCGAATCCCTTCACCTTCTCCCTAATCACGTCGATCCCCCTCTCGTCGCTCGCGTTAATCTCAAGAAAATGCCCATCATCTATGTAGCGGGGTCCGAAGAGGTCTGCCGCGAAGGCGTGCGCCGTGGCGGTCTTACCTACTCCTGGAGGACCCGCGAACAACATGTGTGGAGCCATGCGCGTCTTAACCATCGTTTGAAGGCTGGTCACGACCGCCTCTTGGTTTATGATGTCGGCTAGGGTTCTCGGCCTATACTTCTCTATCCAGGGGATTGTCTCCTGTAGAGCCAACCGCCACCAAGTTTATCTCACCAGCCTACACTTTAGGTTTTGCATCTCCGGCAGGAGAAGAGCACCTTTGAGTAAAAACCCGAGAAGCTGGACCGGTCGATGCCTCGCCGTGTAAGTAAGTGAGCATTATATAAGAGTTGATGTGGTTTAACATGGGATGTTCGAGTATAAGGGTCTAAAGATTACCTGGCTGGGACACGCGGGGTTCAGGATCAGTGGGGCGGGACACGAGGTTGTCTTCGACCCATACCAGGTCAAAACCAGTGAACAGAGGCCCGCGTCCGTAATATTCATAACTCATGATCATTTCGACCATCTCTCGTCCACGGATATTATGAGGTATTCCTCCAAGCAAAAGACTGTCATAGTTGCCTCAAAGAACTGCATGGCGGGTCTTAAGGGAATCCCCTATAAAGAGTATGTTCTAGTTAAGCCTGGGGATGAAGGGTCTGTCTCAGAGGTGAAGTACAGGGTAGTTCCGGCATACAACATCACCAAGTTTAGAGCGCCGGGGGTAGTGTATCATCCTCCGGAGTATGGTGGTGTGGGGTACGTGGTGGAGCTAGCGGGTACGAGGATATATCATGCAGGAGACACGGACTTTATACCTGAGATGAAGAATCTCGGGAATATTGATGTTGCACTCCTGCCCGTCAGCGGCACGTACGTCATGACGGCCTCTGAGGCAGCTCAGGCCGCAAATACGATCAATCCGGCTGTCGCGATACCCATGCATTATGGGGCAATAGTGGGGTCCAAGGAGGATGCTCTAGAGTTTAAGCGGCTGGCCCGTTGCAGGGTCGAGATTCTCGAGCCAGAGGGGTAGAGCCTTGAAGAAAAGTGGCTGTACGCACGACCTAAAGTACATAGGGGTTGTTAACGTGGGGCGCGGAGAGGAGATGATCAAGGTCGTCGAGGCTTGGAGATGCAGGAGGTGTGGTGCGACGAAAGTGGGGATGCGCGGGCCAGGAACCGCGTCATCTACTGAGGGGATCCTAGACCTGGTCGAGGCTGGGGAGTCGCGATGGCTTATCTTGGTGTGGAGGGGTCTAGGCTCTGTCCCACCCGGCGCAACTGCGGTGGCGGTGAGGCCTGGCGAGGAGATAAGCGTTGAAGCCCCTGATGAGGAGGAGAGGATGCTGGTTGTTAGGGAAGACTTTAGCTTAGCTCGAAAGGGCGACGGTAGCGAGCCCCGGTCCCTCAGGCATTATCTGCTGGACGATGTTTTGACTAGCTGGATTGACCTGTCGAGCTGGCCTCCAACGATCTATACGCTCAGACCCCGCTCCGGATAAGGGATCTCGAGCGTTTCCAAATCGTTCGGTAGAATGGTGGCTGGGAAGATTTTTCTGGCCTCGTTAAGCAGGATCTCCTCCCTCCCATGATATCTCGGGCTTATGTGGAATAGGGCCAGCATCTTTACCCTAGCTTTCAGCGCGATCTCCGCAGCGGAGGCGGCGGTGCTGTGGCCCTCCTCCTCGGATCGCTTTGCGAGGGTCTGGTCAAATGTGGCATCATGTATGAGTAGGTCCGCTCCTTCAGCAAACTTGGCAAGCTGATCGGAAGGGCTAGTATCGCCCGTGTAGACGATCTTCCTGCCAGGTCTAGGCGGGTCAACGGCCTCCTCGGGCCTTATCACCAAGCCTCTGAAATTGACCGTCTCGCCCCGCTGGAGCCTGCCCCAGAGGGGGCCCCTAGGGAGGCCAACCTTCTCGAGGTACTGTATACGCATCTTTCCGGGCCGGTCGTTCTCCACAAGTCTGTAACAAAGGCTCTCGACAGAGTGTTTTGCCCAAGCGGCCTCAACCCCAAAAGATCTGCCGCGGTAGACCGGTCCTGGCGATGCTTCGTGAAGCTCGACTGCGAAGCCTAGTCTTGTGTTTAGTACCTCGAGAAGTTGTTTGACGATCTCGCAGGATTCTCTCGGCGCATATATTTTGACAGGAGCCTCTCTACCAAGCATGTCCAGCGTGTATAGGACTCCTGGCACTCCGAGAATGTGATCCGCGTGGCTGTGCGTCAAGAAGACCCTGAACTCACTTGGGAAGCCCAGTCCCGAGGCGAGGAGTTGCCGTTGGGTTGACTCGCCGCAGTCGAAGAGGAGCAGCTCTCCCGCAAACCTTACAGCGACCGCAGGCAGGGCGCGTTTCGGTGTCGGCATCCCCCCACTGGTCCCAAGGAAGCAGACGAGCATCTGCGTCAAGCCTTTCTCGCGTGGCTATAGCTCTCGGGAAGTTATAGCCCTCTAGCCATCATCCATAAACATGCCTTATATGTAGCCTCTCCGCAAGCCCCTGGTCCAAACAGCCTAAATCTTCGGGGCCGAGCTCCTTGACGCTGTATTTACCGAGGGCCGAGATCAGCATCTTGGCCTCCACCTCGACCGTCCTAACATAGTTCTCCACACCCCTCGCCCCCGCGGCCCACGCCGATATTACCATAGGCCTCCCCACAACCATGCCGTCGAGCCCAAGACACAAACACTTGACTAGGTGGCCGCCATCATAAAGCCGTCCCGCTGCGAGCAGGCCCATCCCACCCTCCCGATTAGCTAGGAACTCGACGATGCTGCAGAGCGCAGCCAGGAGCGGCAGGCCTAGGTGTTTCATTGAGGCCTGTGGGCTCATTCCTGTGCCTCCCTCCTTGCCGTCTATCCAGACCGCGTCCACCCTCTCCTCGAGGAGGATGCGGAGCACTTGGGGGAGGTCGCGGAAGGGTCCGAGCTTTACCCAGAGGCGGCATCGCGGATAGTTGTTACGCATCATCCTCACCATCCCTCTAAGAATATCAGGTGTGTAAGTCCCAGGAGCGGAGTGTCTAGTCACGTATCCGCCACCCTCCGTTTCGGAGACCTCGGGAATATGGTACTTGTCTCTCAGCCTCACAGCCTCTTTGAGAGGTACCCTAGCCTCTCCGCCGAGGCCCGGTTTTGCTCCCTGCCCAATCTTTACCTCAAAACCCACTGCCCCCTTCTCGATGTAGGGCTCAATATCGGGGTCTGAGTAGACCCGGTTCCATAGCTCGTTGTAGGCGTCCTCGACACTCTGCTGGATTACTATACCTCCCACCTCTCCCTCGGTAGCCTCAAGATACGTCATGACCCTCTCTTTGAAGCACGGTTGGTTTCTCCTGATCCTCTTTGAATAGCCCCACATAGTCGCCACATTCTCCCCGACCCCCATGGGAACGCCAAGACGGCCCGCAGCCTTTGCAATCTCGAGTGAAACTCTATTAGCCATTTGGACAGACCCCATCGACGCCACCATCAGAGGCATGGAGGCCCTGAACCCGCCGAACTCTGTTCCGAGATCAACGTCAGAGTAGTTGGGCTCGCGCAAGATCTCAGACATTTTCTTCAGTCTCAGCGGGGTGAATGCGGGTGGTAGAAGGAGGATGTCGTCCAGCGTCGCGAATCTTCTCGGCTGCTCGACGACTGCAGCCCCCTTCACGGCCATCAAAGCAGGCCAGAACCTCCCCTGTGGATAGACCGCGTCTACCCCCTTCCTCGCCCGCCGGATTATCTCTTTGTAGGGGTAGCTGGACCAAGCCTCTCTTAAGTCATCAAAAAACGAGGTAAGGCCGATGATTCCTAGAAGGGCCTTGGAAGTGGCTCGCGAGAACAGCGATTCAATAGTAAACCACCACGACCTAGTCACCGTTTAAGGAGAGTATATTCCGGCCACCTTGGGAAACAGTCTCGCCTCTACAACTGTCTCTAGGCCGCATAGATAGCGCGTGAGTCTCTCTATGCCGATACCGAAGCCAGCGCTAGGCTTTATACCCTCCTTAAGCATCTTCAGGTACCATTCATATTTCCTCGGGTCCTCGCCACTCTCCCTCATCCTGGCAAGAACCTTCTCATGCCTATACTCCCTCTCGGCCCCCGACGCCGCCTCTCCATACCCCTCGGGATAGAGGAGGTCGAAATCCCTCAAGATGCCTGGCCTCTCATCATCCTCCCTATCATAAAATCCCCTTGCGCCTCTCGGATAATCAATGATGAAGAAGGGCTCTCCCATAAGCTTAGAGAGAAAATGCTCAGCCTCCCAAGGGACCTCGACACCATATCGGAGCTTTACGCCATGCCTCGTCAAAGACTCGATGACCTCGTCGTAGGTCATTTTCCTGAAGGGAGGTTTGAAGGAAGGCAGACTCCTCCCGAGCATCTCCAGTTCTCTCGCGCACACGTCTCTGACAGTGTCTATTGCCGTGCAGAGTAGGTTTTCTGCGACCTTCATGGCGTCGTAGTAGGTCGCGTCAGCTATCTCGAGGTCAAGCTGAACGAACTCGGTTAGATGGCGCCCAGTTAAGGCTGAGTCTAAGGGCTCTAGTCTAATGTTTGGAGACATGAAAAATATCCTGCCTAGACCGCTCACGGCTGCCTGCTTGTAGAGAATAGCGCTGCTCATGATCTTATATTCGCGGCCATAGTAGTCAATGGTTACTTGCTTGGCCCCCCGTATCCCCGGATCGGTCACGGGGCCGATGATTGGTGGGAGCAGCTCAAAGAAGTTCTCGGATTTTAGGTATGCGCGCATGGCGTCGCACGCCTCCTGCTGGACTCGTAGAATGGCCCTCATCTTCGGGCTACGAGCTAGTCTCCAGCTCTGTGCGAGCATTTCGGAGAGTTTCTGGAGACGGCTTTCTACCTCTATATGCAAGCCACTTCTGCAGCTAGTTGGGATCTAAACTCATTAATAAGCATTCTTACGGGAAACACGACACAACCATGTATTAACACCATATATGGATGCAAAAGTGTGGTGATATGACAACATAACTTAAAACAAGTTGTCTTATTGACGGGTCTTTAGTTCCAGCCAATTGACGGAACCGCATCACCCTCAAGTCGCGCCTACACATACTATACGAGTTAGTCCTGAGTGGACACGGATGGGGTGTGTCTCAATTATCTTGAGTCCTACATAGCTGAGTATTTCTGGCGCGAATCTCTCCTTGGGTAGTGCGGTCACGACCCGTCCTCCCTTAGGGAGAAGGTTTACCAAAGCTTCAAACGTCTCCAAGTAAAGCTCATGTAACTCCCTGCCTCCTAGCTGGGTTGACCTCCCGTAGGGCGGGTCGGTCACGGCTGCATCCACTCTCCCCCTAAGTGGTGGTCTTGTCGCGTCGCCGCAGATAACTTGGGTGGAGTTTTCGAGGCCGAAATGCTTTAGGTTGCGGAGACACCCCCTGGCTATCCAACTCTTGAGCTCGATCGCAACTAAATTGTAGCCCAGCAAGGCTGCCTCAATAGGTATGGAGCCCGTACCGGCAAAGGGGTCGATTATCCATCCGCCAGGCCTCACTCTCGCGAGGTTGACCATGCAACGTGCAAGCCTCGGCATCATCGCTGAGGGGTGTCTGAAGGGGCGTCTCCCAGGCCTCCTCTCCTCAAAGCCCTTCGCGTCTAGTCTCGAAACGATTGGGCCTGCGTAGACTTGGTCGCGAGTTATGAAGGCGACAACCCAGAGGCTTGGGCTGGAAAGGTTTACCCTTAGGTGGGGATAAGCCCTCTTTATTAAGGCTCCAACCAGCCTTTCAGCCATCATGCTGCTGATGGGGGCATCCCCCATCCTCACAGCCCGAACAGCGAAGGATTCCGCTCGAGCAAGCAGGTCGGACCATCTAGGATCCCCCTTCGCACAAACATCGCTTAAAGGCGCCGATAAAACGCATTCTGCGACCATCTTTACATATGCAGCCCTGCTCACTAGTTGGGCCCCCTCGTCCATATTGGCATTAAAGAGGGCGAGTCTAGAGTGTGGCCTCTCAATAGTGCTGGTGACGCCTAAGATGTGGAGTATGGACTGGAGCTCGCTATAGGCTAGAGCGGGATGCTCTCCCGAGAGCTGAGCGATGAGTGTGGTCATCTGGTGATCTCTGCTATACACTCAGCTAGGATTGGTGAGACATCAACCTCGGAGTACCTGCCGGGTACAGTGTTTGTCGCTAGGATATGGCTCGACCCTGCTCTTGAGATCTTCTCGTCCGCACCACCCACGAATAGCCCGTGAATGCAGCATGCATAGATTCTCCTAGCGCCGCGACCCCTAAGATGTGTGATTAGGCGGCTCATAGTAGTCCCCGTGCTTACGACGTCATCAATAACCACAACGTCCGCTCCACTGAAGGAGCACTCGGCGTCTAAAGTCACCTCCACCTCACCTGTGTATGGGTCTCGCCGCGTCTCGGCCTTGATAGGCTCACCCCCAACCACCTCGGCCATTTCCGACGCGAGCTCAGCCCCCTTTTTTCCTGGTGATACGATGTAGCGCCCCATCCATCCCCTCTCGACGAGGACCCTGGCCAATTGGCGAGCTGCGCTCAGGGAATAGGACCTAAGGGGGCCCGCGCTTAAGGCCCATGGCGCGTGTGGGTTAACCGTGACGAGATCCCCCACCCCAGCCGTCTTCATGAGTTTCAGCAGGACGGAGAGGCTGACTACCTCGCCCTCCAGGAACGCCCTGTCCTGCCTCGCGTACGCTAGGTAAGGAACAACCGCGATAATCCGTCGTGCACCAGCATCCTCCAGCCCTGCGGCCATGAGTAACAGCTGCTGTATGTGGTGATCTTGGGGCGGATGGGTTCCCTGCACAAGTATCACGGTCTCGAGGGGCCTCTCGGGAAACCTGAAATAGGACTCGCCGTCGGGGAAAATTTTATGCTCTACTCTTAGGGGCGCGATGCCTAAACGCTGTGCAAGCCCACTCCCGATCTCAGGGGAAGAGGGGCCTATGACTAGCGAGACCTCCCTAATCAACACACCCCCAAGAAAATAGCTGCCGGTCGGCAAAATATATCTACATTAGCTGCATCAGCGAAGTCATATAGCGCGCCCTTTCCATAATTCTATTGTGGCTGGCTCGGGAGACCTCATGCGTCGGCTCATGGCGCTCTTTTCCGAGAAGCCCTTCAACTTCGGATGGGTCTTAGAGGACGTCGCCGTTTCGGGAAGGCCTGTAACTAGGAGCCAGATACAGTGGCTCCTCCAGAGCGGCATCAATGCGATACTCTCCTTAACCGAGGATAGAATACCACCTTACTTCCTCCAAGGATTAGACATCCTTTACGAGCATATCCCAGTCCCAGACCATCACCCCCCCTATCTCCAAGACATCCGCAGGGCCATAGAGTTCATCGACGACGCATTGTCCCAGGGTCGAAAAGTCTTGGTGCACTGCGCCGCAGGCCAAGGTAGATCAGGCACAGTTGTAGCTGCTTACGTAATGTACAAGAAGGGGCTTACGAGCGACGAAGCCCTAGACTGGATAAGAAAGACCAGGCCAGGGTCCGTGGATCCCGTCCAGGAAGAAATTTTGAGGGCCTTTGAGACGTTTCTAAAGCTTAAGAAGGAGAGAGAGTCGGGACCAGGCTGAGGATTCGTCCCCCCTAAACTTATATTACTCTCCAACACAGGGATATGATGGTTGTGCCATGCCGGTAAAGAGAAAGAACAGGGGCAGGGCTAAGGGGCAGAAAGGCTCTGAACAGATGGTGCAGTGCGACAACTGTGGCGCCCTCGTGCCTCGAAGTAAGATCCAGCGAGTGACGCGACGCTTGTCGCCTGTCCGCGGTGAGCTCTTGAGGGAGCTTAAGAAGATGGGGGCCTATGTATCGGGCAACGTGGTCACAGAGAACCTCTGCATCTCCTGTGCTATACATTATGGTGTCTTGAAGGTTAGGCCGAGAGAGGAGAGGAAGGAGAGAGTCATAATTTAATAAGAGTGTGGTGAATATTTGCTCGAAGTGACACAAGTGTCTTTAATATCATATTGATTTTGATGAAGGATTAAGGTTTTTGATGAGTGGTTAGGTTTATAATCTCCCCCCAAAATATTTTTCTAGAGTGGTGGTTTAGCCATGGTTATGCAGCCAAGAATTTCGCTAATCGGCCTCAGGATCAGCATGTTCGCTGTCTGGCTCGCGGTCGTAGGGACCGCCTCGCTTCTCTTGACGGCTCTTATACTCTATCTCGGCCTACCCTCCTTCTACATTTACGGCGTGGTGGGCTTCGTCATCCTAATAAACATACTTCAGTGGCTGCTGGGACCATACTTGATAAATGCGTTTTATCGCGTGAGGCCCGCCGACCCCTCTAGCTACATGTGGCTCCATCAGATGGTTGAGCAGGTGGCTGTGAGGAGTGGGATGCGGGCAAGCCCGAAGGTCATGATAGCGGAGATTAATTTGCCGAACGCCTTCGCTTACGGAAGCCCCCTAACTGGTCCTATGGTGGCCGTCACTAGGGGCCTTCTCGACAGGCTTCCGAGGGACGAGCTGGAGGCCGTGATAGCCCATGAGGTGGGCCATCTGAAGCATAGGGATGTGGTTGTAATGCTGATGATAAGCCTAATACCCGCGATAATTTACTACATCGGATACACCCTGTACATGTCCGGCCTCCTGGGCGGTTCTAGGAGGAATGGAGGAGGCGCGGCCCCGGTCCTAATAGGAATAGGTCTGATCGTTCTAAGCTTCATCTTCAACCTCTTCGTCTTCCTCATGAGCCGGCTCCGGGAGTATTATGCAGACAGCCACGCGGCACTGGTGGTCTCTGATGGTGCGCGGAGGCTTCAGAGGGCGTTGGTTAGGATAATGGCCGCGGCTGGGAGGATCAGGCCAGCCGAGAGAGCACACGCAGAGCAGCTTAAGATGTTCTTCATTTCTGACCCCGAGCACGCCATTGACCCATACGTTGATGTGGATAGGGTAGTCGAGGAATTAAGGAGGGCGAAGGTTAGCGCTCTAAGCGAAATCTTCAGTACACATCCCCATCCCGCTAAGAGGATCAGACACCTAGACAGGTTCATTTATGGGGCCGCTTGACTACTTCTTGAGCCATCTATAGTTTCCTCTCTGCCCGACCCTAGTCAGCTTCTTTTGGTTGTATAGGTAGCCGAGGGCTTGGCTGACCTTCCTGCTCTGAAGCTTGAGTCCTGTAGCCTCGGCGATCTTAAGCCGGACCTCCGCCGTCGTCTTTGGAGTCGAGAAGAAGCCAGAAGGTATCAGGAGTCTCTCTATGGCGTCAAGCGCTAGGGCGGCCTCAGACCTGCCCCTCCTTTTTCTCGCTGTACCTGCGGTGTCCTCCGTCTGGCCATGCAGCTGTTCTGTCGCACCTACTCTACTCTCGATCATTTTTGCGGCTGAAACGAGCTTATCCGCGCTCTCCACCAGCTCCTCGAGTCGGTCAGTCTCGAGTGATAGGTCGCCGAAGGCTCTCCTGATTGTGAGGCGATAACGCGGCATTCTCCATGCGGGGATGCATAGCGCGGTGCCATATAAGCCCTTTATTTCCATCCGAACGCAAAGCATAGCACGAGTTTTTCTTGCACAACTATCTACGCCACCTTTGGCCGCATAGGCATGTCAATCGTCACGGTTCAGAGTTTTTATCCAAGATACGTGGAAGAATCCTTGACGGAGATTTGAGGGATCCGAGGATCTACGCAGCCTCAGTCCAAGACATCCTGAGCGGAGCCGTCACCGACGTATACTTCGTGAGATCTAGAGAGATACTGGAGAGGGAGGGACTCGCGAGCAAGTCTGTGGTCGCTGATGTGCACGCATATAGTCTGCCTGAGGGCTACAGGTGGGGGGTTCTAGCGGGGGTCGAGGAGGTGGCCGCTCTCTTGGAGGGCAGGGCCGTCGACCTATACTCGATGCGTGAGGGCGAGATCTTCAGGGTTTATGAGCCTGTGATGGAGGTGTCGGGGGCCTACGGGGCTTTCGGCGTCCACGAATCAGCCCTCTTAGGCGTCTTGAGGCATGGCTCAAGCGTTGCGACCAAATCAGCGCGAGTAAGAATGAGGTGCTGGGGGAAGACCCTCATCTTCTTCGGCATCAGATGTGTCCATCCCGCGGTTGCTCCAGCCATCGACAGGGCCGCCTACATCGGTGGATGTGACGCGGTCTCTAACGTGATTGGTGCGGAGATGATGGGGGAGAGGCCGGTCGGCACAATGCCGCACGCACTCATATTAGTCTTCGGAGACCAGGCTAGGGCCTGGCTCTCGTTTGACAAGGTCATGCCAGAGGAGGTGCCTCGAATCGCCCTTTGTGACACCTTCCTCGACGAGAGGGAGGAGGCGCTACTTGCAGCTAAGACTCTTGGACAGAGACTCCATGCTGTAAGGCTGGACACACCCTCGTCGAGGAGGGGCGATATGAGAAAGATAGTCCAAGAGGTTAGGTGGCTGCTCAACATAAACGGTTATCCACACGTGAAGATTTACGTGAGCGGTGGGCTGGGGGAGGAGGAGGTGGAGGAGCTGTGCAACGTCGCCGACGGCTTCGGCGTCGGGACGACCATAGCCTTCCCACCCTCCATAGACCTCGCACTAGATATTGTCGAGGTTGAGGGGAAACCGGTCTCGAAGAGGGGGAAGCTCCCCTCGGCGAAGCAGGTATACCGGTGCGACCAGTTCCACGACGTGGTTGTGCCTCGCCATAAGAAGTTGGAGCGCTGCCCTAAGTGTGGCAGAACGGTCGAGCCTCTCCTGAAGCCCCTGATAAAGAGCGGGGAAATAGTTGGTGACCTGCCCTCAGCTAAAGAGATCAGGAGCTACGCGATGTCAAGGCTGGAGGCCTTGATGAGGCTAGAGCCAATCGAGCCCGAGCCGCTGCTCATCAGCTAGGGCCTAAGCCTCACGGGCAGGTATCCCGCCCTCGGTCATTCGACGGACATTAAAGACCTTCTCAACCTTCTCCCTGCTTAAATATCCGAGCTCGACCACGATATCCTTTATTGGCCGCCTCTCGGCAAGCGCCCTCTTCGCCACCTCCGCGGCCCTATCATAGCCTATCAGGGGTGCTAGGACAGTGATGATGGAGGGGCTGCTCTCAGCGTAGAGCAGACACCTCTCTCTGTTAGCCGTGATCCCTGGGATGACCTTCTCTGAGAGAGCTGATGCCGTGTTACTCAACAGCTCAATCGAGCCGATCAGGCAGTAAGCTATCAACGGGTTCCCCATGTTCAGCTCGAGCTCCCCAATCCTCGAGGCCTCGAAGATGGCCGCGTCGTAGCCGACAACCATGCATGCAGCAAGCATCGAGGCCTCCAAAATTACTGGATTAACCTTGCCGGGCATGATGCTCGAGCCGGGCTGGACGGCTGGTATCTCGATCTCGCCGAACCCCGTTACCGGCCCGGAAGACAATAGTCTCAGATCGTTGCATATCTTTAAGATGCTTCCTGCGACAACCCTAAGGGCCCCGCTAACCTCTACGCAGGCATCCTGGGTACCCATTGCCTCGAACCTGTTCCTAGCAGTCACGAAGGGTATGTCGGTCCTCTCGGAGAGGAACTTGACTACTCGGGGAGCAAACTCTGGATGAGCATTTAGGCCCGTACCCACCGCGGTTCCCCCTATGGGAAGCTCGAGGAGGGCCTCCGCGGCTCTTCGGACCCGCAAGACCGCCTTCCTGATCATCTCGGCGTACCCGCTAAACTCTTGTCCCAGCGTTACGGGTAGGGCATCCTGCAAATGCGTCCTGCCACTCTTAACTACATCCTTAAACTCCTGCGACTTCAGCTCAAGAGTGCTGGCTAGGAGGTCAAGCCTCTTGAGAAGTGTCTTGTAGATTGTGCTTGCCGCAGCCACCCTGATTGCAGTAGGTATCACATCGTTGGTCGACTGGCACATGTTTACGTGGTCGTTGGGGTGCACGAGGCCTTTGTCGCCCCTCTTACCTCCGATTATCTCTGCAGCCCTATTAGCTATCACCTCGTTAGCGTTCATGTTAGTCGAGGTGCCTGAGCCGGTCTGAAACACGTCTACCACGAACTGGTCGTCATGTAGCCCTTCCGCAACCTCGAGCGCAGCCATGTAGATGGCCTCACCTATGTGCCTTGGTAGAAGTCCGAGCTCCATGTTTGCTTTAGCCGCGCCAGCCTTGATAAGTCCGAGAGCGTGAATGAACTGGCGAGGCATCCTGAGGTTAGAGAATCTGAAGTTGTCAAGGGCCCGGGCGGTCTGGGCGCCGTAATAGGCAGTCTGGGGGACCATCATCTCCCCCATCGTATCCCGCTCTATACGATATCCCGGAGAGGTATCCATCACAATACCTAGGATTATGCCCGCATTATAAATTGGTTCTTATGTCCGGGAACACCTAGCCCCGGGCACCGGTTTGGGTGGGTATCCTTACGAGGCTTCCTTGACCGAGGCCAGGCGGAATGTTCTCCTCACACTGCCCCTCGTCGCCAAAAACTATTACCAGCACGTCTCCAAGGGCCTCGACTACTCGCCCCTTCCACAAAACGGACTTGTAATCCTCGTAGAACACCTCGGATCCTACAAGAGACTCGAGCTCGCCTGGATCGATTCCAGAGGTCGGCGACACCAAGATCCTCTCCTGCTCGTCAAACCCCACAACGATAAAGTCGAGGTAGCTTGCCTCCTCTCCTCCTGCCATTTGTTCTCAGGATTCCTGCGCCGCCCTCATATACTTTATTCGACTTGAGGGTAGCCCATGTATGAAGAGATAAAAGCCTGGTGAGGTAGCTTGGGTAGGCATGGCTCGGCTATCCTTTGGGGACGGCTTCAAGTTTGGGTTCTCGACTGTTGGTGTTCAGCACGAGATGGGTGTGTCGGGCTCGGAGTTCGAGTCGGACTGGTCTATCTGGCTTAGAGATGCTGAGAACATATTGGGTGGAGTGGTGAGCGGTGATCAGCCTGAACAGGGGCCTGGATATTGGGGGCTCTACCAGCTTGACCACTCTAACGCTAGGAGCATCGGGATGGATGCAGCTTGGATAACTGTTGAGTGGGCCAGGATCTTCCCGAGCCCTACGACGGGGATTGAGGTGCCTGTCGAGCAAGGGGGGCGAGGTCCGACGAGGCTGCTGATCGAGGAGAAACACGTCAAGCGGCTGGAGAATGTAGCGAGGATGGACGCCCTAAGGCGCTACAGGGAGATAATCTCTGACTGGAGGTCTAGGGGAGGCTTCGTCATAGTGAACCTATTCCACTGGGCGCTGCCCACCTGGCTTCACGACCCGATAGCGGTGAGAAAACGCGGGCCCGATAGGGCCCCCGCCGGCTGGCTTGAAGATCGGTGCCCCATAGAGTTCGCGAAGTTTGCGGGCTTCGTTGCTTACCATCTGGACGACCTAGTGGACGCGTGGTACACCATGAACGAGCCGATGGTCGTAGCGCAGGCCGGCTACCTCCAACCTAGATCAGGCTTCCCACCAGGCTACCTCGACATACCCTCCTACGAGGTGGCCAGAAGAAACCTAGCCATAGCACACGCCCTCGCCTACGACGCTGTCAAGAACTTCTCTAAGAAGCCAATCGGCCTAGTCGAGTCTGTGGCCCACTGGATGCCCCACCGCGAGGAGGACGCACAGGCCGCCGAGGCGGGCTTCGAGCATAACATATACCCCTACAATGCGGCGGCCAGGGGGCTTATCTCGGGAGAGACGCAGGACGAGCTCAAGGGGCGGCTCGACTGGATAGGACTCAACTACTACACCCGGATAGTTGTGAGGGTGGATGATGGGGCTCCGTTAGGGTTCAGGATACTGGATGGGTACGGGTACGGGTGTACGCCGAGGGGCCACTCGAGGGACGGCAGGCCTGTCAGCGACTTCGGCTGGGAGGTCTATCCGGAAGGGCTCTACGAGGTTTTGAAGAGGCTCTACTCGAGATATAGGCTCCCCATCTACGTGACGGAGAACGGGGTCGCGGACGCGGAGGACAGACTTCGGCCGCGCTTCATAGTCTCACACCTGTACCAGCTCCATAGGGCCCGAGGCGAGGGAGTAGACGTCAGGGGCTACTTCCACTGGAACCTCACGGACAACCTCGAGTGGGCAAGGGGCTACAGCATGAGGTTCGGGCTCTTCGAGCTGGACCTAGAGACTAAGAAGAGGTTCGTTAGGCCCAGCGCTCTAGTTTTCCGGGAGATCGCCACGTCTAAGTCTATTCCGGAGGAGTTTGAGAGTATGGCTGCGCCGCCAGCTGGGAGGGGTTTGGAGGGCTAGCCGCCCAGCCACTCCTCCATGAGCCTGTAATACCATCCATCCTCCTCCTCGATCTCCTCATAGAACTTTTCAGTAAGCGCTATGGCTTGTGCCTGCAGGTGGTAGCACGTCGGCTTCTGCCTATGCAGAACCCTGAAGTAGAAGTCGTCGCAGCTGCAGTAAGGGGCCTCGGGCAACACTATGTAGTCCCTCTCCCGTCCCACAACTATCCACTTCACCCTGCCGCTCGGCCTGAAAACGTAGCGCTTCACCCTGCCGCTCTCGGCAAGCAGACGTGGCGCCTCATCCCTACTCGACAACTCCCCCCACCTCGATGTACCAGCTCACCTTCCCAAGGTTCTCGCCCCCGCTCAGCAGTATGTCGGAGTTGAGCAGGTTGAAGGCCTCCGGCCTCAGTAGGGGACTGACCCGTCCTGCCACCGAGAGCTGGGAGACGTCGATGCCCGGTAGGGCGTTGTTAAAATGGGGGAGTACGAGGAGCCCCACCTCACCCCTGAGCCGGGCCGGCACTGCGCGCCCACCCTTCTCGGCAAGCAGGCTCGCAAGCCTCCTCCTCTCGGCCCTCGCGTACAGGAAGACCCTCCTCTTGGACCCGGGCCCCCGCGCGAACGAGACTGTTGGATGGGTGTGGCCCATCAGGATCAGCCTCGCTCCCGCAGCCTCGGGAGGAGGCCAGCAGTGTCCGTGAAAAGCCCAGACCTCGCCTAGGAGAGCGCCTCTCCCAGAGGTCACGCGCGCGAGCCCTGAGGCCAGGACTAGGACGCCCGCATCATGGTTTCCCGGGGTGATGATAACCTCCCCGACGTAGTCCCGTATCGCGCTAAGTAGCTCAGTCACCTGGTGCGACTCTCGCCAGCTGACGCCAGTCACGCGGTGCTTGACATCGCCTAGCAGGAGTAGGGTGTCGGGCCTATAATCCTCGATGAGCCTCATCAGCCTCTCCGAGACGTTTTGCAGCTGGCTCGGAAGATGTATCCCCTGCCTCGCGAGTTCAACCTCGTAGCCGAGATGAAGGTCGGCAACTGCTAGCACCCTACTGCCCGTCGTCTCGACAACAACCGCAGCCTCGCCGCCTGTGAACCCGACCAGCACCCTAAAATATACTGGGGAGCTGCCGAGATTTCAACGCTTCTGGAGCTCTGCCAGCCGCTGCGGCAGAAAGTCCCTAACGATGAACTCAAGCCCATATCTCGAGAAGGCCTCGAGCTCCGCCTTTCTCTTTATCTTACCAAAGTATTGGACCTCCCTTCTCCATGGATCAACCGTGTACCTCGGATCCTGCTCCAGCTCGTTAAGCCTCTTGAAGTCAGCCTCCGTCAGCCTCATAGCTGGGAGCTTGTATTTCGTGATGTCTGTCGCGTAGACCCCCGCCCAGATGGCGTCGGGGACGTTTATCTCCCTTATATGCGCTGATAGGGCCGAGCCATGTATCAGGACGCTGGCTATGTGGACCCCGTAAGGGTCGGCGTCGGTGAATATGTAGACAGGTAGGTTAAGCTCCTCTCTCAGCCTCCTGATAAGCTTCCTACAGTTTCTTGGGGACTGGCCAGCAGTATGTATCAGCAACGCTTTGAACTTTTTGTCAGCCCTCTCCTCTACAAACCTGCTGAAAACCGCGCCCTTCTCTATAACGAAGACCTGCTCAGCCCCACACCTGACGAATTCTGACGTGGTGAGTGCTGGCCCGATCGAGTAGCCATCGGGGTGTGCAGACAGGTCGACCCTCTGCCCCCTGAAGCCTGGAACGGTATACTCTATCACCAGGTCGCCGTAGATTGAGGCCCTCTCCTCCGGAAAGATATTCATATCCTCCCGGGGGCACCTGATGAGGCTCTCCAGCTCCATTATAATCTCGTCACTCTCATCTTGAGACTCAAAGTCGATCCCCTCGCCTAACGCGACGTAGTAGGTGTCTCTCAGCGTTGATGTCTTCCCATTGGTTAGGAGCTGCTTGGCAAACTTCGCGACCCAAACCAGCTGGGCAAACGGCCTCAGATGTCTAATGTTGCCCACCGTTCTCTCAGACGTCTTCGGACCCAACACGTATTGGCGTAGATTGGGGTCGTAGATGATGTTCTTTGTTGTCCTCACGGGTATATCGAGGCTCGGCCATTTACCATCCTCCAGATCCTGCACGATCTTGAGACCAATATTTTTCAGCTTCAACAGCACATCGTCCTTAACTAAGTCCGACCTGTATTTGCCGCGGCTCTCCTCGGCCTCCGACAGCTTCTTTTTGGCCATCTCTCCAATCTATCGTTCAGGTCGAAATTAAAGGATTTCCGACCAAGCCGCCTCCGATGCTCACGGGTATAAGTTCTAGAGCGATTTTCGCGTAGTCTTAGGACGCCAGCCTCAGAACTGTGGCGAGGAATGGTGAGGCGTAGACGCCTATCACGACGCATAGAGCCGCAAGACTCACCACAGGCATCAGCATTGCGAGGCTAACTTCCCTCCCGCGAGACGACTTCTCGGTCTCGGGCTTCAGGAAGAGTATCTGCACTACCCTAAGGTGATAGAGCGCCCCTATTATGACATTTATAAGCATTATAGCCGCCCCGATCTGTTGCCCCGCTGTGAAGGCTGCGAGTATGATTGCATACTCGCTCACAAAGCAGTTAAGTCCAGGGATTCCCGCGAGGCTGAAGGCCCCTATCGAGTAGGTCATCGCTGATATTGGCATCCTCCTACCTATCCCGGCGAGATCGTCGAGGCTCCGAGACCCACCCGCCTCGATCATGCATCCAGCGGAGAGGAAGAGGAGGCCCTTCGCCAGCGCATGGTTAAGAACGTGTAACAACGCGGCCGCTAAGGCGAGCGGCGTCCAGAGTGAGATGGCGAACACTATGTACCCTATGTTTGCTATGCTGCTGAATGCTAGAAGCCTCTTTATGTCTGACTGGAGAGAGGCGAGGAGGTTACCTATAGTCATAGTCAGCAAGGCGAGAAGCATCAGTGGCATTGACCAGCCATACAGCTCGGCGGGATAGAACAGAGTCACCACTCTCACCATGGCGTAAACCCCCGTCTTGATAACCACGCCCGACAGCATGGCGCTGATTGGGCTGGGGGCCGCTGGGTGGGCGTCGGGTAGCCAGTAGTGGAAAGGAGCAAGCGCGATATTCACGCCTAGCCCTCCCAGGATAAGGACTAGAGCCACCGTACTCCACACCTCTCCGGTCAGAGCCCCCGACCTGAGAAGCTTGGAGAGGCCCGTAAAATCGAGTGTGCCGCAGAGGCCGTAGAGGAGAGAGAGGCCGAAGAGCAGCGTGGCGGACCCCGTCGAGCTCATGACCAGGTACTTCAGCGAGGACTCGACGGCCTCCCACTCCCTATAATTGAAGGCCACTAGCAGGTACGAGGTTATGCTCATCAGCTCCCAGAAGACAAAAAATGTGATGAAGTCCCACGAAAAAAAGACCCCCACCATTCCAAGCACCATCATTAATAAGAGCGCATAGAATTCTCCGACCCTCTGTTTCACATAAGCGAGGGAGTAGATCGACGATGCCAGAGCTATCCCGGTCACTATCGTGGTAAAGTAGTAAGTTATTCCATCTGCCGATATCATGGAGAGGGCCTGCTGGCCTGCCGCGGCCCAGAAGGTGGGGCCGGACAGGACCAGCCGCAAAGCTTCGTAAAGGACGTAGGCAAAGACGACCGTCACATATACCCCGACGATCTTCGGATATTTCAGGCCCCTCGCAGCTAGGATGACCAGTGGCGATAGGACGGTCGCAATTATCAGGGGGGTCAATATTGGGACGTTGAGAAGGAGGAGTATCGCTTCAACCATCTCGTCACTTGTTAGATGATGGCAAGATTTATGGATAGCACCCTGCTACGCCGATCTGGAGAAGAAATCCATCCTCCCCCCATCGACGCTGATTACCTGGCCGGTAATGAAGCCTGCCCCCTCCGAGGCGAGAAAGGCAACGACCTCAGCGATGTCGTCGGGGGTACCGATCCTTCTCAGGGCGGTTATCGATTCTAGGTGTCTCAGGATTTTCTCAAGCTCCTCCCTCGGCCTGCTGAGGGTCATGTCGGTCCCTGTGAAGCCTGGGGCGACGGCGTTCACTGTAATCCCGTATTCTCCAAGCTCAAAGGCAAGTCTCTTCGTCAGGGTGATTATCGCGCCCTTCGTCATCGCGTAGTATGTTGTGTCGCGGGAAGTCGTGCCTAGAGCTGCGATGGAGGCGATGTTTATGATCCTGCCATACTTCTTCGGGATCATGTACCTGAGGCATGCGGAGGTGCAGTAAACCACCCCCTTCACATTAACGTCAATCATCCTATCGAGGATGGAGGGGTCGCTCATGATGCCACCACGGATCAGCAGGCCAGCGTTATTCACTAATATGTCGACTCCGCCGAATGTTCTGGCCGCCTCGTCCACCATAGCCTCTACCTCTTTCATGGAGGACACGTCAGCCTTCACCGCCATCGCCTCGCCCCCGAGACTCCTGATGATGGAGACTACCTCCTCGGCCTTCTCTCTATTTTGAACATAGTTACAGACAACTCTGTGTCCCAGGGAGCCGAGCTTAATCGCTATCGCCCTTCCAATCCCCCGCGAAGCGCCAGTCACAAGCGCCACCCGCCTGGTCTGACCAGCCGTCCTGGTGCCCTGCTCCAAAACCCCACGCCACCGATAACTAGCCCAGCACGTGCTGACGAATATATATGATGCCCACCCGCCCCTTTTTCCGGATTGAAGTATGGATTATCGACTGCTACGGTGACCCTCGTCGCCTACACGATATTAGGCTACGCTCTCACAGTGGGAGGTGAAGGTAACGTCTTCGCCGTCGAAAAGAGCGTTGCTATGACTTTACCCCACATCATCGCAATCACAAATCTCGTGACGCTGATATTGCTACAGCTCGGCTACTACTCGATAAGAAGACGCCGCGTAACGAGGCATGCCGTCTTCATGGGCTCCAGCTTCGTCCTGATCACGCTATTCCTTATCCTATACGTCTTCAAAGTGGCTACACTAGGGCCGGAGCAGTACCGCGGACCAGAACCCATCAGGCTCTACATCTATCTGCCCGCGCTAATAATCCATTTGGGCCTCTCCATCGCCTCGGTCCCGCTGGTGTTCTACAACGCTCTGACGGGCCTGGCTCTCAGAGGGTCAGCAGGCCTCTCCCACCACAGAAAGACCGGACGGATAGCCTACCCGGCATGGACGCTAAGCCTTGCCCTAGGCCTGATAGTCTACGTGATGCTGAGGCTGAGCTAAGAGGTGCCAGGGGTCAGAGTTACAGAGCCTTCTATGATCTCCTCCGCCCGGTGACACGCCGCGAAGTGGCCTGACTCATACTCCACCAAGACGGGCCTCACGATCTTACACTTCTCCACGGCGATCGGGCACCGCGTGTGGAACTTGCAGCCGCTTGGGGGATTCAGGGGGCTCGGCGGCTCGCCTTTAATCACGTACCTCCTTTTTCTCCGTCCAAAAGGATCGGGCTCTGGAACGCTGTTTAGGAGGAGCGCTGTATAGGGGTGGATGGGTCTCCTCAACACATCCGTGGTGGGCCCGGTCTCCACTACCTCGCCTAGATACATCACCGCTATCCTCTCAGAGACGTAGCGCGCGGTCGCTATGTCATGCGTAATGTATAGAATCCCCATCTCTCTACTGTCCCTAATACTCTTAAGCAGTAGGAGGATCTCAGCCCTACTCGAGGCGTCTATCATTGAGACAGGTTCATCGGCGACTATGTACTCGGGATCCAGTATCAACGCTCTCGCAATGTTGACCCTCTGCCTCTGGCCGCCGCTCAGCTCGTGAGGATACCTCTCAGCGAACTCCTCAGGTGGGAAGAGCTTCACGTCCTCTAAGGCTTGCAGGATCTTGGTCTTGATCTCGTTCTTCGGGAATCCATGTATCTCAAGAGGCTCTGCAAGGATCTCGCCAATCCTCATGAAGGGATTTATGCTGGAGTATGGGTCTTGGAACACTATCTGCATCTTCCTCCTAAAGCTTCGGTGCCGAAGCTCTCTCTCCGAGAGCCCTGTAATCTCCTCTCCCTTAAAGTATATTCGTCCATCAGTCGGCTCAAGGAGCCGCATGGAGACCCTGCCGAGGGTGGACTTGCCGCAGCCTGACTCGCCTACCACGGATACCGTCTCCTTCTTCCCTATTGTGAGAGAGACGCCGTCAAGAGCCTTCAGCGTTTGAGAACCTAAAAGACCCCTCCTTACTTCATAATACTTCTTAACACCCTCCAGCCGTAAAATCTCCTCCATACCACTCACCCCCTCAGCCAGCACTTTACGAGATGCCCCGAATCTTGTCTAAAGAGTGGCGGGGCCCCCACACGGCATTTATACAACACGCACGGGCATCT
>Ga0072500_128365_pt1 | contig 95461 bp, 89 predicted proteins | sample GBScelen77Swater_FD_63803 | JGI IMG/M metagenome (GOLD analysis project Ga0072500, IMG submission 63803) | Hot spring microbial communities from Great Boiling Spring, Nevada - cellulolytic enrichment S 77C v2 (version 2) | ecosystem: Environmental > Aquatic > Thermal springs > Hot (42-90C) ...
GAGGACCAGGGTGATGGCAGCGGTGAGGGTGGTCTTCCCGTGGTCCACGTGTCCAATGGTTCCAACGTTAATATGGGGCTTTTTCCTTTCGAACTTCTGCTTGGCCATAGGGTATCCTCCTTGTAGTAATCTCTCTAAAAAAGAAAAGTGGAGCCTACGACCGGGATCGAACCGGTGACCTCACCCTTACCAAGGGTGCGCTCTACCACTGAGCTACGCAGGCTTCTATTCTGGTGGGGAGGGTAGGATTCGAACCTACGAAGGCTATTCAGCCGACGGATCTACAGTCCGCTCCTTTTGGCCACTCAGGCACCTCCCCACACACTGGAGCCGGTGATCCGACTCGAACGGACGACCTGCTGATTACAAGTCAGCTGCTCTACCAGCTGAGCTACACCGGCAAGAACGCCCTTTGCGCGAGCATAAATATACCCAAAGGACAAAGCAGTGTCAAGGGTTTTTGGAATAAAGAATTCGGCCGTCAGCGAGCGCCCCGAACTTTAACGACGAGCTCTACCTCAACCGGTGCCCCAAGTGGAAGCCCCCGCACTCCAACAGCAGAACGGGCGTGCTTCCCTCTCTCGCCAAAGAGCGTCAGAAGGAGGTCTGAAGCACCGTTGAGGACCCTGGGCTGCTCGGTGAACCCCTCACCTGAAGCCACGAATCCGGTGAGCTTCACAACTTGCTCTATTTCCTCCAGGGTTCCCACAATATCCTCCACCACGCTCAGGCAGTTGAGGACGCAGAGCTTCGCCGCTTCATACCCCTCCGCAACCGTGAGTTCCTCCCCAAGCCTTCCCCGGTAACGGAGCTCTCCCTGCCAGAAAGGGAGCTGCCCTGAGGTCCACACGAATTCCCCCACAAGAAGACCAGGAACATACGCCCCCACAGGCTTCGGGGGAGGGGGCAAGACATACCCAAGCTCAGCAAGCCGCTCTCGAATGCTCACTTCCGCCTTCTCCTTTCTTTTCCTCCTGCTCCCTTATATAATAATCTCCAAAAGACCACCGGGAAAGGACCATGATGCAGGAAGGGCACCTCAAAACTCTTGCCTCAATATACGGAATCGCCACAGAGTACCGGAACATTCGGGGGGAGAGGATTCAGGTTCCTCAAAAGACCCTTGTGGCGCTTCTTCGAGCAATGGGGGTTGAGGATTTCTCCCCAGAGGGCCTGCACGAAGCCATCGCCTTGGCGAGAGCAAAAAAGAGTACCTTTGATTTTGTGATTCGTGTTCTGAGGAAGAGAACGGAAAGACTCCGGGTACCTCCTTCTTTTGTCGGGGGGGAGGCACGTATCAGCAACGAGCGTGGGGAAGTGGTGTTCCGCTCACGCGTTACCTCCCCTGTCCTCTCTGTACTCCTCCCCCCGGAATGCCCATGGGGGTACTACAACCTCACCATTGCTTCTTCGAACGGAGAACTCTCGTCACTGCTCATCCTCTCTCCCGTAAAGGCCTACCTTCCTCCTGAGAGAATCTGGGGCATTCACGGGGCACTCTTCGCCCTGGCCACAGAGAGGAACCAGGGTATCGGGGACCTCAGGGATTTACGGGACCTTCAGGATCTCGTGGTACGTGCTGGAGGACGTTTCCTGGGTCTTCTTCCCCTCCACCTTATGCCCAAGGATGGTCCCCAGGGAACCAGTCCCTATTCTGCCTCCTCGCGGCGACTCTTCGACCCCATCTACCTCCCCCTTGATGAGGTCCTCTCGCTCTTTCCAGAACTTTCCCTCTCCATCCCCCCGGACCCCAACCCTTCGGAGAATCTCATCAACTACGAGCTAATCTGGCGGGAAAAAGACCGTTTTCTCCGGAAGGTTTTCCAACACTTCTTCGAGAAGCGAACGGAGACTTTTGCCGCTCTCTGGAGGGAATTCCAGAATTTCTTGGACCGCGAAAAAGATCGGGTGATTTGGGCCTCGCTGTACCAGGCTATTGCCTCTGAGGCAGGGCCGGACTGGCGGAAGTGGCCCGCTCCTTTTCGGGAAAGAAACGAGAAAGCCCTGAGGGACTTTTTCCAGGCTCGCGAGCAAGACGTTCTCTACTTTGCTTTCCTTGAGTGGCTCATGGACCGCTTTCTGGAGCGTATCACAGAGAAACACCGTATCCTCTGCTTCGACATTCCAGTGGGTTGTGCACCTTCAGGGATCGAAAGCTGGCTCTGCCGGGAAAGACTGGTCTTCAATTTCACCGTAGGAGCACCTCCTGACGATTTTTCCCCCGAGGGGCAGAACTGGGGATTCCACCCTTTCTCTCCCTGGAAGATTCGAGAAAACCATTATGCCGATTTCATTGCCCTTCTCCGGGACAACATGCGCTTTGCCCGTTTTGTGCGCCTTGACCACATCATGGGGCTCAAGAGGCTTTTCTGGATTCCCGAAGGCGGCAAACCTTCTGAGGGAACATACGTTCAGTATCCCTTCCGGGAGCTCCTTGCCATCCTCACCCTGGAAAGCACAAGGCATGAGGTCATCCTCCTCGGTGAGGACCTGGGAACCGTCCCACGCTTTTTGCGCAGTGCCCTGAGAAGATCCTCCATTCTCTCAACCCGGGTGTTCTACTTTGAGCGGGAAGGTTCGTCACCACGCCACCCCCAGGAGTACCCCCCAAAGAGCTACGCCACCCTGAATACCCACGACATGCCACCTCTTCTGGCATTCCTCGAGGGAAAAGATGTCCTTCTTCGGAAGGATCTGGGAATCTTCACGCCCGAGCAGGCTGCCGTGCTCCTTGAGGATCGGAAGCATTTCCTGGAGGAATGCCTGAAAAAACTCCAGGAGTGGGGCTTTCTCCAGGAAGACAATTCCACACCACAGGCGTTGCTTTTTGCCCTTTGCCGGTTTCTCGCCGCAACACCTTCCCGGGTCGTTTCGGTGAGCCTCGACGACCTTCTTGAGAGCACCACCCAGGTGAATCTCCCGGGGACTGTTGAGGAGTACCCGAACTGGCGATACCGGTTACCTGTACGCTGGGAAAAACTCAGGGAGCGACTGACTCACCTTGCCACCATCTTTTCTCCAAAGGGAGGAAGGACAGAGTATGTCCAGAATCTATGACGTTATCGTTGTTGGCGGAGGACACGCTGGATGTGAAGCGGCCTGTGCTGCAGCGAAGATGGGACTCAGAACACTCCTTATCACCATGTCCATCCACCACATTGCCCTTATGCCCTGCAACCCTGCCATCGGTGGTCCGGGGAAGGGTCACGTGGTTCGTGAAATCGACGCCTTAGGGGGACTCATGGCCAGGGTCACAGATGAGTGCACCATCCATATCAAGCGGGTCAACACTGGCAAGGGACCTGCGGTCCAGACACTTCGGGCCCAGACGAAGCGGGATCTCTACAGCCTCACCATGCGACGGTACCTCGAAGCGCTGCCAAACCTTTTTCTCTTTGAGGGAGAGGTTGAGGACATCCTCCTTGAAAGAAATGGTTCGGTGAAGGGAGTTCGGGTCAAGCACGGAACGGAGTTTCTCGCCAAAGCGGTTGTGGTCTGTGCTGGGACGTTTCTCAACGGCATCATCCGCATCGGAGAGCTTTCGTACCCTGCGGGTCGCCGGGGGGAGTTCCCTGCCCAGTCCCTCAGCCAGGCACTGAGGAGACTCGGACTGCAACTTGGGAGGTTGAACACCTGCACTCCTCCGCGGCTTGACCGAAGGACAGTAGATTTCTCCAGAATGGAGGAACAGAAAAGCGACGAGGAACCGCTTTGCTTCTCCTACGACAGTACCCCCCGTGTCTACGAAGGACAGTCGGTGTTCATCACCCGGACGACGAAAACGACTTGCGACATCATCAGGGCCAATTTCCACCGTTCACCCCTCCTTTATACGGTTGCAGAGAGCTCTCCTGTTCGTGAATGTCCCTCTATTGAGGACAAGGTTTACCGGTTCCCCGAAAAGGACCAGCACCTCATCTTCATCGAACCTGAAGGAGAAGATACCAACGAGGTCTACGCCCAGGGGATTTTCACCTCCCTCCCTGAAGACGTCCAGTGGATGGTTGTACAATCCATCCCTGGCCTTGAAAACGCCCACATCGTTCGCCCAGGATATGGGATTGAGTACGACTACGTTCTCCCCACACAACTCCATCCTTCACTCGAGTGCAAGGACATCCCTGGGCTTTTCTTAGCCGGGCAAGTCAACGGAACCTCAGGCTACGAGGAAGCCGCAGGCCAGGGAATCCTTGCGGGAATCAATGCGGGAAGGTATGTCCAGGGCAAGCCTCCGCTCATCCTCCGGCGGGATGAAAGCTACATCGGGGTCATGGTGGACGACCTGGTGACAAAGGGGGTCACAGAACCCTACAGGTTGCGCACGGGCAAGGTTGAATACCGCCTTTTCATCCGTCACGACAACGCTCATTACCGGCTTTCCCAGTACGCCTACGAGGTGGGGACCATTTCATGGGAACGGTACGCCAGGATTGTCGAAGAGAAACGACAGATCGAGGAAGAAATAGCACGGCTCAACCAGCTAACCATTGCCCCAACACCAGAACTCAACGCCCTTCTTGAGAAGAAAGGCATGCCCCCTCTTCGAGAACCGATACGAGCTGCTCATCTCCTTGCCCGGCCTTCAATCACCTATAGAGATCTTGCGCCCTTTGACCCTGCAAGACCTTCTTTGCCCCCCCAGATCATTGAGGAGGTCGAAATCGAAATTAAGTACAAAGGATACATGGAGCGGCAGAGGCGGCAGATTGAAGAGTTCCGGAAGCTCGAAAATACAATCATTCCACCTGGATTTGACTTCTCTAAGATCAGGGGTCTCTCACGGGAAGCCCGGGAACGCCTCGTGAAGGTGCGTCCCGGAACCCTGGGGCAGGCTGCCCGAGTTCCGGGAGTCACCCCGTCGGACATCATGGTACTCCTTGCCCATCTCTCCCGGAAATGACAGGCTAATAGAGCTCGAGGTACCTTTCGATTTCCCAGGGATGAACTGCCCGCTGGAATTCTTCCCATTCCTGGCGCTTGGCTTTGAGGAAGTAGTCAAGGATGTGGGGAGTCAGGGCGCTCTTGACAACCTCGTCCTTCTCCAGCGCACAGAGCGCCTCCCCAAGGTTTCGCGGCAGATGACGGATGCCCCACTCCTCCCGTTCCTCAGGGGTGAGGTCGTAGAGATTGATGTTATTGCAGGGACGGCCGGGATCAAGCCCCCGTTCAATACCGTCAATTCCAGCTTTCAGGATGACGGCAAAGGCAAGGTAAGGATTACAGGAGGGGTCAGGACTGCGGAACTCGGCCCGTGTCCCTTTCCCTCGCTGAGGTGGAACCCGAACTAAGGGGCTCCGGTTCTTTTCGGCCCAGGCAATGTACACGGGGGCTTCATACCCCGGCACGAGACGCTTGTAAGAATTCACCAGGGGGTTGGTGATGGCGGTGATGGCAGGAGCGTGTTCGAGAAGGCCTGCGATGAAGCCCTTGGCAACACGACTCAAACCGTCAGGACTCTGGGGGTCGTAGAAGAGATTCTCTTCACCCCAGAAGAGCGAAAGATGTGTGTGCATTCCTGACCCGGGAACGCCGTAGAGGGGTTTGGGCATGAAGGTTGCAATGTACCCCTTTCGAAGGGCAAGGGTCTTCACCGCAAGTTTCAGGGTGATGAGGTTATCGGCAATTTTCAGGGCATCACCGTACTCGAAGTCGATCTCGTGCTGCGATGGTGCCACCTCATGGTGTGAGGCTTCAATCCGGAAGCCGAGCTCCTCAAGAGCAATGACCATATCCCGTCTGAGGCTTTCCTCAAGGTCAAGAGGGAGAAGGTCAAAATAGCTTCCGCGGTCGCTTACCACCACCCGTCCCCCTTCGTGCTTCAGGATGAAGAATTCCGCTTCCGTTCCAACTTTCAGTTCAAATCCTTTCTTCCGCGCTTCTTCGAGGACCCGCTTGAGGTTGGTTCGAGGACAGCCTTCGAAAGGAGTACCATCAGGCCGGCGAACATCACAGATTACCCTGGCAACCCGTTCCTCCTCCCAGGGGCAGACGATGAACGTGTCGAGATCAGGAACAAGCTTCATATCCGACTCCTCAATCCGGACGAATCCCTGGATGGAGGAGCCGTCGAAATTCACTCCTTCCTCCAAAGCTACCGGGAGCTTCTTCGCTGGAATTTCAACATTCTTGGGAATGCCAAGAACATCCACAAACTGCAGACGGACAAAGCGAATGCCCGATTGCTCAACTTCTTTAAGGACTTCTCGAACTTCCCGCATTGTTCATCGCCCCTTTTCTCCCACAAGCTCTCTGAAGCTCCTCTGCCACTCCTTCTTGAGCTCTGCGATCTCCTCTTTCTCTTTCTCCACATACGCCTTCCCTTCAGCACACATCCTCAAAACTTCCCTGGGTGCGGTACTCCCAAAAGTAGACTTCCGGGTTACAGAGTTCTCTTCCAGAACCACCATCCGCACGCCTTCGTCGAAAAGATGTGCCCATTCTCCGAAATCCTCGGGCACAAGGTCTCTGAGCGTCCTGCCCTCTCCGATGAGCTTCCGCACCACCCTTCCCACAAGCTCGTGCGCCTTCCGGAAAGGTAACCCCCTGGTGACGAGGTATTCACAAAGATCTGTGGCGGTTAAGAATCCCTCTTCAAGGGCTTTTCGCATGCGCTCAGGCTGGGGGAAAACATGGTCCACAAGCCGCGCTGCGATGGTCACCACTCCCAGTCCCTCGTTCACTGCCCGGAAAAGAGGACGCTTATCCTGCTGGAGGTCGCGGTTGTAGCTTAAGGGCAGGCCCTTCAGGGTCACCGCAAGGCTCACCCAGGAAGAGAGGATTTCTCCGGTCTTTCCCCTGATGAGCTCGGCAACGTCAGGATTCTTCTTCTGGGGCATGATACTGGATCCAGTGGTGAAAGCATCGTCAATCGTGAGGAAAGAGAAAAAAGGCGTGCTCCAGAGGACCACTTCCTCGCCAAAACGCGAAAGGTGCAGCGCAAGAACGGCGAGGGCGTGGAGCACATCAAGAATGAAGTCCCGGTCAGAGACGGCGTCCATGGCATGGTCCTGAACCCGTGGGAAGGCAAGGAGCTCAGCCACAAAAAAGCGGTCGAGGGGGAGCGACGTTCCGCAGAGGGCAGCCGAACCCAGGGGGGAAACGTTGACCCGGCGTAAAGCTTCCTTCAGACGTTCGATATCCCTCTGGAGCATGAAAAAGTAGGCCAGAAGGTGGTACGAGAAGAGCACGGGCTGTGCAGGCTGTAGATGAGTAAAACCGGGCATCATGATATCCCGGTATTCCTCTGCCTTACGGAGAAGGGCACTCTCAAAGGTGAGAACCCCTTCTATGCACTCTGCAACCTTTTCCCGGAGATACAGCCGCTCGTCAAGGACCACCTGGTCGTTTCGGCTCCTCCCGGTGTGGAGTTTTCCGGCGACCTCTCCAACCCGTTCACGGAGCGTAATCTCCACAAGGCTGTGCACATCCTCAAAGGGTGAGGGATCGATCCGCCCCTCCTCAAGGTCACGGTAGACCTCTCGAAGGCCAAAGATAAGGCAATCTTTCTCATCCTCACTCAAAAGCCCCGCCCTGGCAAGACCAAGGCAGTGGGCAATGCTGCCCCAGATGTCATAAGGGTACAGGAGATAGTCATCACCAATAGAGGTCGAAAAGGAGAAGACCTCGGCATCGAGATCTTTCTCCATCCGACTTCCCCACAGTCTCATGTCACTCACCCTGCTTCTTGTGGCAGCGCCTCAGGACCACCGCCTGCGTCCGGGAAGGAAGGCTCCAGATAGTGATGAATCCCTCGCTGGCTTTGTGGTCAAAGAGGTCCCCCTTGTCGTAGGTGGCGAGGGCAAAGTCGTAGAGGGAGTACTCGGATTTCCGTCCTACAACACGCATGCTTCCCTTGTAGAGCTTGATTCGAACCGTTCCGGTAATCCTTCGGGCAAGGCTCCGCATAAAGGCGTCAAGGGCTTCCCGAAGCGGTGAATACCAGAGACCCTCGTAGACAAGCTGAGCATACCGCTCCTCAAGGTACGGCTTAAAGTGTGTAACCTCCCTCGGAAGGATGAGTTGCTCCAGATCCCGATAGGCTTCAAGAAGAATAAGGGCCGCCGGGCATTCGTACACCTCACGGGACTTAATCCCCACAAGGCGGTTCTCGACATGGTCAATCCTCCCAAAACCGTGTTCTCCCCCAAGGCGATTGAGTTCCTCCACGAGGTTGACGAGAGAGTAGTACTGCCCCTTAAGGAGTCTGGGCACACCTTCTTCAAAACCAATTTCAACATACGCCGGTTCATCGGGAGCCTCTAAGGGATTCCTAGTCCAGGCAAAGACGTCTTCGGGAGGTTCAACCCAGGGGTCCTCAAGTACACCGCACTCGATACTCCGTCCCCAGATATTCTGGTCGATGCTGTACGGTCGCTCAAGTGTGACGGGTACAGGGATTCCATGAGCACTGGCGTACTCTATTTCTTCCTCCCGGGTCCATCCCCACACCCGTGCCGGGGCAACCACCTTGAGGTCAGGATTGAGCGACGCCACAGCAACCTCAATCCGCACCTGGTCGTTGCCCTTCCCGGTACAGCCATGGGCCACCATGGTCGCACCCTTCTCCTCGGCCACTTTCACCAGGTACTTAGCGATGAGCGGTCGGGAAAGCGCCGTGGAGAGGGGATACCGCTTCTCGTAGATTGCACCTGCCCAGAGCGCCGGAAGAACGTATTCGTTCAGGAACTCCTCCTTCACGTCAAAAACCAGCGCTTCCTTCGCACCGATGCTCAGGGCCTTTTTCTGAATTTCGGCAACGTCTTTCCCCTGTCCAAGGTCCAGCGTTACCGTGTAGACCTCTGCCTGAAACTCCTCCTGGAGCCAGCGTATGGCCACTGAAGTATCAAGACCCCCCGAGTATGCCAGAACGACCTTTTTGGCTGTACCCATTGTCCAAAACCCCCTTCTCAAAGACCTTCAAGAACCTCTTGCAGGACACTCACGCCGTGGTGAATCTCCTCTTCACTAATGATGAGGGGAGGCAAAAAACGGAGCGTGTCCTCGTTACACGCATTCACAAGGACTTTTCGCTCAAACATCCGGTGTGCTATTTCCTTTGCTCTCCCCGGAATCTCAAGCCCCCACATAAGGCCCATTCCCCGAACTTCCCGAACCTTTTCCGGGAAGTTGCGGCGAAGGGATTCCAGTTCCTGCCCGAAAAGCACACCCTTTTGCCGCACGGATTCAAGAAAAGTCTCACTGGCGATGGTGTCCACCACAACGCAGGCACTTCGGGCAGCAACGGGATTCCCACCAAAAGTGCTCCCGTGGTCCCCTTTCTTCGTAATTTCGACCACTTTCTCGTTCACAAGCACTGCCCCAATAGGGAGACCTCCTCCCAGTCCCTTAGCCAGGGTCACAATGTCCGGTGTTACCCCAAAGTGCTGAAAGGCGAAAAGAGATCCCAGCCTTCCAAGACCACATTGTACCTCATCGAAAATAAGGAGCACATCCTGCTCGTCACAGATACTCCGGAGGGCGGCAAGAAACTGTGGACTGCAGGGGTACACTCCTCCTTCTCCCTGGACCGGCTCAACGATGATGGCGCAGACCTCTTCTTTGAGGAGTCGCCGGACACTCTCGATGTCGTTGAGATCTGCAAAAAAAATCCCTGGTGGGAAGGGGTCAAGGTCCTGGTGGAACTTCTCCTGTCCGGTCAGCCCCAGGGTGAGCAGTGTCCTCCCGTGGAAGGACCGGCGAAAGGCAATATAGGCATATCGGTTGCCGTGCTTCCTCTTCCCGTAGAAGCGGGCCATCTTGAGGGCCACCTCGTTCGCTTCGGCACCGCTGTTGACAAAGAAAACCCTTGCCAGACCGGAGTACCGGACAAGGCGCTCAGCAAGCTCCACCTGGGGAACGTTGTAGTAGAGGTTGGAGGTATGGATCACTCGTTCCACTTCGTCGTGGATAGCTTCTTTGAGAGGCCGGTAATCATATCCCAGGAGGTTGACCGAAATGCCCCCGACGAAGTCAAGGTACGCATGCCCTTCGAGGTCGAAAAGGTAGGACCCCTTTCCTCCGGTGAAAACCACCGGCATTCTCTGGTATGTCCCCAGGAAATACCGCGCTTCTTTCTCAATCACTTCAAGCGACGTCACCATCTTCAGATCCCTCCAGAACAATCTTTGTGCCGGAAAGCCTTCCTCCCTTACAGAGCTCGGGAAGGTGCACAACTTCGCTTCCTTCACTGATGAACACCTCGCGGACGCATCCTCTGAGGATACGCAGCAGAGCCTGGAGCTTAGGGACCATCCCTCCACGTATCCTCCCCCCGGCAATGAGGTGTTCCATCTCTGCCAGGGTCAGGGTCGTAATCAGGGAATCCCGGTTTTCGGGATCCTGCAACACTCCGGGAACGTCGGAGAAGAACACCAGGTACTCCGCCTGCAGCGAGCGGGCAATGTGTGCAGCAACCCAGTCAGCGTTGACGTTTAGTGCCTGCCACTCCGAATCCCCGCAGATTGGGGAAACAACCGGGACAAATCCGTGTGCCCAGAGGGCGTGGAGGATGCGTGGGTCGACCTGCGTCACATCTCCCACCTGCCCAAGGTCGATTGTCTGGCCGTTCTTCTCCACTGTATACCGCTCGCCTCTTAAGAAAAAGGCGTCTCGTCCGCTGATCCCGCAGGCTGGAATGCCAAAGCGCAAAAAGGCACCAACCAGCATCTTGTTGAGAAGGCCGCTCAAAACCATCTCGATGACGTCCATCTCCTCTTTCGGGGTGACCCGAAGTCCGTCAACAAACTGTGGCACTTTTCCCATCTTTTGCAGGACTTCGGAAAGCTGCGGCCCTCCTCCATGGACCACCACCACCTGAGCACCTTCTGCAAGGAGTTCCCCCACTGCCCGGGGGAGTGCTTCCTCGTTCGGCGTCAGAAGCTTTCCGCTGACCTTCACCACAAACTTCATGGGAGTTCCCCCCTGCTTTAGCTATAGTGGCTATTGATACGCACGTAATCGAGGGAAAGGTCACAGGTCCACACGGTAAAGGAAGCATCCCCAAGCCCCAGATGAATATCAATGGTGATCTCTTTCCGGCCCATGACCTTCCTGAGCTCTTCCCTCGACGCCTCTTCCGCCCGCATCCCCCAGCGCACACAGGGCATACCATTGAGGAAAACGTGGATCCGCGAAAGGTCCAGAGAGACGCCACTCCGCCCCAGGGCAGCCATAATGCGCCCCCAGTTCGGATCCTCCCCAAAAATCGCGGTTTTCACGAGAGGTGATTCTGCAATGGTGAAGGCACAGCGCTTCGCCTCTTCTTCAGTCCGAGCTCCCCACACGCTGACCGTCACGAACTTAGTTGCCCCTTCTCCATCCCGAGCAAGGTCCTTCGCCAGCTCCTCACACACGAAAAAGAGTGCCTCACGGAAAAGGGAAAAGCCTGAAGAGTCCTTAAGGAACACTCCGCTTCTCCCATTGGCCAAGAGCAAGACCATGTCATTGGTGCTTGTGTCCCCATCCACGGTCACCCGATGGAAACTCCTGTCCACTGCCTCACGGAGCAACCTCTCAAGGTCCTCACGAGAAAGTGCAGCGTCTGTGATGAGGAAGGCTAGCATGGTCGCGAGGTTTGGCCGGATCATCCCAGCCCCCTTCGCAATGCCCGCAAGGTGAACCATCCGCCCGTTGCAGGAGAATGCAACAGCCCGTTCCTTAGGAAAGGTGTCGGTGGTCATGATAGCCTTGGCAGTTTCCCGGCTCGATTTCTTCTCCGGGAGAATCGCTGCAAGGCGCCGCAACCCCTCGTCGATTCTCTCAAGGGGGAGGAACTCTCCGATGACCCCAGTGGAGGCCACGGCAACAAGGTCAACGCTTGGGATACCAAAGTACTGCGCCGCTTTCTCCGCCACCCACTCGGCATCCTCTTCCCCTTTCTTGCCGGTGCACGCATTGGCCACACCGCTATTCACAACCACAAGCTGGAGGTGACCTCCCCTTTCCAGGTGTCGCTTCGTGACAAGAACCGGTGCCGCCTTCACCTCATTTCTCGTGAACATCCCCGCCGCAACGGCAGGGGTCTCCGAAAGGATTACCGCAAGGTCATTCCTCTCCTTCTTGATACCGCAGTGAATGCCAAAAGATGAAAATCCCAGGACGGCGTCCAGTCCTTCATCAAGGATGAAAAAACGTTCCCGCATCTCTCAAACCTCCTCACGGGTAGAGGACTCCCTCAGGAAGACCCACTCGCTCATCGATACCGAACATGATATTGAGATTCTGCACTGCCTGGCCTGAAGCCCCCTTGGTGAGGTTATCAATGGCCGAAACAATGACGACGTGTCGCGCTCCAACTTTTCTTAGACCCAGGTCGATGAAGTTTGAGCCCACCACCCACTTCAGCTCGGGGAAACGACCCCGGGGGAAGACCCTCACCCAGGGTTCCCCCGAAAAAGCCTGTTCCCAGAGGGTTAGAAGGTCCTCCTCAGAAACTTCCCTCGCCAGGGTGATGTATATCGTGCTTAGAATACCCCTCCTTACGGGGAGAAGATGGGGAACGAAGTGCACTTCGACTCCTTTCCCCCCAAGGACTGAGAGCTGCTCCGCAATCTCGGGACCGTGCCGGTGTGTCCCGATGTTGTAGGCCCGAAGATTCTCGTCAACCTCACAGAAATGCAAATCCTCACTAGCTTTCTTTCCGGCTCCAGATACGCCAGATTTACTGTCCACGACAACTGGAGGCACAACGAGCCCCTCCCGGAGCAAAGGGAAAAGCGGGATGATGACCGAGGTGGGATAGCATCCCGGATTCGCAACAAGGCGTGCTGTGCGAATGCGCTCCCGGTAAACCTCAGGGAGGCCATATACGGCCTCCTCGAGAAGATGAGGGGCTTTATGGGGAATACCGTACCACTGCTCGTAGGTTTCCCTGCACCGGAACCGGAAATCCGCACTCAGATCGACAACCCGGGTGGCTTCAAGAAGCCTCGGAATGTACTCCATGGCCACCCCGTGAGGAAGGGCTGTGAAGACCACGTCGACTTCCCGGGCACGATCGAGAACTTCCTGACCCGAAATCATAAGAGCAACCCGTTTCCGCCATGCTGGACAGTACTCCTCAAGGGACATTCCCGAAAAACGCTCACTGTGGACCCAGGAAATCTCCACCTTAGGATGACTGGCAAGAATCCGGAGAAGTTCAAGACCAGTGTACCCCGTACCTCCGAGAATCCCAACCCGTACCATCTTCTCCACTCCCTTCCGAAAGAAAAAGACCCCGCCAGACGACGAGGTCCTCTGCAGGGGTACGGCGAATGCCGCACGGTGCCACCCTGCTCCACTCATTCTGGTAACGGAAAAACTCCGGAACACCCTACTTGGGGACATCCGCCCCGTGCTTCGGGCTCAGCTCGTGGGCTCTCGCAACATCCCGGGACAAGGAGGGGACTTTCACCTTCTCCCCCTCGCTGTACCTCTCCCGAGGTTGCCTCCCATTCATTGCCTTTCCTTCCTGTCCTCCGTGTCTCTCTCCTCCGGTAGAAGAAAAACCTCAGACACGTGATGTAACAAGACCCAGCTCGCGCAGAACCCCAAGGAGCTTCTCTTCCTTCTCTTTCTCCAGAGAACAAAGTGGTGGTCGAGCCTCTCCAACCTCAAACCCCAAAAGCTGCAGGGCTCGCTTCACAGGAATGGGATTCGTGGAAAGGAAAAGCGCCCGGAAAAGGGGATAGAGGCGGAGATGGATGGCCCTGGCCTCCTCCATCTTTCCCTCCTCAAAGGCCAGAATCATCTGTTTGATGTCCTGCCCCACAAGGTGGGAAGCCACACTTACCACTCCCACACCTCCCAGGGTGAGCACCACAAGAGTCATGTTGTCATCCCCGCTGTACAGCGAAAAGCCCTGAGGAAGAAGCATGGCAAGGCGCGAAAGCTGGTCCGGGCTTCCTGAAGCCTCCTTCAGTGCCACGATGTTGCCGATTTCTGCAAGACGGGCAACCGTCTCCGGCTCAATGTTCACACCCGTACGGGAAGGAATGTTGTAGAGCATTATAGGGAGGTTCACCGCCTCAGCAATGGCCCGGAAGTGTCGGTACAGGCCCTCCTGGGGTGGACGATTGTAGTAGGGAGCAACAGCGAGAATCCCATGGACACCAAGCTTTTCGGCTTCCCGGGAAAGGCGTATCGACTCCTGGGTGTTGTACGTGCACGTTCCTGCGATGACCTTCGCTGTCCCTCCGATTTCCTCCAGGGCAAGGTCAAAAAGCCGCAATTTCTCTTCTTCCGAAAGCACCGGAGCCTCTCCAGTTGTGCCAGCAACTACCACTCCGTCGGAACCGTTCTCCACCAGGAATCTCAGAAGCTGGCGAAAAACTGGTTCGTTGATTTCCCCCCGCTCATCAAAGGGGGTTACCACCGCCGTGATCAGACGACCGAAGTATCCCTCCATGCTTTCCCCCCTTTAGCAGAGCTCGTCAAGCTGGAATTTCCGATGGAGCGCCCTTATGGCCTGCTCCATGTCCTTCTCAGCCACAAGGCAGGAAATGGTCACATGGGAGTCACTGGTTTGAAGGATTTCAATTCCCGCATCCCTCAGGGCCTCCACCACCTGGGACATCACTCCGGGGCGATCTGCCATTCCAGAACCCACAAGGGAAACCTTGGCACAGGGTGAAGTCATTTCAAAGAGGAATCCTTCTCGGGAAAGGATTGTCTGCACCTTCTCCTTCACCTTCTCGTCCACGACAAAAGCGGTACTTTCAGGGAAGAGGTTGATAAGATCGATGCTCACCCCGTGTTCAGCGAGCGCCTGAAAGAGCCGAAGTTTAAGCTCTGGCTGACCTCCAAAGCTCGCCCGGAACTGTGCTAGTCCCCTTCGATAGGCAATGCTGTACACTGGCCTTTCATGAGAGAGCACCCGCAGGCCTTCCCGCACGAGCGTCTGGATGTCGCAGATCAGCGTCCCCTTTCCCTCGTCATTCAGACTGCGCACCCGGATGGGAACCCGGTATTCCCGGGCAACATCCATGGCCTTGTGGTGGATGACCTTTGCCCCCTGCTGGACGATTTCTGCAGCCTCCGTGTACGTGAGCCCCTTAAGAATCTGGGCCTCAGGAACAATCCGGGGATCAGCGGTCATCACCCCTTCGACATCGGTGAAAATGTCGACATAGTCTGCCTGGAGGGCAACTCCCAAAACCACAGCCGTGGTGTCACTCCCCCCTCGGCCAAGGGTAGTGATTTCCCCATCCTCTGTGACTCCCTGAAAGCCCGCCACCACAGCCACATACCCATCCTTGAGGTACTTTGTAATCCGATCCGGTTCAACCCGAAGGACAGTGGCATCACCAAAGGACTTATTGGTGATGATTCCCGCCTGCCCTCCGGTGAGAGCGACAGCCCGAAGACCTACCCGACGAAGGGCCTGAACCATGATGACCGAAGAGATGATTTCCCCACAGGAGAGGAGAAGATCAAGATTCCGGGCATCGATTTCCGGAAACTCCTCCTGAGCCAGGGCAATCAGGGTATCGGTGGCGTATGGAGCTCCTTTCCTCCCCATGGCCGATACGACCACAACAGGAGCAAAACCCTCTTCATAAGCCTCCTTCACCTTCGTCGCCGCCTTCTGCCGGAGCTCCCGTGTGTGAACCGATGTTCCTCCAAACTTCTGGACAACGATGCGCATGAATCTCACCCACCCAGAGCGCGGACCACTCGCTCCATTGCCTCTTTGAGCCTCAAAGAGGGTGTCGTAAGGGAAATGCGCACAAACCCCTCACCGTATTTCCCGAATCCCACACCTGGTGTCACCACTACCTGCGCCCGATCGAGGAGAAACTCTGCAAAGCTCATCGAAGTGAACCCCGAAGGTACGGGAATCCAGACATAGAAGGTCGCCTTGGGATAGGGGAGGTCAAACCCAAGGGCCCGCAGGGTTTCCACCACAAGGTTTCGCCGCTCCGTATACACGGGGATAATGCCCTCCAGGGCTTCCTCGACTCTGGCCAGGGCTTCCACACCCACCCACTGAATGGCATTGAAAATCCCTGAATCGATATTGGTTTTCACCCGTCCCAGAGCCTCGATGAGCTTGGCATTGCCCACGGCAAAGCCAATTCTCCATCCGGTCATGTTGCACATTTTCGAGAGAGAGTGGAACTCAATAGCCACTTCCTTCGCTCCTTCAACCTCGAGGATCGAGGGAGCCCTGTACCCATCGAAGCTAATCTCCGAGTACGCCAGATCATGGGCAACGATGAAGCCAAACCGATGGGCAAGGCGAACGACTTCCTGGAAGAATTCGTAAGGAGCCGTACTCGAGGTAGGGTTGTTGGGGTAGTTCAGAAAGACGAGTTTCACCCGCTCTAGAAGGCTTTCAGGAAAGGCCGAAAAGTCGGGAAGAAAGTGGTTACCTGGAAGAAGGGGCAACGGGAGAGGAACACCCCCGGCGAGCAAAGTACCAATCTTGTACACGGGGTATCCTGGGTCACTGGCCAAAACAAGGTCACCGGGATCCACCACACACCAGGGAAAATGGGCAATACCTTCTTTTGAGCCGATGAGTGCCACGACTTCCCGGTCCGGGTCAAGGGAAACTCCAAAGCGCCTCCTGTACCAGGAAGCCACCGCTTCCCGAAAGGCATAGAGTCCCCGATACGATGGATACCGGTGATTTTCGGGATTCTGCACCTCCTGGCACATCCGTTCCACAAGGAAATTCGGAGTTGGCAGATCTGGATCCCCGATGCCAAGATCGATGATATCCTTCCCCTCTTCCCTTGCTCGGGCGATTTTCTTCTCAATTTCCGCAAAGAGATAGGGAGGGAGGTTCTTTATGCGCTGGGCAACGTCCACGTGTCTACCGCCTCCTTCAAAAGACGAGCTTCAAAGACCTCTTCAGCCGGCCCTTCAAGGGAGAGACAGCCATCCTCTTTCCACACCACACTGAGTGCCCCACCAGGAAGATGCACGAGGACCCTTCGCTCGAGCACGCCCCGGGCAACGCCTGCCGCCACCACCGCGCAGGCCCCGGTGCCACATGCCAGAGTTGCCCCCACCCCCCGTTCCCACACCTTCACCCTCACTTCTCTCGGACTGAGGACCTCCACAAACTCCACGTTCGTCCGTTGGGGAAAGAGCGGGTGGTGCTCGATAAGCGGTCCGAAGTGTTCCCAATTTTCCGGAAGCTCAAAAATCACTGCGTGAGGGTTTCCCATAGAGACCGCGCTGAGCACAAATGCCCGACCATCGACCATGGCAGTCACATGCAACGCAGAATCTCCCGGAACATCCACAGGGATTTCCCGAGGGTGGAAGCGAGGTTCTCCCATGTCCACAACCACCCTCACAACCCGACCCCCTTCGGTGATAACCCTAGGAACGATGATACCCGCCTTCGTCTCCACCCGAAAGGTTTCCCCCGTCACCATTCCCCGCTCAAAGGCAAACTTTGCTAAACACCGGATGCCATTGCCGCACATCTCCGCCTCGCTTCCATCGGCGTTGAAGATGCGCATGCGCACATCCGCGACCTCTGAGGGCAAAACCTCAATGACTCCATCGGCCCCAATGCCAAAATGGCGGTCACAGAGCTTCCGGACCACATCGGGAGAAAGGACAAGATCGCCCCGCATCTCTGGGGTACAGAGGAGGAAATCGTTGCCCAGACCGTGCATCTTCACGAAGCGCATTGTCTCCCTCCTACCCCAGTCCCAGAATGCTCTCAAGGCCGTAATAGAACTGCGGGGCCTCACAGACCTTCCGGAGCGCCAGCAGTACCCCAGGCATGAAGGAGGAACGGCTGAGCGAGTCGTGGCGAAGGGTCAAAATCTGCCCCTCTCCACCGAAAATCACTTCCTGATGAGCCACAAAGCCCGGAAGGCGAATACTGTGAACCCGTACGCCCCGGTACATTCCACCCCGGGCTCCTGCAACGAGTTCTTGACCTTCAGGGGTCAGGAAATGCCCAGAATCCATCCCCTCAATGGTTTTGAGAGCTGTGCCCGAAGGAGCGTCCTTCTTTTGAGGATGATGGTACTCAATAATCTCCGCCGCCTGGAAGAAGGGCGCGGCAATCCGGGCAAAGTACATCATGAGTACTGCTCCGATGGCAAAATTCGGGGCTATTACACATCCGAGCCGCTCGCTCTCCACAACCTGGCGCATACTCTGAATCTCATCCTGGGTCAGACCCGTTGTGCCAATGACCATGGCCACCCGGTGTTTCACAAAGACCGGGAAGTTCTTCCGCAAAGCCTCGGCATGGGTGAAGTCGCAAACAACCTGGGGAGCACTTCCTCCAAGGACGCGTTCAAGGTCATCCTGTATGAGGACACCCAGGGGTCCTACACCTGAAAGCACACCCGCGTCCTGCCCCACTTCCTGCACATCGCAGGCTCCCACAAGGACAAAATCCTTCTCCCGAGCCAGAGTCCGCACGATTTCTCTCCCCATTTTTCCCGCAGCACCCACCACACAGACACGAATCACCCTGCTCCCTCCTCAGGAATCACGTCTCTCCGCAAAAGATCGCTCAGGCTCTCCGGTCGCACCACAAGGCGCGCCATACCATCTCGAACGAACACCACACCAGGGCGGGGAATAAGGTTGTAGTTTGAGGCCATGGAATAGTTGTAGGCACCGGTCCCCTCAACGACCAGAATGTCTCCCCTCTGCGCCTTTGGGAGTTCAATCTCTGGGATGAGCACATCTCCTGACTCACAGCATTTCCCCACGATGGCCACCGTCTCTTTTTCCTCTCCCTCAACCCGGTTTCCTAAAAGCGCCTGGTACCGGGCTCCGTAGAGCACCGGACGGGGGTTGTCGGTCATACCGCCATCCACAGCGACGTACTTTTTGACCCCAGGGATTTCCTTGACAAAACCCACCCGGTACACCGTACTCCCCGCAGTGTTGACGATGGACCGCCCGGGTTCAATAAAGAGCACCGGGAGAGGGTAAGAAAGGGAAAGACACTTCTCCCGCACTTTCCCGGTGAGTGCTTCAACGTAGGAACGAATTGAGGGGAAATCCCCCTTCTCTTCATCAAGGTACGGGACACCCAACCCTCCACCGAGATCAAGCTCCTCAAGCACAAGACCGTGGTTTTTGCGGAGGGCATCCATGAACTCCAGAAGGATGTCCACAGTCTTCAGGAAAGGCTCAAGTGTCCGTATTTGAGACCCGATGTGACAGTGTACCCCCCGAACGTCAAGATGGGGAGAGGATGCCGCAAGGAGGAAAGCCTTCTCAGCTATCCCCTCAACGAGGGGGAAACCGAACTTACTCTCAACCTTTCCTGTGGTGATGTGCGCGTGGGTGTGGGGGTCAACGCCGGGAGTAACACGAAGGAGAACGGGGAGCTTGCCATGAACGTACCGTTTGCTCTCCTCCAGAAGGCACTCAAGCTCCTCAAAGCCGTCCACAACCCACCGTCCGACACCCTCCCGAAGCGCCAGAGCGCGTTCCTCATCGGTTTTGTTGTTCCCGTGGAAAATCAGGCGGTTCCAGGGGAAACCACTTCCCAGGGCAACGAAGTACTCTCCCCCTGAGACAACATCAAGCCAGAGACCTTCCTGAGCCACAAGACGACACATCGCTCCACAGAGGAAAGCCTTACCCGCATAGGCCACGTGGAAACTCGGGTAATGCTGGGCAAAGGCCTCCCGGTACTCCCTCATTGCCTCCACGATTTCCTCTTCATCGAAGACGTACAGAGGAGTACCAAACTGCTTCGCAAGGTCTACAACGTCGCACCGGCCAATCTCAAGGTGATTGAGGGCATTGACGCTCTTTCGGCCTAACATTACCTGCCTCCAGAAACTTTTTGGTTTTATTAACACAAGGAACCGTTTCTGTCAACGAGGTTTTTTTACAGCTTGTCAATCCCATGTCTTCTGAGCCATTCCCGAAAGCTCTCTTCGTCCCCAAGAATTTCCTGGTCGTAATTCTCCTCGAGCTTTCGAATTTGGTCAGCAAGTTCAGGACGTTCGGCAACGAGCTTATCGATGTTTTTCTCGAATTCGTCACAGAGGGCATCAAGGTCGTCAAGAGGAAGGGAAAGTCCAGCAAAGGGCAAGAGCACACGGAGCGCTGCCCGGATGCCTTTCGGATTCGTGGCCTGAACGTACATGGGGATCTCAACAACGATGTTCACCATCTCCACGTCTTTTGTTCTTGCCGTAGCCGTCATGAGCGTCGTGATGCTCGCTGGACCTTCGTAGTTACTGAAACGAACTCCGTAAGGAAGGAGCTTCTCCTTCAGGGCCTCATCAGAGACAGAACAGTAGACCCGGGGTTCTCGGGTATGGGGGGTAAGGCCGCTGACGCTCCCCACGAAAATCATCCGCCGGATTCCGAACTCCTTAAGGAGCAGGAACATGTCGTCAACGTACTCCCGCCACCGGATGTTTGGCTCCTTCCCAAGGAAAAGCACAACGTTTTTCTCGTCGGCGCAGAAAAAGTGGTTCTGGGGGTAGCGGAATTCCTGCACCAAGCCCTCACGGATAAGGGTATAGGGGCGGAACTGGGCCACCTCTTCCATGCTTCCAGGAAGATTGAAAATGTAGAAATCGTACGGCTCAATCTGGGCCAGGATTTCTGCCTGCAATTTGTCCCTGAGGTACATCACCGTCCCGGTAGAGACACTTCCACCATCCATCCAGCCGGTGAAACCCACAATGAGAACAGGGTCTTGAAGCACAGGCCTCCGGTAAACGATGAGCCGACTCATGAACTCACTTCCCTTCCTCACAGCGATGGTTCTGGCATCCGACGGGCAAGGTTCTCAAAGCGGGCGAAATCTTTCTGGAAGAGGAGTTCAACCGTTCCCACAGGACCATTCCGTTGCTTGGCCACGATGACCTCGGCGATGTTCTTCTTCGACGTATTCGGATTGTAGTAATCCTCCCGATAGATGAGAATGACAAGGTCCGCATCCTGCTCAATGGCGCCACTTTCCCTCAAATCAGAAAGCTGGGGTCGTTTGGGACTTCGTTGCTCCACGGCACGACTCAGCTGGGAAACAGCAATAACGGGGATGTTGAGCTCCCTCGCCATAGCCTTCAGGGAACGGGAAATCTCGGAAATCTCCTGCTGGCGGTTTTCGGAACGACCGTAACCCTTCATGAGCTGGAGATAGTCGATAATAATAAGACCAAGGTTCTTCTCGGCCTTGAGGCGACGGGCTTTTGCCCGGAGTTCAAGCACCGATATACTCGGGGTATCGTCGATGAAAATCGGGGCCTCAGCAAGCCTCCCCGCTGCATGAGCCAGCTGAGGCCAGTCTCTCTCTGTAAGGAATCCTTTCCGTACTCTCCCTGCGTCGATGCGGGCTTCGCTGCAGAGCATACGCTGGGCAATCTGGTCCTTCGACATCTCAAGGCTGAAAATGGCCACGGGGATTTTCTTCTCCACACCGACGTACTGGGCAATGTTTAGACAGAAGCTCGTTTTCCCCATGCCCGGACGAGCAGCCACAACGATGAAATCGGAGGGTTGGAAACCTGCGGTGAGGACATCAAGGTCGACAAATCCTGAAGGAACACCCGTGACGTGTTCATCACGATGGTAAAGCTCAGTAATGCGGTCAAACGCCTCATTGACCACCTCTTTGAGGGGAACAAAGTCAGAACGAATTCGTTTCTGGGAAAGCTGGAGAATGAGGTTCTGGGCCTGATCGAGGAGTTCGTCCGCCTCGAGCCTGGCTTCGTAACCCTCCCGGATGATGCGTGTGCACAGCTGAATGAGCGATCGAATAAGGGACTTCTCCTCCACGATATGGGCGTAGTACTCGACGTTTGCTGCCGTCGGAACAACGTTGACCAGCTGGGCCAAGTACTCCATACCGCCGACACTCTCAAGCTTCCCCTTCTGCCTGAGTTTCTCAGCCAAGGTCACCAGATCGCAGACTTTATCCTCACCAAAGAGCTCGACCATGCTCTCGAAAATGATCCGATGCGCTTCGTAGTAAAAGTCCTCAGGACGCAGGATTTCAAGCGCCTTCAGGAGGGCTTCCCGGTCAAGGAGCATCGATCCCAGCGTCGCCTGCTCAGCCTCAACACTGTGCGGAGGAATGCGATCAATGCTCAGAAGTCGACACCTCGCCGCCAGTTTCTTCCGGGAGAACTTTCACCGTGAGGGTTGCTGTTACACCCCGCCCGAGATTCACCCTCACCCTGTGTTCCCCAAGGTCCTTGATGGGCTCCTCAAGGTCGATGTACTTTCGGTCAAATTCCCGTCCAATTGCTTGGGCAACACGTTCGGCAATCTCTTTTGAGGTCAGAGAACCATAGAGCTTTCCCGTTTCGCCAGCTTTTTTTCGGAATTCGAGAATCATACCCTCGAGGAGCTTCTTAAGAGCCTGGGCCTCTTGAAGCTCTTTCTCCTCTGCCATCGCCTTCCTGCGGCGGATGGCCTCAATCTGGGAAATATTTGCCTCTGTGGCCAGGACGGCGAGTTTTCTCGGCAACAGGTAATTGCGAGCATACCCCCGGCGAACCTCGACCACGTCACCTTCTTTCCCGAGATTTTCCACATCCTGCAGGAGGATAACCTTCATGCTCTCAACCTCCTTCACTGTTTCGAGCGCAATTTCCGGAAATCAATGAAGACGTCGAACACTCCCAGCCAGCTGAGGAGGAAAGAAAACAGCGGCTGGAAAAGCAAGAAGACGAGAATGGCAACTCGAACCGCTCTGGAGCGAATGTACTTCTCCAGGAAATAGTATACCAGAGAAAGCCCCTCAAGAAGGAAGAGTAGCTGCGTCACAACCTGGACGTTGACTCCAATCCTCCCCAAAAGAGAAGTACCCCCAAAGAGGATGAACACCCACCCCAGAACAAAGGCCCAGAAAACAGACCTTGGCAGTCGCCACTCAGAAAAGGGGGGAACCTCAGGAAAAGCGAGGCCGATTCTCTTCCCAATCCACCGCCCAAGGAGGAAGTTGCACCCCGTATCAAAAAGCGACGCCACAATGAGGAGAGCGGGCATCACAAGCTTGATAAGGCTCACCAGGTCTCCCGCGCCGGGGAGATTCTGACCAACCCAGGGTGTCCTCCGTACCGTCTCCTCGAGGAGGAGGAGATTTTCAGTAAGCGGATTTTTTCCCGTAGCAAGGAGGACAACACCAAGGAGGACAAACTTTGAGAACAGAGAAACAAGGGTGTTAACCAGGAGAATTTCAGGAAAATCATATCCTCTCTTCACCGTCAGGCCCATGGCAATGCCCAGAAGGGAAAACCCTAAAAGACATGTCATCGCCTGCAAAAACCCCGCAAGGGCGAAAACTAAAAGACTGGCCACACAGGAAGCCAGTATCCCTAAACGTGCGTCCCACCGGATAACGAGAAACATCACCGGCAAGGGACACAAAAAACTCACTAGAATCCCCAGAACGGGAAGGTAAATGGAAGCAAGGTAGAGAATGACCGTGAGGGCGGCAAAAAAGGCACCCTCAACGGTTGAACGAACATTTCTCATACATCGAGGTCACTCAATGATATACGGCAAAAGAGCCATCTCTCGTGCCCGCTTTATGGCCTGGGCAAGCCTCCTCTGGTGCTTTGCACAGTTTCCACTGATGCGGCGAGGGATAATCTTTCCCCGCTCGCTCAGAAATCTCTGGAGCGTCTCCACGTCTTTATAGTCGATGTGGGCTTTCCCCAAACAGAAAATGCAGACTTTTTTCTTCTTCCGGAAGAACCTCTTCCTGGCAACACGTTCCTCACGTTCTACTGCCACCTCTTATCCTCCTCTCAGAAAAATTCAAAGTGTTTCTCTTCAACCACCGGCGAACATCCCGTAAGGCGTTTTACCTCAGAGGCCACGATTTCATACGATTTTCGCTTCTGGCCTCCCTGATCCTCAAAAGTCCGCACCTGGACCCTTCCCTCCACAAAGACCCAGTCTCCCCGCTTCAGGTTTTCCCCGCAAAAAAGCGCAAGGTCCCTCCACGCGACAATGTAGAGGTAGTCAAAATACTCCCGGTTGTCCTCACTGCTCACTCCCCGCGAAACGGCAAGGGGAAAGCTCGTCACCGGGGTCCCGTTGGGTGCATACCGGACCACCGGGCTCTGGGTGAGAAAACCTATGAGAAAAACCTTATTCAGACTGGGTCGGGACATCCGTCTCCCTTTCGCCCGTCAGGGCCTGGACTTCTGCCTCTTCGGGCGCCTGAGGCTTTTCCTTAGAACGCGCCTTTTCCTCTTTCACCAGGATGTGACGGAGGATATCCTCGGTGTACCGGACAACCCGGGACACCTCGGCGACGTTTCTGGGGGAAATCGCAAAGCGGAGGAAGACGTAGTAACCTTCCCTCTGTTTCTCAATAGGATAGGCGAGCCTACGCTTCCCCCAGAAATCCACGGCATTCACCACACCGCCCTGGTCCACGATGGTGTTCTTCAGTTTTTCCACAACACTCTGGACACCATCTTCAGTGAGCGTCGGTCGAATGACAACTCCCAGTTCGTACTCCTGCATAGTCGCTCTCTCCTCCCTTCGGACTATGGCCCCATCCAGAAGGATGGGGCAGGGATTCCCCTTTTCAGGTACCCTCCTGCCACGAGGCCAGATAGGCCCGCTGGCGAGGAGTCATCTCTTCAAGCCGCACCCCAAGGGCAGCAAGCTTCAAGCGAGCAACCTCCTCGTCGATTTCCTGGGGCACCCGGTATACCCTCTTTTCAAGGTTTGATGCATGCTGCACAAGGTATGCCACAGAAAGCGCCTGGTTGGCAAAACTCATGTCCATGACCGATGAGGGATGACCCTCAGCACACGCCAGGTTCACAAGCCGGCCTTCCCCAAGGAGGTACAACCTCTTTCCGTCTCGCAGCGTGTATTCCTCCACCATTGGTCGAACCACCTGCTTGGTCACACTGAGCTCCTCAAGTCCCTCGATGTCGATTTCAACGTTAAAGTGGCCAGCGTTAGCCAGAACCGCCCCGTCCTTCATGAGGAGAAAGTGCTCCTTCCGAATCACCGCAACATTCCCGGTGGCGGTGACGAAGACCTCGCCCCACGAGGCTGCTTCGCTCATGGACATAACCTCGTGGCCGTCCATAAGGGCTTCCAGGGCTCGCACAGGATGAACCTCAACCACAGCGACCCTCGCTCCCATACCCCGTGCCCGAAGGGCAATGCCACGGCCACACCACCCGTACCCCACAACCACAAACCGCTTCCCCGCAAGAAGCAAGTGCGTTGCCCTGAGAATTCCCTCTATCGTGCTCTGCCCTGTTCCGTAACGGTTGTCGAACATGTGCTTGGTATCAGCATCATTCACCGCAATAACGGGGTAGGCCAGCTGTCCGCTCTGGGCGAGGCTGCGGAGCCGGATAACACCTGTGGTTGTTTCCTCAGTCCCTCCCAGAATCCCACTGAGCGTTGTGCCACCCCTTCTGTGAGCTGTCGAGGTGAGGTCCGCACCGTCGTCCATGGTGATATGAGGTTGAGCATCCAGCACGCGCTCTATGTGGTCGTAATAGGTGGCTCTGTCCTCTCCGCGGAGCGCAAAAACAGCAATGCCAAAGTCCTGGACGAGCGCCGCCGCCACGTCATCCTGGGTACTTAAAGGATTTGAGGCACAGAGGAAAACCTCTGCTCCACCTTCCTTCAGGGTGATGGCAAGAACCGCTGTCTCAGCAGTCACATGGAGACAGGCACCCACCCGTATACCCTGGAGAGGACGGGATGTGCGCCACCGGGCGGCGATTTCTCGCAGAACAGGCATCTCCCTGAAAGCCCAGTCAATCTTTTGCCTCCCCAGAAGAGCCAATCCCAAGTCCCGCACGTGATAGGTCATATCCGGGCTCCTTTCCCTCAGAATCCTGCCAGATCTCGAAGGATCTCGACCTTGTCAGTTTTCTCCCAGCTGAAATCCGGGTCGTTCCGTCCAAAGTGGCCATACACGGCAGTCTTCTTGTAAATAGGTCGACGGAGCTTGAGGTTCTTGATGATAGCCCCGGGACGGAGGTCAAAAACTTCTCTGACAATCTCGAGAATCTTCTCATCGGGGATCTTCCCCGTTCCAAAGGTATTGACGGCCATCGAGACGGGCCGGGCAACACCTATGGCGTAAGCAATCTGGAACTCACAGCGGTCTGCAAAGCCAGCAGCAACGATGTTCTTTGCCACGTATCGCGCTGCGTAACTCCCCGAGCGGTCGACCTTGGTGGGATCCTTGCCAGAAAAACATCCGCCACCATGCCTGCCAACTCCCCCATAGGTATCCACGATGATTTTCCGTCCGGTGAGCCCCGTATCCCCCTGGGGACCGCCAATGACGAATCTCCCCGTGGGGTTCACAAGAATCCGGGTACGGGAGTCAAGGAACTCGGGAGGGATTACCGGACGAATGACGTGTTCAATAATGTCCTCCCGAAGCGTTTCAAGGGAGATATCAGGATGGTGCTGAGCGGAAACGATGATGGTATCAATGCGGACAGGACGGTCGTTCTCGTAATCCACTGTTACCTGGGTTTTCCCATCAGGACGAAGGTACGGGAGAATTCCTTTCTTGCGAACTTCGGCCAGACGAAAAGCCAGAGCATGGGCCATGGCAATAGGAAAAGGCATGAGCTCCGGGGTTTCGTTGCAGGCATACCCGTACATCATCCCCTGGTCTCCAGCTCCAAGAGAAAGCTCCTCATCCTCCACTTCTTCGCCCATTTTGACCTCCAAGGAACGGTTCACCCCAAGGGCAATGTCCGGTGATTGCTCATCAATGGCCGTGAGCACTGCACAGGTCTCAAAATCAAAACCGTATTTGGCCCGGGTATACCCGATATCCCGTACGGTATTCCGGGCAATACGAGGGATATCAACGTAGGTCGTCGTCGTCATCTGACCGGCAACGAGTACCAGTCCCGTAGCCACAAGCGTCTCCACTGCCACCCGACCATAGGGGTCCTCGGCGAGAACGGCATCGAGTATGGCGTCGGAAATCTGGTCAGCGATTTTGTCCGGGTGACCTTCGGTGACGGATTCAGAAGTAATTTGGTACTTTCGCGCCATCCTGCTACCTCCCTTCACGCTCTCCGTTTTCCCAGGAAAATCAAAGGATAAAGGTAACACACCCCCTTGAAAAAGTCAACCAATTTCGTGGAGAAGGTCAAGTCCGTCGCGCTCCGAGTACACCACCCGGGCCCTTTGCCAGAGCTTCTCGAGATTGTAGAATTCTCGCTCCTCTTGCCGGAAAACATGGACGATGATTTCCCCATAATCGAGGAGAATCCACTCTCCGGTGTCCTCTCCCTCCACGTGGAAAGGACGAACCCCGACCTCCTCAAGGTGTTCGAGGACTTCCTCAGCAATGGCTCTGGTCTGAATCGGAGAGGAACCACTACAGAGAACCCAGTAGTCTGAAAAAGGAAAAAGACCTCGCAGGTCCAGAATAGTGATATCAAAGGCCTTCTTCCGCTCAATGGCCTCCTTGACCCTCCGGATTTTCTCCTGAACCTTCACCGCCACTCCTCTCCCTGGCGAAGAATCCGTGAATTTTCTCCCGGGCAACGTCAAGCTGAGGTTCCCAGAAACTCAACCCGTTGAGATAAACCGGCTCTCCCGGCAGAATATCCATGGTGACCGCCTTCTCCTCGAGGCCCTTAAACCACAGAGCAAGCTGCAGGATATTCTCAAGGGGGATATTGGTGTGCAAAGCTTGCTTGAGGCTTTCAAAGAGCGCCGGAAGGTGGGCCAGTGTTGAAGGGTCCTGAGCTTTGGCAATGAGCGCCTGAAGGAAAGCCTGCTGGCGCTTGATTCTGCCAATGTCCCCCAGAGGGTCATGACGGAAGCGAACGTACTGCAGGGCTTTCTCTCCGTTGAGCACCTGTTTCCCCGGCTTGAGGTTGATGAAAAGGCCCTGAGCACGGTCCACATAGTACATCGGCTTCTCCACTTCAATCTCCACGCCTCCCAGGGCGTCCACCACCTTCTCAAAGGCGTCGTAGTTCACCTCGACGAAATAGGGAACCTCTATACCCAGACTTTCCTCCAGGGTCTTTTTGAGGAGTTCAATACCTCCCCGAGCGTATGCATGGTTGGCCTTATCGTATCCAACACCCGGGATGAGTAACCGCGAATCCCTCGGGACGGAGAGGAGGAACACCTCTCCCGATTTAGTGTTCACAAAAGCCAGGATGATGGTGTCACTCCGCAGGGGTTTGATGTTATCCTGTCCCACAATGAGAATGCAAGTATTTTCGGGAGTCACATACCCCATGACTTTTTTCACAACCGTCCATCGGAACGGAGCCCGAACTCCAAAGAGCGCAAGGGTAAAGAGTCCACCAAAACCGATGAGAAAGCCGAGAATGAGGTAGAAGATCTTCCAGCTCCGTCTCATAACATTTTCCCTTCTTTTCGCAGCATGCTGATTTCCCGATTCCAGGAACGGAGGCTCTCCAGAGCGATAACGCCATAGGTCCTGAGAAGGTACTCTATCTTCGCCCGCAACGCAAGGATATACCCCACCCGGAGGTCAGAGTATGCCCGTTGACGGATTTCCCGAGCTTCGGGGAAATCCCGGCCAGGCTCGGCGATATCGGCCACAAAGACAACTTTGTCGAACGCGGACATCCACTCGCAGCCTGTGGCGTGCCAGCGAATTGCCCGGAAAATCCGAAAATCCCGAAGGCCCAGTTCCCGCTCAATAATCGCAGGGGCAGCGAGAGCGTGGAAGATCTCGGGAATGGGGAAATCGCTCTCCTGGATGTACGGTGGAAGGAATTCTCTCAGAGTTTCCCAAGGAAGATCACGGGCACAGTCATGCAAAAGACCTGCAAGGTACGCCCGGAAGGTATCTTCTCCGTGAACAGCAGCAAGGTGTTCCGCTTCCTCTGCCACCCGCAGGGAATGGGCAACCCGGGGAGGGGAAAGCACCACCCTGAGAAAATCCAAAGCCTTATTAATCTCGATACAGTCCGTTCTTGTAAATATAGTTCTCCACCGCCTCTGGGAGAAGGTATTTAATGGATTCACCCCGCCTGACTCTCCGGCGAATCTCGGAAGACGAGATAGCTAAAGCCGAGACCTCTATAATCTTGACCCGGTCCTTCAGTGGTCCCTCGAGATGCTGCAGGCGGTACCCGGGACGCGTTGCAGCCACAAAGGTACACAGACGGAGAAGCTCTTCCGGGTTGTTCCAGGTTGAAATCTGGGCAAAGGCATCAGCACCAGTGATGAAGTAAATCTCCGTATCCCCTCCCCAAAGCTCCCTGAAATACCGCACCGTATCGACAGAATAAGAGGGTCCGGGTCGCTCAATTTCCACGCGGGAAACACTGAAATAGGGGTTCGTGATGGTGGCAAGGACCACCATAAGGTAACGATGTTCAGGATCGGTGATTTTCTGACCGATTTTGTGGGGAGGTCGTGCCGAGGGGACAAAGACAACCTCATCAAGCCCAAAATAGTCCCGCACTTCCTCAGCGGTCACAAGATGACCGTAATGGATGGGGTCAAAGGTTCCTCCCATGATACCCTTTTTGGGCAACTCTTCCCACCTTCCCCACTATTCCCTGATCTGTCCTGAACCATACACAACAAATTTCCAGGTCGTGAGCTCCCGCAGGCCCATAGGACCCCGGGCATGGAGTTTCTGGGTGCTGATGCCGATTTCTGCCCCCATACCGAATTCTCCTCCATCGGTGAATCTGGTGGAAGCATTTACAAAAACCGCCGCAGAATCCACCCGGTTGAGGAACTCCAGGGCATGGGCGTAATTCAAGGTCACGATAGCGTCGGAATGGTGCGAACCGTAGGTGTTGATGTGACGGATGGCCTCGTCGAGACTTCCAACCACACGGACAGCGATAATGAGATCGAGGTACTCAGTATACCAGTCTTCCTCGGTGGCCGGAACCACCCCCGGGACAATGCGTTGCGTTTCCTCACAGCCCCGCACCTCCACACCCTTTTCCTGAAGGGCCCGGACAATGCGAGGAAGGAAAACAGGGGCAATGCTTCTGTGGACAAGAAGCGTTTCACAGGCATTGCAGACACTGGGACGCTGTGTTTTGGCGTTGATGACGATTCGTTCAGCCATGTCGAGGTCCGCAGCATCATCCACGTAAACGTGGCAATTCCCAACGCCCGTTTCGATGACCGGAACACGGGAGTTTTCGATGACCGTTCGAATGAGGTCTGCCCCACCTCTTGGGATGGCTACATCGATGTACTCTCGGAGGGCGAGGAGAACCTTCACATCTTCATGGCTTTCGCTTTCAATGAGCCCCACACAATCTTCAGGGATATCGCATCTCCGGAGCACCTCATGGACAATCTTCACCAGCGCTCTGTTGGAGGAAAGAGCAGAACTGCTTCCTCGCAAAACCACGGCATTTCCAGCCTTGAGACACAACCCCACGCTATCGATTGTCACGTTGGGTCGTGCCTCGTAAACGATAGCCACAACCCCCAGGGGAACACGGACTCTCGTCACAAGAAGACCATTAGGTCTCCTTGCACCATCGATAACCTCTCCAACCGGATCGGGTAGGGCCGCAATATCCCGGAGGCCGGAAGCCATGGCCTCAATGCGTTTCTCATTCAGAGCCAGGCGATCGAGCAATGCCTGCTTCATCCCCGAAGCTTTCCCCCGCTCAAGGTCCAGGGCGTTCGCTTCAAGAATCTCCTGCTTGCGTTCCAAGAGTTTCTCCGCAAGATGCAACAGGAAGCGGTTCTTCGCCTCCGAAGAGAGACCGGCAAGAACTGAAGCAGCTTCCTTAGCCTTTCTGGCAATTTCCCGGATGGTCTCCATCATACTTCCCTCCCAGAAACACGAAATCATCAGCGTGGATGACCTCCTCACTCCAGTCCCCCTGACCCAGAATTTCTTCTATTCTCGTGCTCCGCAACCCTCGAATTTTCTCCAGTTCTTCCGAGGAGTAATTCACAATGCCCCTCCCGATGAGCTCGCCATCTTCACCCACAACCTCCACACAGTCTCCTGCCTCGAATCGCCCCAGAACATCCACCACTCCTGCAGGGAGAAGACTCTTCTTCTCAAAGAGCGCTCTCTTTGCACCCTCATCCACCACAACCTGTCCCTGAGGGATCATACCAAAGGCAATCCACCGTTTCTTCCCTCGCAGGGAATGCTCTGCAGGATAGAAGAACGTCCCCAAAGCCTCTCCTGCAAGAAGGCGAAGGAGAATACCAAAATCCTTCCCCGAGGCAACGATGACCCCAATCCCCGAGAGGGTGGCAATTCTTGCCGCAAGGATCTTGCTGCGCATACCTCCAGTAGCAAAAGTGCTCCCCTCCCTCTTTGCCATTCGCTCAATCTCCTCATCGATGACCCGAACTTCAGGGATGAGTTCCGCCTGGGGGAACCGGCGTGGATCGTCGGTGTACAGACCCTCAACATCGGAAAGGATGATCAAAAGGTCGGCATCAACAATCGAGGCCACAAGGGCTGAAAGGCGATCGTTATCGCCAAACTTGATTTCCTCTACCGCCACTGTATCGTTCTCATTCACAATGGGGACTATCCCCAGCCGCAGGAGGGCTTCAAAGGTGTTCCGGGCATTCAGGTACTTTGAGCGGTTGTGGACATCCTCGGGAGCCAAGAGAATCTGCGCAACCCTCACGCCGAACTCCGCAAAGACAGAACAGTAGTGCTGCATGAGTATTCCCTGACCCACTGCTGCCATTGCCTGTTTGAAGGGAATGTCGTTGCGCCGTCGGGTGATACCAAGGGCACTCATGCCACAGGCAACCGCTCCCGAAGAGACCAGGACTACCTCTCTCCCCTGCGCTCTGGCCTCCACAATGCTTTTGGCCAGACTCCGCAACCGACCCTGAGAGAGGGAAAATCCATCAACGAGAAGCGAAGAACCCACTTTGACCACGAGACGACGAGCGTTCGTTACGATTGTTTTCCGTTCCATTGCGAAAGCGCAAGCCCTCTTCCCGTCCAGACAAACCGGTAGGACCCAATCTCCACCGTGCTTCCCGGGGGTAAGGCTTCAAGGTACCGGAGAAAACCCGATCTCTCGAGTTCTCTGTGGAAGGAAGCCTCGTCCTTTTCGGGAGGACACTCCTTTACAAGCTTTTCCAGAAAACGCGAGGCAAAACGGTATACTCGCGGGGAACGTCCCTGTGCGCCCCCTTTCCCCAGAGAGGAAGGAGAGGGAACCTCCTCCTGCTTCAACCTCAAAAGTTCCACCACCTTGTCCAAAAGCTCAGAGAGACCGAAACGGGTCACCGCTGAAATGCCAACCCCGGCTATGCCTTCCCGAGCCAGCTCCCAGGCAAAGTGCTCCCACCTTGTTTGTGCTTCAGGGAGATCGAGTTTTGTCCCCACCACAATGAAAGGTTTCTCAAGAAGCGACGCGCTGTACTGGGAGAATTCTTGGCGAAGAATAGAAAAGTCCCTCCACGGGTCACCGGAGTACGGAAACGCCATATCCACAAGACAGAGGACGACCCGCACCCGTTCTACATGCCGCAGGAATTCCAGACCCAGTCCCGCTCCCTGGCTTGCCCCTTCGATAATTCCAGGGATATCAACCATGACGAAACGTTCATCCCGGTGTTGCACCACACCCAGAGTGGGATGGAGCGTCGAGAAAGGATAAGGAGCAATGCGTGGCCGGGCATCGCTCACCACAGAAAGCAGAGTGGACTTCCCCGCATTGGGAAGGCCCGCAAGCCCAACATCGGCAATGAGTTTAAGCTCAAGACGAAGCTTTCTCGCTTCTCCCTCTTCCCCCCGCAGAGCAACGCGGGGTGCCTGATTCGTTGCAGTGGCAAACGATGCGTTTCCCCGTCCTCCCCGACCACCCCGGGCAACGAGCACCTCCATGCCGTCCACCATAAGGTCAGCAAGGAGTTCCCCAGTCTCGGCATCAAAAACCTGCGTCCCCACGGGAACCTCGATGACGATATCTTCCCCCTTTGCACCATGCTTCTTCTTCCCATGCCCCGGCTCTCCAGGTGGTGCCTGGTACAGGGGCTGCAGGGCTACATCGTAAAGGGTCTTCTTCCGGGAAGAAGCACGCAAAAAAACACTCCCCCCATCGCCCCCATCCCCTCCATCTGGGCCGCCACGGGGGACGTATTTTTCCCGGCGAAAGTGAATTGCCCCATCCCCTCCTCTGCCACCTCGGACCTCTATGAATGCACGATCAACAAACATGAACTACGCAGGGACCTGGGAGAGTACTGAAACCCACTTCCGCCCCTTTCTGGTCTCAAAGACCACATAGCCATCCTTCAGGGCAAAAAGCGTGTAGTCCCGTCCAACTCCCACGTTCTTCCCCGGTTTAATGTGGGTTCCCCGTTGCCGGACGATGATGCTCCCAGCCCGGACGAATTGCCCTCCATAGGCCTTAACCCCAAGGTACTTGGGGTTGCTGTCCCGACCATTCCTCGCACTTCCACCGCTCTTTTTATGCGCCATACCCCATCATGCCTCCTTGATCTCTATCTTCTCAATCCGCACAAGGGTTACCGGCTGACGATGCCCCTTCTTGCGTCGGTAATTCACCTTGGGTTTGTACTTGAAAACAATGACCTTTTTCCCTTTCCCCACACCGAGAACCCGTCCCCTGACCTGCACATTCTCAAGATAAGGTCTACCTACGAGGATTTCTCCATCCTTTCGGGCCAAGAGTACCCGGTCAAAAGCCACTTCCTCATTCACCGGGGCCAGCACACAGTCTACCTGAAGCAGTGAACCCTCGGTAACCTTGTATTGCTTTCCTGCTGCTTCCACGATGGCAAACACGGCATTTCACCTCCCAAAGACGGATGGTAATTTACCACAGATACTTCTTTCCGTCAAACGGTCATGGGACTTCCTGCATTCGCGCCCGGATTTCTTCGTCACCCACCCCGACAATGCTGTACCTCCGGGGCGGCAGGTTTCTACTCACCTTCCAGAGGATTTCTTTTCTGTAGAGTTTCTGGAGATTCTGCAGGAACCGCTCACCCTCCGAGGCGAGATACCCTCCAAGCTCCTCCCCCACCACAAAGCCAAGAACCGAAGAAGACGTGTGGCGGCAGATTTCCTCAACCTTGCGCAGGAAATTTACGGCTACGGTTTCAAGCGAAAGCACTCTTCCTTCTCCCTCGCAAAAAGGGCACGGTTCGCGGAGGAGCGAGTCAAGGCTTTTTCGAACGCGTTTTCTCGTCATCTCCACAAGGCCGAGTTCGCTCATATCCACAACCGTACACCTTGTTCGATCCCGGCTCAGGAATTCCTCAAGAGCACGGACAACCTGCCGGCGGTGCTCCTTTTTCTCCATGTCAATGAAGTCGATGAGGATAATCCCCCCAATGTCCCGCAGACGAACCTGCCGGGCGATTTCCTCTGCAGCTTCGAGGTTGGTTCTCAGAATGGTGTCCTGGAGGTCTTTCTTGCCCACAAACTTCCCGGTGTTTACATCAATGACTGTCATAGCCTCAGTCCGATCAAACACAAGGTATCCGCCGCTACGAAGCCAGACCTTTCGGCTCAGAGCGCGTTCGATTTCCTTCTGGAGACCGAAATGTTCAAAGATGTTCTCTCGACCCTCAAAGAAATGAACCCGCTCCGCGAGATGGGGAACCAGAGACTCCATGAAGTCTCTGAGCTTCTGGTACCCGAAAAAGGAGTTAATCCAGATATTCTCCACGCTCTCATCCACAATATCCCGCACCAGAGCATAGATGAGACTCGCCTCCTGGTAAAGCAGAGCAGGAGCTGTGGTGATTTCGGCTTTCTTCTGGATACGATGCCAGAGACGGACCAGGGATTCAATGTCTTCCCGAATTTCTTCGATGCTTTTCCCCTCCGCAGCAGTCCGAACGATGATACCGGAACCGTTGGGGCGTATCCGCTCCACAATCCTCTTCAACCTCTCCCGTTCCTCGCCTGATGCTATGCGGTGCGACACCCCCACAACGTCCATACCAGGCATGAAGACCACGTATCTCCCAGGAAGGGTGATCTTCGTGGAGACCCGAGCGCCCTTCGTTCCCATAGGCTCCTTGGCCACCTGAACGATGATTTCCTCCCCAACCCGGATAAGATGCTCAATTTTGACATCTTTCCGCTTCTCGTCAAGAAGCATATCACCGATGAAGAGAAAAGCGTTCTTGTCAAGACCGATGTTCACAAAAGCTGATTGAATCCCAGGAAGGACGTTCTCCACAACGCCCTTGTAAATATTCCCCGCAAGGCGCAACTCCACCGCCCGCTCGAAAAAGAACTCTACAACTTTCCCGTCTTCAAGGAGCGCTGCCCGCGTTTCAACCTCAGACATGTCAATGACGATATCTCTCCGCAAACCTCATCCTCCATTCCTTTCCCAAAGAAGTAGCCTTTCCCTCACAATTCTTCTGGGAAAAGGACAGCCAGAATTCGTCTCAAGGAAAGCAACGAGCTTCAGGGGATTCCACAGCACCTTCTCCCCCTTAAAGAGAAATGATACCACAGGAGAGGACCCCGCCAAAGAGTATACCGTGATGCCCTCAGGGAGTGTCCACTCTTCTTTGGGACTCCAAGACGCAGGAAAAAAGAAAGTGTACACAATGCCCCGGAGCACCCTCTGCACCGGAGGATCAAAGGATGCAAGGGCCTGGACCTGCGTCACAGCCAGTTCCTCAGGGACTTCCCGATTTAGCCGCTCTTGAAGCTCCCAGGGTGGGAGTGGCTCTCCACAGAACACCTCAAAACACTCCGCTTTACTCTCAATCCCCAAAGGAGTGGCGAAAGGGAAAGAGAAGAGCGGACGAGGGTTGAAACCTTGGGAGTACAGCACCGGTATCGCTGCACGGCGGAAAGCTCGTTCCCACGTCCGATACACGTCAAGATGGGCCAGAAGATGGAAAGGAGCAAGTTTACAATGCTGTATCCGATAGCGAAACTTCTCCACTGCCACACACCCCGCACCGCGTGCAGTTTTTTAGCGAGCACAGAGGACTGGGAAGTCCCTGGCGCGCCCTCTGGTACTCTTCCCAGAGAAAAGCCTTACTCACCCCACAGGATATATGTTCCCAGGGGAATACCTCGTCGAAGGATCGGCTCCGGTAGAGATACCAGGAAAGGTCAAGACTTTCCTCTTCAAGCGCTTCTTCCCATCGCCGCATCAGGAAATGCTCCTGCCATCCCTCGAGAATTCCTCCCTTGCGGTACACCCGCAAAAGCACATTGGCGAGCCTACGGTCCCCCCGGGCCAGCAAAGCTTCAATCTGGCTCATCTCAAAGGAAGACCAGTGGTAACGGACTCGGGACTGTAAAGGCCGGAAGAAATCCCTCAGGAGGCGAATCTTCTCTTCAAGCACTTCCTTGCGATCTTGAGGAACCCACTGGAAGGGTGTGTGGGGTTTCGGGACAAAGGCCGCAATGCTCAGGTGGACCCCTGCGTTCTTCTTCACACTCTTTCCAACCTTGAGGATTTCCCCAACGAGGCGACCGATTCCCCGGATGTCATCCTCTTCCTCAAAGGGTAACCCGATCATAAAGTACAGTTTAATTTCCTGCCATGACGCAGAAAAGGCACTCTCTGCCGCTCTGAGGATTTCCTCATCCTGCAATCCTTTGTTAATGATGTTCCGCAACCTCTCGGTTCCTGCCTCGGGTGCGAAGGTCAGGGTGCTCTTCCGGACCCTCCGCAGGCTCTGCGCAAGGCGCACGCTAAAAGCGTCCATGCGAAGGGACGGCAAAGACACACTGACCCGGTACGGCTCAAGAAGGCGGGAAAGCCTGTCCACAAGCTCCTCAATCCGTGAATAATCATTGCTGCTTAGAGAAAGAAGCGAAACCTCTCCGTAGCCGCTGCTTCGAAGGAGCTCCAGAGCAAGCTCAATTACTCGCTCGGGCGTCCGCTCCCGCTTCGGCCGATAAATCATGCCTGCCTGACAGAAGCGACATCCCCGTGTGCATCCCCTGGCGATCTCCACAGTCACACGGTCATGGACAATTGCAACATAGGGGACCACCATCTTTGAGGGGAAAAAGGCGTGTTCGAGGTCCTTCACAATCTGGCGCCGAACAGGTTGCCTTGGAGGAAGCGAGGGAACATAAACCCCGGGGAAACGGGAGAGCTCCTCGAGGAGAACATCCTTTCTCTGCCCCTTCATCTCCACGAGGGCCATAATGATATCCCCCAGAACTTCCTCCGCCTCCCCGATGAAAAACGCGTCGAAGAAAGGCGCGAGGGGCTCCGGATTCACCGTGCATGGTCCCCCTCCAAGAACAAGGGGGAACCGCCCATCTCGCTCGCTCTGGCGCAATGGCATCCCCGCAAGGTCGAGGAGATACAGGACACTGGTGTAACTCAGCTCGTGCTGCAGGCTAATGCCCAGAAGGTCAAAGGAAACCACCGGTTTTTTCCGCTCAAGAGAAAATAGAGGGATGCCCATCTCCTTCATTTTCTTCCCCATGTCAGGCCAGGGAACAAATACCCTCTCTGCCTGAACTCCAGGCAGGGCGTTCAGTAGCCCGTAGAGAATGCGAAGTCCAAGGTGGGACATGCCCACTTCATACACATCGGGAAAAGCTAAAGCCACCGTGTACCGAATATCCTGCTCGGGCTTGACGATAATGTTCCATTCTCGTCCCAGATATCTCCCGGGTCGCTCCACCGAAAGGAGCGTTGTGTCATAGAAAAGCTGACGCTCTATATCCATCGTTCTCTTTCCTCCTGCTCCGTCCTCCAGATCAAGCGGGCAATCATTCCGGCACCTGCAAGGTGGACGAGAAGCGAACTCCCTCCATAGCTCACGAAGGGAAGGGGAATACCCGTTACCGGGGCGATCCCGAGGTTCATCCCTACGTTGATACCGACCTGGAAGAGAAAGAGGATACCGAAAAGAGCAGCGAAGAGCCGCTCCTCCAAGTTCTCCACCCGCTGTGCCACCTCAAGAACAATCCAGAAAAAGAGAATGAAAAGGGTTAGAAGAACCATGCCCCCGGCAAAACCGAACTGCTCACAGAAAGCGGCAAAGATGAAGTCGGTGTACCGGGCGGGTAAAAACCGAAGCTGGGTCTGTTTCCCCGAAAGCCATCCCTGACCCAGAAATCCCCCAGAACCAATGGCAATCTGGGATTGCACGACGTTGTACCCACTTCCCAGGGGGTCTTTCCAGGGATTAAGAAAGGCGAGAATTCGTTTCCTCTGGTAATCTTTCATGATGAACCATGAAAGGGGCGAAAGACCGGCAAAAAGACCAAGGAGAAGACCGAGTTTCCGTTTGTGCCATCCCCCGATAAAAAGGGCCCCAAACCACAGTACCCCAAGCACCAGGGCCGTTCCAAGATCCGGTTGCAAGAAAACGAGAAGCGTGGGAACAGCAACGAAGAACGCACTTTTGACCAGAAGACTCCAGAAGTCCAGTTCATCCCGGTTGGTGCTCAGATACGAGCTCAAAAAGAAGAGCAGAGCGAGCTTAGCGAACTCCGAAGGTTGGACCGACCGCGAAAAGAGCCATCGCTTTGCCCCCGTTTCATCGCTCTCTCCAAAAACGAGCACTGCACCCAGCGAAAGCACCGAAAAAAGGTACCACAACCAGCTTCGCCGGAAGAGCCACTGGAAATCGGAAAAACGGAAGAGAAGAAAGAGTGCCCATCCCACGGCATTCCAGAGAACCTGTCTTCCAAAAAAGCTCTTTGGCCCAAACCCCTCATCCCTCAGCGGGTCAACACTATACACGGCAACGACACCCAGGATGCATAAACATAAAGTCACGAGCACAAAGAAGTGTTCCCGCCGCATCATACTCCCCGGTTCTGAAGAATCCACTCAATGACCTTTCGTGCCACCAGGGCAGCCTCACCACTACCATCCCCTCCGTGCTCAACAAGGACAAGGAAAACAAACTTCGGACGATCGGAGGGGAAGAACCCTCCAAACCAGGAGTGCTCTTTCCCATGAGGGTTCTGAGCCGTACCGGTTTTGGCTGCAAGTTTCACCGGTAATCCCCGGCAGTTGAATCCCGTTCCCTGAGTTACAACCTTCTCCATACCCCGAATAACAGTATCCCAGGTTTGAGGGCGAAGCGCAACAGTCCTCCGGAGGGAGGGTTTCACTTCCTTTACGACTTTCCCGTTTTCATCAAGGACTCTCCAGAGCACGTGAGGGTCGTAAACCTTTCCCCGGTTGGCCACCGTGCAAAGGAGGAGGTACATTTCAAGAGGAGTAACGAGGAGATACCCCTGACCGATGGAGAGGTTCATAGTATCTCCTGGATACCATGCTTCTTTCAGAACCTCCCGCTTCCACTCAGGCGTGGGGAAAAAGCCGGTCTTCACCCCTGGGAGGTCGAGATGAGCATCCTGCCCAAGACCGAACATCCTCGCATAGCGGGCAATCCGCTCCGGACCCAGCCGTAATCCCAGAGTATAGAAGACCACATTGCACGATTCGGCAATAGCCTCTTCAAAGGTCACCCTTCCATGACCTCCCCTTTTCCAACAGAGGTACTTCCAGTTCCCGTACTCCAGGTAGCCAGGGCAAAAAAACGATTCCCGTGAAGTCACCACCTGTTCCTCCAAAGCTGCAAGGGCGATGAGAATCTTAAAAAGCGAGCCAGGAGGATACAGTGCCTGAGTAGGACGGGCCAGAAGGGGGTTGGATTTCTGCTCAAGAAGGTCCAGCCACTCCTTAAGACTCAGGCCCCGACTGAAGAGGTTGGGGTCAAAGCTTGGTTTACTCACAAACGCGAGGATTTCTCCAGTTGCCGGATCCCCCACAAGCACCACGCCGTTTCGCCTCCCTAAAGCTTCATAGCAGGTTCTCTGGAGTTCCCAATCGAGGGTGAGTTGCAGGGAATACCGGAAACGGGGAGATTGGAAATCGAGAACCTGCACAACCCTTCCCAGGGCGTCAACCTCAACACGCCGGTACCCTTCCTCACCTCGAAGGAGGCTCTCGTAGAAGGATTCCACCCCGCTTTTCCCTATTCGGTCCTCGTTCCGGTACCCCATTTTGCCAAGGACTTTCAATTCCTCGGGGCCCACCCTCCCCACATACCCGAGGAGCGAAGCCGCAACCTCCCCGTCTCTGTACTTTCGAGCAGGGTATACCTCAACGAGGACCCCGGGGAGATGCTCCGAGTTCTCCTCGATTCTCACCACATCCTCAAGAGGAAGGTCTTCAAGGAGCACAAGCTCTCCCGGAGCACGTTCGCGAAGAGAAAAGACGATGTCCCTTCTTAAAATCTCCCGAATTCGTTTCATGACGAGCTTTTCGTCACTGCTTCCCACGAGGAAAACAAGGCGGAATCGGGGAATATCCTCCGCAAGGCAAACACCACGGCGATCGTAGATATTCCCCCGGAGGGTTTCGAGAAAGACAACCCGCACCCTGTTCCGCTCCGATCGCTCCCGAAACCATTCTCCCCGCAGAACCGAAAGGTACCAGAGCCGGGCCGAGAGAACAACGAAAAGAGCAATCCCTATCCAGAGTGCCGCTGCCACTCTCTGGTGAATCCTCTCCTCTATCCGCTCATTCCACATGGTGGTCCCCCCAGCCCATCCAGAGGGAAAGGAGAAAGACCCCGGCGACAGCGCTCATGAGCTTCCCAAGAAACAGCCCCAAAAAAGGAAGAACGTCAGAACCCACGACAGGAAGCACCAGTCGCTCCAGGAGAAGCTCCAGAAGGGGATACACCACAACGAATACCGAAAGGGATGTTACACCCCGGGAGAAAATCTCCATCCAGAGGAAGGCGCTTCCCAAGAGCATGGCAATCCGGAAAAACCACAAACCAAAGGGGGCAAAGGAAAAGACCTCAAGCAGAAAGGCCATGCCAAAGAGCAGAGCAAGGCGGAAGAGGAAACGCTCCCCTGTAAGGAGGAACAGCACCCCGACGGGAATGAGGACGTTGATATAGTACAGAGGAGGAAACCCCAGGGCAAAGAAGGAAATACACAAAAGCTCAAGAAGCACTGCAAAAGAACTCACGAAGACATCGTCCCAGACGGTCATCGGATAACAAACACTTTCCCCAGAGCTGAAAAGTCACAGGCTGGTTCCACCACAACCTCTTTAAAGAGGTCACCGCTCCGTTCCCGCACTTCACGAACTCTCCCTACCACCACACCTCGAGGAATTTTCTCTCCAAGGCCTGAAGTAATGACCAAATCCCCTTCTCCGACTTGAGAGGTCCGGGAAATGTACTTGACAAGGCACAGTCCCTTTCCATTCCCCACAAGGACGCCCAGGTCCCTTGTCCGCTGCACAAGAACCCCCAAAGCGAAAGAAGGACTAAGGAGCATACGAACCTCAGCATAGCGGGGATAGACCCGTTCTACCCGCCCTACCATACCCTGGTACGTAACAACGGCAAGACCCTCGGTCACTCCATCCTCTCTCCCCCGGTCAATGACTATGCTTCCAAGCCAGTCGTAGGGATCCCGACCAATGACCTGAGCCGGTACAACTTCGAAGGAGAGACGTCGTTCAATCTGCGCTGCTTCGACTTCCATCCGGAGGCGTTCCACCTCTTCCCGCAGAAGGACGTTCTCACTCTGAAGCATACCGAGTTCTCTTCTCAGGCGTTCGTTCTCTGCAAGGAGGACTTCCTTCTCCTGGAGAAGCTGCGAAAAGGAATGGAATACTCGGTACACGACAAGCTCACCCCGATACAGGGGAAGAGCAAGAACGCGGATTGCCCGGACTTCCCTTCCCCTTGGGGAATGGGCAAGAAACACCATGGCCTGGAGAACACCAAAAAAGAGCACAAGGAAAAACACCGCTTTACGGTTCACGGTTACCCTCAAAGATTTCTTGCATCTTTGGAGAAAAGAAGATCTCTCCGTCCTTCCGCACCGCAAGGACCGCAACGTCAGGAAATTCCCGGAGAACCTGAGCGAGAAAGGATTCATCCCCAGCCATAAGGGCTGTCGAAAGGACGTCAGCTACCGTTCCTCTCGAAGCAACAACGGTTACACTGACAAACGTCGACCCTGGATAGCCGCTCCGGGGGTTGAGAATATGGTGGTATCGCTTCCCGTCCACCTCAAAGAACCGAAAGGTGTCTGCTGAAGTGGACACACAGAGTCCGTTCACGGCGATCCTCCCCAGAAGTCCCGCCCTTCGGGGATGGAGAACACCCACCTTCCATACCCTGCCCAGACCAGAAACCGTTCCTCCCGCATTGATCAGGAAACTCCCAACATTCCGCTCTCTGAGAAGCTGGGTGAGGAGGTCCACAAAATACCCCTTAGCAATGCCCCCAAGGTCAAGCTGAGCCCCCCCTCTCCGGAGGACTGACCTTTCTCGCTCATCAAACATTATAGTACTTTCGCGAATTACCTGGAGTTCTCTTGCTATTTCCCAGGGTTCGGGAACGCGAGGAGTTCGGGAGAATCCCCACAGATCCACAAGTCCTCCGATGAGGGGACAGAACATACCACGGGTCTTCTGTGAAAGTGCAAAAGCCTCTTTCAGGAGGTTAAACGTCTCCTCGTCAAGGGGAACCCAAGAAGAGGCGGTGTTGATTCGGTGTACAAGGCTTTGAGAAGAGAAACGATTCCAGAGGGCATCGTAACGGCGAACAAGGACATCAATTTCGGAAAAAAGAAAGGCGTATCGCCGCGGGAGAGTAACCTCGACAAAGGTGTCAAAGCCGAGGAAGGTTTGCCGCACGAAGGCGTCGCGGAAAAACAGGGGGAAAAACAACACCACCCCTCCAAGGAGGGGGAGTGCCCATCTCACGAAAGCACAAAGGGGAGCTCGTTTCCACAGAAACGGCATCGTGATCCATCAAGACCCACAACCTGGACGTTGTACCCCCGCCGAACCACCACCACGTTCCCGCAGGAAGGGCAAAACGTCGAGTTCTTTGCTTCATCCCATACATTACCGAGGTACACAAAGGGGAGCTTCTCCCGGGCAATCTGGAATGCCCTCTCCAGAAAGGCAATGGAGGTCGGCGGATGAGAGAGTTCATATGCCGGGAAATACCGGGAAATATGGAGAGGGATGGAGGAAGAAAGGGTAGCAACCCAGTCAACAAGGTTCCGGAACTTCTCCAGATCGTCATTGAGACCGGTCACCACAAGGTGGGTGAGCTCCACATGAACACCAGCCTCAAGCGCCTGCTCAATCGTTGCAAGCACCGGAGCTAGATGTGCCCGACAGTACCTGCGGTAGAAGTCTTCATCGAACGCCTTCAAATCGATATTCATGGCGTCAATGAGGGGCAAAAGCTCCCGCAGAGGTTCCTTCTCTACGTAGCCGTTGGTCACAAGAACGTTCTTCAGACCCCGGTCCCGAAAGAGCACCGCCACGTCGTACACAAACTCCCACCAGATAAAGGGCTCGTTGTAAGTAAAGGAAATCCCTAAAGATGCCTTCTCTTCAGCCAGACGCAGCAACGCCTCCGGGGTAACGTCATAGAGGGGGTACTCCTCTGGGCCTACCTGGGAAATATGCCAGTTCTGGCAAAACGGGCACCGGAAGTTGCAGCCCACGCTCCCCACAGAGAGGATGTCCCGACCAGGGTAGAAGTGGTACAGGGGTTTTTTCTCTACAGGGTCAAGGGCGATAGATGTGACCTTCCCGTAGGTGAGAGCATAGAGGGTTCCACGGATGTTCTTCCGAACACGGCACACCCCCGTTTTCCCTTCACTGAGGCGGCAGTGATGGGGGCAGAGGCCGCACTGGACCTCCTGGGCTTCGCCCTTCTGGAAAAACCGCGCTTCCTTCATTTCCTCTCCTTGTACCGCTCAACCGTGAAGCGGTACACAGTCACAGGCTCTTGAGGAGCAATGCCTGCCTTTGCCGAAGCGATACGAATCTGCTCCTCCACAGTCTCGACTCCCTCAATATCAGGCAAAAGCAGGCCCCTCTTCCATCCGCTCTCCACAATGACACCGTACTTTTTGGGATCCAGGGCGCGGTAGTCCTGCACCATTTCAGGTGGACTCAGAATGTCGACCGAGATGGTGAGTTCATCCAGTTCCCGGAGCGTCACCGGGGGAAATCGGGGGTCATGAATCGCAGCACTCACCGCATTCCGAACGATCTCTTCGGCGAGATTCGCACACTGGGGGAGGTACGTGCCAATGCATCCCCGGAGCGCCTTGCCTTTTTTCAGAGAGACAAAAACCCCCCGGCGCTCCTGGTAAAGACGGGGATGCAGGTGTGCAGGAACGGGGAGGTACTCTCCTGTCTTCAGATAGTGAGCAATAGCCTCACGGGCAAGCCAAACCACATCCTCACGGAAGCGTTCTTCCTCGCTCATGGGACTTTCCGCACCCCTTCAGGAATCTCCGGCCAATCACCACGGCCTGCCAGTCGTCAAGGCTCCGGGAAGAGCAGAGGGACACAAAGAACGCCAGAAAACGCCCCCAACCTCTCCCAAAGCACTCCTGAAGATACAGCCTCCGAGCTTCTTCCGAGCTTCCTCGCTCATCCACACGGTGGACAAGCACTCCCAAACCCTCAAGGAGGGGGAGCACCAGATCGCTGCCCGTGCTCCCCCCCAAAACGGCCGTATCGAAGACATACTCCATATGGAGCTTCCGGAGCACCTCCTGTACACCTTCAAGGGGGAAGACCCCCCGGAAGGCCACACTGCCATCCTCTCCGAGAACCGCCACTCCCACCTTCTCCCGCCCGGGATCAAGGGCCAGGAAGAACCTACATTCGCTCCCGCGGGACATAGTGCGTGTGGAGCAGATGGTGGGCCTTTTCTCCGTTGGGCTCACCCAGGAATTCTTCATAGAGACGCTTAATGGCCGGGTTTTCATGGGATTTTCGCAAAGGCAGGCTCCGGTCGACCTGGTAGATAGCTTCAATCCGTTTCATGCGGATTTCGAGGTTTGTAGGAATGGGCTGCCCACCACCACCAATGCATCCTCCAGGACAGGCCATAATCTCAATAAAGTGGTATTTGGAATGACCCGCCTTCACCTGGTCGAGAACTTTTCGGGCGTTCCCTAGACCATGGGCAACCGCCACGTGGACTTCCATACCGTTAATGTCCACCGTGGCTTCCTTCACCCCATCCATGCCCCGAACGCTATAGAAGTCGAGCTTCTCTAAGGTCTTTCCCGTAAGAATCTCGTACACCGAACGCAAAGCGGCCTCCATGACCCCTCCGGTAGCCCCAAAGACCGCCGCAGCTCCAGTCGATATGCCTAGGGGGTCGTCGAAGTCCTCCTCGGGCATCTCCTTGAGATCGATGCCTTTCTCCTTCAGCATGCGCGCAGCCTCACGAGTAGTGAGGGAGAAGTCTACGTCCCGGAACCCGCTGGCACACATCTCATCACGCTGGCACTCGAACTTCTTCGCCGTACAGGGCATGATGGAAACAACGACCATGTCTTTCGGATCAACGCCAAGCTTCTGTGCATAGTACGTCTTCGCTACTGCGCCAAACATCTGCTGGGGAGACTTACAGGTCGAAACGTTTTCCATGAGCTCGGGGTAGAAATGCTCCATGAACTTAATCCATCCAGGGCTACAGGAGGTAATGAGAGGAAGTTTCCCACCCTGCTTCAAGCGGGCAATGAACTCATGGCCTTCCTCGATAATGGTGAGGTCCGCAGCAAAGTTTGTGTCGAAGACTCGGTCAAAGCCAAGACGACGGAAGGCCGCAACCATTTTCCCCGTGGTCACGGTTCCAGGAGGAAGCCCAAAGGGCTCACCAATGCTGACGCGGATTGCAGGAGCAGTCTGAAGGATGACGAATTTCTCCGGATCGTTGATAGCCTCCCAAACCATCTCCACGTGGCTCACTTCAGAAAGTGCCCCTGTGGGGCAGGCAAGAATGCACTGACCACAGTTCACGCACACGCTCTCCCCAAGGGGTAAGCCCAAAGAAGGACTGATGACAGTGTCAAATCCCCGATTGGCAAAATCAATGGCACAGACAGTCTGAACCTCCCGACAGGTTCTCACGCAGCGGCCGCACAGAATACAGCGGTTCGGATCTCTTTTCACCGAGGGGCTGCTCTGGTCAACCTCGTAGACCTTCCGCTCTCCCTGGAAACGGATTTCCCGAACTCCGAACTGATACGCCAGTTCCTGCAACTCACAGGAACCGTTGCGGTCACAGAGCTGGCAATCCAGGGGGTGGTTGGAGAGGAGCAACTCAAGGTTCGTCTTGCGAGCCTCCCGAACCTTTTTCGAGGAGGTCCAGATCTTCATTCCCTCCCGAACCGGGGTTACGCACGAGGCAGCAAGGTTCGGTTGCCCTTCAACCTCAACCACGCAGATACGGCAACCACCCCAGGCACTCAGACCCTCAAGGTAGCACAGCGTGGGAATATGAATGCCCTCCATGCGGCACGCTTCAAGAATTGTCACTCCTTCGGGAACCTGAACTTCCCGACCATCAATGGTGATGGTCACAAGAGACACCGCCTGGGCCTTCTCAGCAACTTCTTCTCTGAGTGTTTTGGCCATCGACTGCTCACTCCCCCATCACACACGTACAGTTTTTTTCGGCTGTGGTTTTGGTCTCATCGTGCAGACACCCTGAGGACAATGCTTCTCCCGCACGTGGACCTCAAACTCTTCCTTGAAGAACTCCAGACACCGCAGGAGAGGATTCGGAGCAGCCTGTCCGAGGCCACAGAAGGCTGTAACCTTCATATGCTGACCAAGGTACCGCAGCTTTTCCAGATCCTCCGGCGACCCTGCTCCTGCACTGATACGTTCGAGGATGTCAACAATACGCTTCCCACCAACCCGGCAGGGAGTGCATTTCCCGCAGGACTCGTGGAGGAAAAACTCAGCAAAGTTCCTCACGATGTCCACAATGCAGTGGGTATCGTCGATAACCGTGAGGGCCCCTGAACCCAAAGCCGAATTGTACCGCGGCAAGGTATCAAAGGCCATGGGAACGTCGAGGAGATCCGGCGTCATCGTTCCTCCCGAGGGACCGCCAGTCTGCACGAGCTTGAGACCGTATCCCCCCCGGACACCTCCTCCAATGTCAAAAACAAGTTCCCTCAGGGTAATCCCCATGGGGACTTCCACAAGACCGAGATTATTCACATTCCCGGTAAGGGTAAAGACCTTCGTTCCAGGACAGGTAGGAGTACCAATACTCCGGAACCAGTCAGGTCCATTGAGAATGATGGGCGGAATGTTGGCCAGGGTTTCGACGTTGTTGATGACCGTCGGTTTTCCCCACAGCCCTTTTTGAGGAGGATAGGGAGGCTTCACGCGTGGCTCCCCGCGTTTGCCCTCAATGGATTCAAGCAACGCGGTTTCTTCGCCACAAACGTATGCACCGGCCCCCCTCCGAATTTTCACGTCGAAGGAGAAGGAAGTCCCGAGGATCCTCTCTCCAAGAAGTCCCCGTTCCTTGGCCTGGGCAATAGCAACCTCAAGGTGCCTGATGCTCTGGGGATACTCCGCCCGGACATAAATGTACCCCATCCTTGCCCCCACTGCGTACCCTGCAATGGCCATGGCTTCAAGCACCGAGTGAGGGTCACCTTCGAGAATCAGGCGATCCTTAAAGGTCCCTGGCTCTCCCTCATCAGCGTTGCACACGATGTATTTCTCTTCCCCATCTGCCTTCCGGGTGAATTCCCACTTAAGTCCTGTGGGGAAGCCTGCTCCTCCTCGACCCTGAAGGCCCGAGCGTTTCACCACTTCGATGACCTCCTCAGGGGTCATCTCGGTGAGCACCTTAGCGAGAGCAAGGTACCCATCCCGGGCAATGTAGTCTTCGATGTTGAGAGGATCAATAAGACCGCTGTTGCGAAGGACAATCCGCTTCTCTTTTTTCAGAGGAGAAGGCGGAATGAAGGTGGCAACTCCACCACCCCATTCACCGGCAAAGAGAAGCTCCCTCACAACCCTTCCTTTGAGGAGGTGCTCCTCAACAATCCTTCGAACGTCCCGGACATTCACAGGGGCATAGATAACGTTATCCGGGTACACCACCACAAAGGGAGAGGGGAGAGCAGCTCCAAAACTCCCTGTCTCAAGGACCTTCACCTCATTCTCAAGTCCAACCCTGGCAATCTCCCGCTCGAACTGCTCCTTCACCTGAGCTGCTCCTAAGGCTACTGAACCACTCGTCATCTCCACAAGGACATGAGCACGGTAAAACATCCCCCTACCTCCCTCACTCCCGATAAAGCGCCAGGATTTCCCGAATACGTTCCTCCGTGAGGTTCCCGTAGGTGACATCGTTGACCATCATCGCCGGGGCAACACCACAAACCCCCAGGCAACTTGTAACCTCAAGCGTGAACCTCCCATCTTTTGTCGTTTCTCCCTCACGGATACCAAGTTCCCTCTTGAGAGCCTCAAGGACGTTTGTAGCTCCCCTCACATGACACGGGGTACTCTTACACACCCGGATGACGTACTTCCCAACTGGACGGACCTCAAGAAAGGCATAGAAGGTCGCAACTCCATAAACAGTGCTTGAGGGGATACCCAGGCGCCTGGCAACGTACCCCAGAACGTCGCGGGGAAGATATCCCCACTTCTCCTGAATGTCCTCAAGAACGCACAGCAGGGGTGTTTCTTCTTTCTCGTACCGTGAAAGAATCTCTTCAACATCCTGGTACACAAAAGGCGTGTTCATCAGCTTCCCTCCTCTGCTGCCAGTGCTTCCTGATACCGCCTGAGGATCTTCTCAAGGTCGCACCGGAGGCAACGTCCCGCCTCACGGCGCACGTCATCTTCATCAAGGGTAAGCCTCACCTCTGCAAACCCCTTGACCCGCTCTGTGACGGGAACCTCCGGCGGGTGCACCCGGGGAATCTCCTGCACAACCGGGGGTTCCTCGAGGATTCTCGGTCGCTCCGGGCGGACAACGAGTTCTTCCTCTTCCTGAAGTTTCCTGCGAAGGTAATCGTGAATGCTGTACGCGGCTTTCTTGCCAAGTGCCATGGCATGCACCACCGTTGCTTCCTGACCAACAGCGTCTCCCCCCGCGAAGACTCCCTCAAGAGACGTCGCGAGGGTGTAGCGATCCACTGCGACGTTCCCCCGCGCATCAAGAGCAAGGCCTTCCACAATTCCCGAAAGGTCCGGTTTCTGACCCACTGCACTGACAACAAGGTCACATTCCAGGAAAAGCTCCGCACCTTCAATCGGCACAGGCCGCCTCCGGCCACTTCGGTCGAACTCCCCAAGGCGCATTCTCTGGAAGCGAATCCCTCGAACTCTGTCATTTTCTCCCACAATCTCCAGAGGAGCCACAAGGAAGTGGAAAATGACACCTTCCTTCTCCGCGTCTTCAATTTCCTCAGGGATAGCCGGCATCTCGCTCCGTGTGCGGCGGTAGGCAACGTGAACTTCGGCTCCAAGACGAAGGAGTGTTCGTGCCGCGTCCATAGCGGCGTTTCCTCCTCCGACAACCACTGCCCGTTTTGGTCGAGGAACATCCTGACCGAGGTTGATCGCCTTCAGGAACTCGAGAGCCGGAACGACACCCTCAAGTTCCTCTCCAGGCACACCCAGAGGAACACTCTTCCAGGCTCCAATACCAAGGAAAACGGCGTCAAACTTTTCACGAAGCTCGGAAAGGGTAACGTCACGACCCAGAGCCGTATTGCACTGGATGCGAACCCCCATTGCCTGTATCTGAGCAAGGTCGTACTCCAGAGCCTCCCTGGGAAGGCGGTACGCCGGGATACCAGCCGCCAGCATACCCCCCGCCACAGGAAGAGCTTCGAAAACGGTGACGTCGTACCCAAACCGGGCAAGGTAGTAGGCACAGGTAAGACCTGCCGGTCCAGAGCCAACCACGGCTACAGAAGCATTGCGTTTCTTCTCAAGGACAACTGGGAGAACAATACGGTTCTTCCGGGCATAATCCGCAACGAATCGCTTGATGTCGTCAATGGCCACAGGTTCATCGAGCTGTCCCCGGCGACACTTCGACTCACAGGGTCGGTGACACACTCTGCCGCATACCGAGGGGAGAGGGTTGTCCTCCCGAATGACCTGGAGAGCCCCAATGTAGTCCCCATCCTTCACCAGGGAAACGTAGGCAGGAATGTCAATCCCCAGAGGACAGGCATGCTGGCAGGGAGCCCGGAAGAGCCCCCGGCAGACAACCGCGGGGCAGCGCTTTTCCCGGATGTGCGCTTCGTACTCGTCGCGGAAATACCGCAACGTGCTGAGAACAGGATTGGGAGCAGTTTGCCCCAGACCACAGAGTGCCGTGGATTTGATCTGCTCGGCAAGGTCCTCAAGGAGCTCAATGTCTCCCTCTTGGCCCTCTCCTGCCACGATGCGCTCGAGAATCTCGAGCATCCTCCTGGTCCCAATACGACAGGGTGTGCACTTCCCGCAGGACTCGTCCTGAACAAACTCAAGGAAGAAGCGGGCAAGGTCCACCATGCAGGTGTCTTCGTCCATCACGATGAGCCCACCGGACCCCATGATGGCTCCGAGCTCCTTCAGGGAGTCATAATCAATCTGCACGTTCAGGTGCTCAACCGGAATGCACCCTCCAGAGGGCCCACCGATCTGGACGGCCTTGAGTTTTTTTCCATCCCGAATACCTCCACCGAGATCGTACACGATCTCCCCCAGGGTGATGCCCATGGGGACCTCCACAAGCCCGGTGTTCACCACGTCCCCAGCTAAAGCAAAAACCTTCGTTCCCTTGCTGCCCTCTGTGCCAATACTTCGGAACCACTCAGGCCCGTTGAGGATGATGGGCGGGATATTCGCATAGGTCTCAACGTTGTTGATCACCGTGGGCTTGCCCCAGAGACCCTGCTGGGCGGGGAAGGGAGGTTTGGGACGGGGCATGCCCCGTTTCCCCTCAACGGAGGCAATGAGCGCCGTCTCCTCTCCGCAAACGAAGGCTCCTGCTCCGATACGAATCTCCACATCAAACGAAAAACCGCTCCCCAGGATGTTCCTCCCCAGAAGACCATATTCCCTTGCCTGTTCGATGGCATGTTCAAGACGTTCCACCGCAAGGGGATATTCGGCCCGGACGTAGACGTATCCCTGGTTCGCCCCTATGGCGTACCCCGCAATGGCCATGGCTTCAAGCACCGAGTGAGGATCACCTTCGAGGATACTCCGGTCCATAAACGCTCCCGGATCGCCTTCATCGGCGTTGCAGATGACGTACTTTGGCTCTCCCTTTGCCCTCCGGGTGAATTCCCACTTGAGCCCTGTGGGGAAGCCTGCTCCTCCTCGACCCCGAAGGCCCGAGCGTTTCACCACTTCGATGACCTCCTCAGGGGTCATCTCAGTGAGCACCTTAGCGAGAGCAAGGTACCCATCCCGGGCGATATAGTCTTCGATGTTGAGAGGGTCGATGAGACCACAGTTTCGAAGGGCAATCTTTTTCTGTTTCTCAAAGAACGCGATTTCTCGAAGGAACTTCTTGCGCTCTTCCTGGGGAGGCTGGTAGAGGAGTCGCTCCACCACCCGGCCCTTCAGGAGGTGCTCCTCAACAATCTCACGTGCATCCTCTGGAGTGAGCTTCTGGTAGAACACACCCTCAGGGTAGATGATAGCCAGAGGACCGAGGTTGCACGGACCAACACAACCGGTTTCAATCAGCCGCACCTCTCCCTCCAGGCCGTTCTTCTGCATCTCTCGAAGCAAGGCCTCTTTGACCCGGAGGGCACCTGAGGAAATGCACGCTGCTCCTGCACAGAGAAGTATCTGGCTCCGTTCAACGCCAGCCATATTCCTGCCTCCTCACCTCAGCGTTCAGTATGAACGACCCAGTCCCCCACGATTTGCCCATTGACGATATGTGAAGCTACGAGCTGGCGGGCCTTCTCGGGAGTGAGGTCTCCGTAGAGCACACGCTCTGTTCCTTTCTCGATGCTCACCAGGGGCTCGCGATCGCAGAGCCCGATACACCCTGCCTGGGTTACCAGAACGTTCGTCAGGTTCCGCTTTGCAATCTCGTCAAGAATCGCAGCCATTACCTGTCTTGCCCCTGCAGCAATCCCGCATGTACCCATATGCACTGTGATTTTGTACTCCGCCTTCCCTTCCCGGAGGAGTGCCCTTTTCTGGGCTTCTTCCTTAATCCTCTTCAAATCCTCAAGGCTTGTAATCTTCATTTGTCTGTCCCTCCCTCAGGGTGGTTTCGTGATAGGCAATCCAGTCTCGCAGAGCAGAGAGGAGCACAGGGTTTCCTCCAGGGTTTTCTATCCCCAATGCTCTGAAAACCTCACTGCTTCTAAAAGAAAAACGACGTCCATTCACCTCATGGGAAAAGATGAATTCAACCTCAGGATGAGAGGCAAGAAGGACAAAGAGGGTTTCCGCAAGATCCCCCAAAGGGGGCACATCGATATGGCTCCGGCGAAAAGTCGCTTTCACCCTGGTTCCCTTGCCTTCCTCCGAGGTAATCTCAAGGTTTCCCCCACACTGCTTGCTCAGCTGGGCAATAAGAGGGAGACCCAGGCCGACTTTTTTCCCTTTCGTAGAGAAGAAGGGGTCCACAGCCTGCTGCCGTGTTTTCTCATCCATCCCTCTTCCGTCATCCTCAACAACCATTTCCAAGAGGTCTCTCGCCGAGTCTTCGAGAAGGGAAATGGTGATTCTCCGCGCCCCCGCCCGGAGAGCGTTCTCCACAAGGTCAAGAATATGGAGCGAGAGCTCTTTCATTCCTCACTGGTAATCCTTGAGGATGTCCATAACCTGGGATGGGTTCACCCGTTTGTGGACATCGTTATCGACACGCATGACTGGTGCCAGCCCACATGCCCCTGCACAGCGCATGACCTCAAGGGAGAACAACCCGTCTGGCGTAACGCCTCCAACCTCCACCTGGAGTTCTTCCCGCAAGCGATCGAGGATTTCCTGTCCTCCCCGGACGTAGCACGCTGTTCCAAGACACACCTGAATCACGTGCTTCCCCCTGGGCTTCATGGAAAAGAAGTGGTAGAAGGTCACCACGCCATAGACTTCACTCAGGGGAACGTTGAGTACCTGGGAGACCTTCTTCAGCACCCAGGGAGGAAGATACCCGATGAGGTTCTGGGCTCTGTGGAGGGCCTGGATGAGCACTCCGGGTTTTCCCCGAAATTCCTCGAGAGCCTGTTCCAGAAGTTCTTCCTGTTCTCTCGACCCATGCTCTGCCACTGCCTGCGCCATTTGGTTCTCCTCCCGCTGGAACGTAAGTTTTTCAATATTATAAACTAACGAACAGTGTATCTCAACAAGAGAGCAATCCAGGCACCTCCACAAACCTCACACACCGATTGTGGCTCGCGCTTCAAGGCGACGAAGCTTCAGGACCCCATTTTCCACGTATACTTCAATGGTATCTCCAGGCTGGAACGTCCCCCGGATGAGTTCCGCAGAAAGCGGGCTTTCGATGGTCCGCTGGATGAGCCGCCGCAGGGGACGAGCCCCGAAATCTGGATCGTAACCTCTTTCGGCAAGGTACTCCCGTGCCTCATCGGTGAGGACGATATCCATATTCTGCTCTCTGAGACGTTTTCGAAGCCGAGAGATGAGAAGGTCCACGATGGCCTGAATTTCTTTCCTGGTCAGGGGGTGGAAAACGATGATTTCGTCAATGCGGTTGATGAACTCGGGCTTAAAGTACCGGTGGACTTCCTCGAGAACCCGCTCTTTCACTCTCCGCACTGCATCTTTGTCCTCAGGGTCAATACCCCGGAAGTACTGGCTCCCCAGGTTTGAGGTCATAATGATCACCGTGTTGGAAAAGTCCACCGTTCTCCCCTGACCATCGGTCAGGCGAGCGTCATCGAGAATCTGAAGGAAAATGTTGAACACATCGGGATGGGCCTTTTCCACTTCGTCGAAAAGAATAACCTGGTAGGGTCTTCGCCGGACAACTTCTGTGAGCTGTCCTCCCTCCTCGTATCCCACATATCCCGGAGGAGCACCAATGAGACGGGAAACGGCGTGTTTCTCCATGTACTCGGACATATCAAGGCGCAGGAGCGCTCCCTCGTCACCAAACAGGAACTCAGCCAGAGCCTTGGCCAGTTCGGTCTTCCCGACTCCTGTGGGACCCAAGAAAAGGAAGGAGCCAATGGGCCGCTGCCCTTCGGATATACCAGCCCGAGAACGACGAATAGCTTCCGCTACCGCATGGACTGCCTCTTCCTGATCCACTACCCTCCTGTGGAGTTCTTCCTCCATGTTCAGGAGTTTTTTGCGTTCCTCCTCAAGGAGCTTTGACACCGGAATACCAGTCCAGCTTGAAACAATCTGAGCGATGTCCTCTTCGGTAACCACTTCGTTCAACGATCTTTGCCTGAGCCACTTCTCTTTCTCTTCCTGGTAACGCTTCTGCAGCGCCTCGGCTTCATCCCTCAAACGCGCAGCCTTCTCGTACTCCTGCGCCTGCACCGCAGCCATGCCTTCTTTTGCCAGTTGCTGCAGCCGTTCTTCCATTTCACGCAGTTCCTGAGGAACACTCTCCAGTTCAATCCGTTTTTTACTGGCTGCCTCATCCATAAGGTCAATGGCTTTGTCCGGCAGAAACCGGTCAGTGATGTATTTGCTCGCCAGCTCGCAGGCAGCACAAATTGCTTCATCGCTGATTTTCACCTTATGGTGAGCTTCATACCGATCCCGCAACCCCCGAAGGATTTCTTTGGTTTCCTCAACGCTCGGTTCGCCGACATAGACTGGCTGGAATCGCCGTTCCAGGGCCGGATCTTTCTCAATGTACTTCCGGTACTCATCAAGCGTCGTTGCCCCAATGCAGCGGAGTTCCCCCCTTGCCAGGGCAGGCTTCAGGAGATTGGCCGCATCAATAGCTCCTTCTGCTGCTCCTGCCCCCACTACTGTGTGGAGCTCATCGATGAAGAGGATAATCTTCCCCTCGGATTTCTGGACCTCTTCAAGCACCGCCTTCAGCCGCTCTTCAAACTCTCCGCGGAACTTTGCCCCAGCAAGCAGCGCTCCCATGTCCAGAGCAACAATCCTCTTGTTCTTGAGGCTCTCCGGCACCTCACCTCGAACGATTTTCTGGGCAAGGCCCTCGACAATGGCAGTTTTCCCAACACCTGGATCCCCAATGAGGACAGGGTTGTTCTTGGTTTTCCGGCTCAAAATCTGGATCACCCGTCGTATTTCTTCCTCCCGACCAATGACCGGGTCAAGTTTCCCTTCCCTGGCAAGCCGCGTGAGATCCCTTCCATACCGCTCGAGGGCCATGTATTTCCCCTCGGCGTGCGGATCTTCCACCCGCCGGTGCCCGCGGATTTCCTGAAGGGCCCGGTAGATTTTTTCAACATCAATGCCATGGGTACGAAGCAGGCGGTAACTTGCACCCGTTTCCTCTCGAGCAATGGCGATGAGGAGATGTTCCACCCCCACGTATTCGTCCTTCAAACGCTTGGCTTCTTCCTCTGCCCCGGTAAGAACCGACTTTGCCCGGGGAGTGATGTAAATCTGCATTTCCTGGGAACCCTGGTAGTAAATCTTCGGGTACCGCTCAAGGGCCTCCTCAAGTTCTCGCTCCAGAACCTGCGGATGGACCCCACATCGTTCAAGGATTTGTGGTGCCAAACCATTAGGCTGCTTCAAAAGTGCAAGCAAGAGGTGCTCCACATCGAGCTGATTGTGGTGGTATTCAAGGAGCAGGTCCTGCGCAAGAGCAATGGCCTCCTTGGCTTTTTCGGTGAACTGGTCAAACCGCATCGGCTTTCTCCTCCTTCCTCTTCCGTTCAAGCTCTTCCTTTTCACGCCGAAGCCTTTCAAGCTGATCACTCAGCCGCAAAATAATCTCCACCCCCGCCAGATTCACCCCCATATCCTGGGTCAGCACTTTGATACGCCGAATTCTCTCCACATCACTCTGGGTGTAGAAACGCACATTTCCCCTGCCCCGCTTGGGCGTGATGAGACCCACCCGTTCGTAGTAACGCAGAGTCTGGGGATGAACCTGGGTCATCTCTGCCACAACCCCAATGGTCAGGTACTCCATCTCCCCCTGAAATTTCTTCTTCATGCCTTTCGCCTCCTCACGCACTGAGGAGATGTTTCCTCGGGTTCTCCTTGCGAAGTGCAGCAAACTCCCGGAGGAGCTCCCGTTCCCTCTCGGTGAGCCCCTGGGGAACCACAACGTGAACCTTCACCAGCTGGTCTCCCCGACCACTATTCCCCCGTTTCGGGAACCCCAGACCCCGAAGGCGGAATACCGTTCCGTTCTGCGTCTCGGGAGGAATCTTCATCCGAACCTTTCCCAAAAGCGTCGGGACCTCAATCTCCGTTCCCAGTGCTGCCTCAGGAAAGGTCAAGGGAAGGTCTAAAAGCACATCGTCCCCATCACGCCTGAAGAAGGCGTGGGGTCGAACCCGAACCTGAAGGTACAGATCCCTCCCACCTGCAACCCCGGGCACCCGGAGTTTCGTTCCATCGCTCACCCCCGCAGGAATGGTCACGCTGACGGTTTTGCTTTTTTTCTCTACTCCCGCTCCGCCACAGACGCGACACCTTCCACCCATCCGTTCCTCTCCCGTTCCGCCACAGGAGGAGCAGATTTCCTCATACTCCACACGGATATTCCGGGAAGTACCCTGGAAGCTCTCCTCAAAAGAAATCTCCACATCCTGAACAACATCCCGTCGTCTCTTCTCTTCCGTGGCGGTAAAACCGCCCTCGGGAGATGTAAAGAAACGGAAGGTCGTTGCCCTTCGGGAACGAAGGCGGTCACCCAGGAGGTCCCCAAAAAACATTTTGAAGAAATCGCTGAAATCCCCAAATTCGAAGTCCGTGGTAAATTCCGACGAAGAAGCCCTCGCCGACTGACCATACCGGCGGTAGAAGTCCTGCCAAAACGCCTCAGTATCTCTGTGGCCGTAAGTTGCCCAGGCTGCCCCAAGCTCATCGTAACGCTTCCGTTTCTCAGGATCGCTCAGCACCTCGTAGGCCTCGTTGATTTCCTTGAACTTCCTCTCCGCTTCTTTGTCTCCCGGGTTGAGGTCCGGGTGATATTTTCTGGCAAGACGCCGGTAGGCCCTTTTGATTTCTTTCTCGTCGGCATTCCTTGGGACACCAAGGATGGCATAGTAGTCTTTGAACTCCATGTTCCGTTCACCCCCAGGGGGAGAGAAGACCTCTCCCCCCTCTCTCAGCTTTCCTGAATGACAATCCGTCGTGCTCTCTGTTCCTCAACCTTGGGAAGGCGAATCTCTAAAACGCCATTCCGGTAGGTTGCAGTGACCCGATCAACGTCCACAGGAACCCGAAGGGCAAATGCCCTGGAGAAGGGACCGTAAACCCTCTCCTGGCGGAGGAAGCGAACCTCCCCATCAAGGGGTTTGCGTTCCCCTTTTACCGTAACCTGGTCACCGGAAACGCTGATCTCGATGTTCTTCTGATCCACTCCAGGAAGGTCCAAGAACACCACGATTTCCTTCTCATCCTCCACAACATCAGCTGGGGGAATCCACACCTCTTTCTTGCGCTCGTAAGTGGGGAAACTCTCTTCTAAGAGCCTCGCCACACGTTCCTGAAGGTCCGCAATGTCCCGCCAGAGATCAAACCGAGGAATCGCCATGGCAATCACCTCTCTTTTACCTTCTTTGACTTTTCAGGGAGCATTATACGAGCTTGCCAGAGATTTGTCAAGATTCGTCAGGAATTGTCAAAGAGGAGGGAGAAATGTCAGAGTTCCAAGGTCTCCGCCTGCTCCTGCATAGCCCCAAGCGCAATACCCAGAAATTCCTCAAGGGGAAGACCGAGAGCCTTGCAGGAAAGTATCTGCTCCCGTTTCGCTCCACGGGCAAAGCCCTTCTCCCGAAACCGGGAAAGCAGAAAGGCAACGTCCACATTTCGTATGCTCTTTTGGGGATGAACGAGCACACAGGCAACGATGAAACCGCTCGTTGGGTCAACAGCCCAGAGCGCCTTTGCCATGCGCCCTTCCGGCTGGTACCCCGTCATCTCATTGTGGGCACGAACAGCCAGGACAATGGCCTCTGAAAATCCAGCTTCTTTGAGAAGCTGCGCCCCAAGAAGGCCGTGCTTTTCAGGTTCTCCTTTTGTGAGCTCGTAGTCGATGTCATGGAGAAGGCCCGCCATGGCCCACTCCGCCTGGTCCTCACCAAAAACCTGGGCCAGGCGTCCCATAATGGCCTCACAGGCGAGGCTGTGCTTTATGAGATTTCGATGGGTGAGGTACTTTTGAAGAAAAGCAAGGGCTTCCTCCCGGGTCATAGGCTCACCGCCTCAAAAACTCAAGGGGATCCACCGGGCGACCGTTCCGGCGCACCTCGAAGTGGAGGTGAGGACAGGTGGCATTTCCCGTTGAACCCACCCGGGCAATGGGATCCCCTTTATTCACCCGCTGCCCTTCTCGCACGAGATTAACCGAGTTGTGGGCGTACACGGTCTGCAATCCCGAAGCATGGGTGATGATCACCACACGCCCGTATCCACTCATCCACCCGCTGTAACTCACCACTCCGCTTTCAGCTGCCCGCACAACGGTCCCCGCAGGAGCAACAATATCCACCCCGTAATGGAACCTACCACCCCGGGGGCCGAAACGGGAGGAAATTCGCCCATTCACTGGCCAGATGAACCCCTGCTGTGCTCTCTGAGGTCCAGAAGAAACACCGCCCCGCGAGGGGACCCGTAGCACCTGGCCGATCTGGAGAATACTCGTCTCCTGAAGACCATTGGCCTGCAGGAGTTCCCTCAGAGGGACACCAAAGCGCCGGGAAATGCCCCAGAGTGTATCTCCCTTCTTAACCGTGTACGTCTCCCAGGAGGAAGCAGGAGAAGATGATGCAACAGCAGTTTTTCCTGTCCCTTTAGGAATAACGAGGCGCATGCCCACCTGGAGGATGCTTGTTTCGGTGAGACCGTTGGCTTTCATCAGCGACTTCATGTCTACACCGTACTGTCGGGAAATTCGCCAGAGAGAGTCACCCTGACGGACAATGTGGACCTGTGCCTGAGTCACCCCCTGGGCGGTTGCTCTTCCCGAAGTCTTCGGGTAGCCATCGCCCGAGAGCGGGATCACGAGTTTCTGCCCCACCCGGAGAATGCTTTTCTCAGTGAGGTTGTTTACCTCAAGGAGCAGACGAACCGGAATCTGGAATTCCCGGGCAATGCCCCAGGGAGTGTCTCCCTGCTTCACTTCATACAGGAGGTTGCCACTCTGGGAATCCCGCTCGCCCTCAATGAGAATTTTCATGCCCGGATACAGAATGCTCCGCTCTGAGAGACCATTGAGCTCAAGGAGTGTTTTGAGAGTCACACCATACCGGCGAGAAATCACCCAGAGGTTCTCCCCCGCCTGGACTTCGTGGTAGGTCACACCTTCTGCTCTTCCCTGATTTCCCAGAAGGAACAGAATCCCGAGGAACAACACCCCCAGAGCTTGCCTCCCACCCCTCATACCAACCTCCTCAAGCTCAAAAAAACTTTCCTGCCGTCAAAGCAGAACTCTCTTGCCGCACTCTCACCACAGAGAGCCGAACCCACAGAGATCTCCTGGGCCAGGACCTCTTCTTCAATGAATTCCCGGTACCGCTCCACCACCCTAAGGAGGTATGGGTCCGAATCCTCCGAGAGCAGAAGGACAACGCGTTCCTCGACATCAAGGCCGAGTTCCTTCCGCCACATCTGAATACTGTGGACGAAGTCACGAACCAGTCCCTCTTCCTTCAGTGCCTCATCGAGAGTGGTGTCGAGAATGACAGCGTACTGGCCTTCGCTCTCCACGGAAAAGTGACCACCGGCCTCAAGAACAACCTCAACCTCGTCCAAGCTCAGTGCGATCTCTGTCCCGGCCAGAGAGAGCACGAGTCGCCCCTCCTGGAGGAACTTGCGAGCTGCATCCTGCGGACAGGATGCCAGGGCCTTAGCGATTTCCTTGACCCTCTCACCATAGCGAGGACCAAGAAGAGCAAAACGTGGTTTAAGGCGCACAGTAATCGTGTCCGGGAGCTCCTCAGCCCACTCAACATCCTTCACGTTGAGTTCATCCTGGACAAGCCCGGCAAATGGCCGAACACGGGATTCATCTGCCCTGGGGAGCACAAGAGTGGCTTTCCTTAAAGGCTGGCGGAGCTTGATCCCGGCCTTATTGCGTATGGCCCGCCCAAGGTTCACAAGTTTCCGCGCCACATCCATGGATTGCAGAAGCTCCCGGTCAACGAGCTCCTCCTGGATTTCGGGGTAATCCTCAAGGTGCACACTCTCTTTCCGGGAAGGTAAAGGATCCGCAAGGGTCTGGTACAGGAGTTCCGCAGTGAAGGGAACGAAAGGGGCGAGGAGCTTCGTAAGTCCCATGAGCACCGCATAAAGGGTTCGATAGGCCCCTGCTTTTTCTCCATCCCACTGGGATTTCCAGAAACGCCTCCGGGAACGGCGAATGTACCAGTTACTCAAGTCCTCGATAACGAACTCCTCGAGGGACTTTGCCGCCTTTGAAATCTCGAAACGGTCCAGCGCTTCCCGGACCTCCTTCACAAGTGCTCTAAAAGCATTCACCAACCAGCGGTCCAAAAGATGCTCCGGTTCCCCAAGCGAGGAATCCGGGGGGATATAACGGTCAATGTTGGCATAGAGGATGAAGAAGTTCACGGCATTCCAGAGGGTGTCGAAAAACTTGCTGAGGACCTCACGCAGACCTGATTTCCCAAAGCGCTTCGGCACCCAGGGAGGAGAAACGGAAAAGATGTACCAGCGAAGCACATCGGCACCATAGGCTTCGATGAGGTCCCAGGGGTCCACAACGTTGCCAATGTGCTTGCTCATTTTCTGCCCTTTCTCATCAAGGCCGAGTTCAGTCACAAGGCAATGCAAAAACGCAGGACTTCTGAAAAGTATGCTCGCCAGAACATGGAGACTGTAGAACCATCCCCGGGTTTGATCGATGGCCTCACAGATAAAATCGGCGGGGAAGCTCCGGGCAAACTCTTCCTGGTTCTCGAAGGGATAGTGGTGCTGGGCCACGAACATGGCCCCTGAGTCAAACCAGCAGTCGATAACCTCAGGAACCCGCCGCATTACCCCACCACACTGGGGACAGGAGAGCAGCACCCGGTCTACGTACGGCCTATGCAGTTCAATGTCGCCGATGGGAGAAAGAGAACGGGAACGCAGTTCTTCCAGGGACCCCACGGCGTCAGTAAACCTACAGGTGTCGCATTTCCAGATATTCAGGGGAGTCCCCCAGTACCGTTCCCGGGAGAGTGCCCAGTCAACCACATTCTCCAGAAAATCCCCAAAGCGCCCATCCCGGATATGTTCCGGAACCCAGTGAATCTTCTGATTGTTCTCCAAAAGAAGCTCGCGAAACGCTGTAGTCTTTATGAACCAGCTCTCTTTCGCATAGTAGAGAAGAGGGGTATCACACCGCCAGCAAAAAGGATAAGAATGCCGGTAGGTCTCCTTGCGGAAGAGTTTCCCTTCCTTCCGGAGATAGTCGATAATGAGCGGGTCGGCGTCCTTCACCCACAGACCCTTCCATGGCTCAACACTACTATCGTACGTTCCATCGGGCAGCACCGGCTGAAGAACAGGGAGGCCCTCCTTCTGTGCCAGACGCATGTCATCCTCTCCGAAGGCCGGCGCAATATGGACAATACCGGTGCCTTCCACCATGGAAACAAAATCACCAGCGAAAACCCTGTATCCCTTCTCAGCCCGGACAAAGGGAAGAAGGGGTTCGTACTCAAGACCAACAAGGTCCTCGCCTTTCATCTCCCGGAGAATTCGGAAAGTCCCCTCCTGGAAGAGCTTTCCCAGGCTTTCCTTCCCCAGGATGAACCTGGTGCCGTCCTCGCTCTCTATCTCCACATATGGCAGGTCTTTCCCCACCGCTAAAGCCACGTTGGCTACCAGTGTCCAGGGAGTGGTCGTCCAAACCAGGAAAAAGGTCCCTGCTTTTTCCCTGACGGCGAATTTCACATACACCGAAGGGTCGTCAGTCTCCCGGTACCCCAGGGCAACCTCATGACTCGAAAGAGAAGTACCGCAGCGAGGGCAGTACGGAAGGACCTTGTGCCCCTGGTACAGCAGCCCCTGCTTCCAGAGCTCTTTGAGAATCCACCAGAGGCTCTCGATGTACTCGTTAGTGCAGGTGATGTAGGGGTGCTCGAGGTCCATCCAGATTCCCAGGCGCTCCGTCAGCTTCTCCCACTCCCGGATGTACCGGAAAACGCTCTCTTTACATCGAGCATTGAAGGCTTCAACTCCGAACCGTTCGATATCCTGCTTACCTCTTATGCCGAGCTCCTTTTCAACCTCAAGCTCTACAGGAAGACCATGGGTATCCCAGCCTGCTTTTCGGGGAACGAAAAAGCCACACATCGTCTTGTAGCGGGGGATGAGGTCTTTGATGCTTCTTCCGATAACATGCCCTGCATGGGGATAGCCATTCGCCGTTGGAGGACCTTCGTAAAATGTAAAGCGGGGACATCCCTCTCGTAGCCTGAGGCTCTTTTGGAAAATCTGCTGCTCTTTCCAGAAGGAGAGAATACGCTCTTCTTCCTTCGGGAGATAGCTCAGTTTTGGAAGCGACTGGAACAAGACCCTTCACCTTCCTTGCGTTTAGCTTGCGGCATTCACCTGGATGGGCTCAACGAGAATGTAAGGGGCAAGGATACTCCCCTGCACCCACCGGCAGTCCCGGGAAAGTTCCTTAATATTTTTCAGGGCTTCATAGGCATTGCCACTGATCATAACATTTTTGACACGTCCCTGGATTTCGCCACCCCTCACGTAAAAGCCAAGCTGCACACCACAGGAGAAAAATCCCGAGGCAATGTTGCTCTGACCAAGCCCGAGAAGGCTATCCACCACGAGGCCTTCTTCAAGCTCCTCCACTAAAGTCTCGCGATCCCGTAGCCCATTTTTGATTTTCAAGACGCTAAAGCCTGGCTCTGGCATGTCCCATGGAGAACGACGGAAACCACTGGCTGTGGTCCTTCGTCCAGTCCTTGCCGCACTCCAGAGGTCCCAGAAACCATCTTCCACCTTCCCGCTCTCCACAAGGACACGCTCCTCGGGGGTCAGTATCCCCTCATCATCAAACGGGCACGAACCCAAAGCCCAGGGCTCCTGAGGAACCTCAACAAGAGAGAACAGCGAGGAAAAGAGAACCTTACCAAGTTTGTCCTGGAGTGGGGATTTTCCAAAGGCGATATTACGACCGCTCAACCCATATAGCAAGGGATACAGAAGGACCATACATCCTGAGGGGGTAAAAAGCACGGGATACTGTCCACTCTGGATGGAAACCACCCGCTCTGAAAGGTCAAGCCTGAGCTCAACCTCTTTCAGGAGGTCGTCAACGTCGATGTCCCGATTGCCCCAGCCCCTCTCCACATACACGGTCAGGATATCATCGTCCTTCACCCGAGTGGCCTCAACCGAGATGTCAAAAAAAGTTCGGGCAAAGCGAATCTCCTCTTCATGGTGATTGAAGAGCTCCCGTTCCTCTCTTCCCGCAACAATACGAACATTCGTCAAAACCTCAGGATGGGTTGCCTTGAGCTGTCCCACAAGATACTCCCCAATCTCTACCATTTCCCGAACGCTCAGTTCTTCAAGGCGAGGATCAACAAAATCCTTCCATTCGGTGGTGGAAGGGTAGGAAGGGATGGTGAAATCAACCACGTCACCAAAAGCGCTCACTTCCAGAGCCTGGTCTACTGCCTCCGAAGGGGCACAGGGAGGCGTGAAAGCGTAAAATCCCAGGTGTTTGTCGGGGCGAATCACCCTCAACCCACACCCGGTATGCTCTCTCACCACATACCCCCGAAATGTTCCAGCTTCGTACTCTATGCTTTTTTCCCAGACTTTCCGCACAAAGAGGTCTGCCTGAAGCCCCCTGGCTCTCGCAATGCTCACAACCTCACGCATGGTACTGTCCCCCCACAAGGACTTCCCGCAATCGAACGTGTGGACTTCCCGTTGGCGTGGGAAGGCCCATCTGCTCACCCTTCCCGCACCAGCCCACCTCAGTCCAGCGGAAATCATTCGCTACTGCGTCTATTTTACCAAGAGTCTGAAAGAGATTTCCACTGAGGACAATGTCCTTCACCATCTCCCCAACCTTTCCCCTTTCGATAAGGTACCCGTAGGCTGGGGAGAAGGTGAAAAGCTCGAGGGCAGTGTTCCCACCAACGTACTCCACCGCGTACACACCCCGTTCGATGTCAGCAAAGAGGTCCTGAGGAGATACCGTTCCCGGCTCAATTCCCGTGTTGGTCATCCGCACAATGGGTGGGAAACGATACGAAATGGTGCGGGCATTCCCCGTGGGGGACTCGCCAAGGAGAAATGCTGTCTCCCGCGAGTGCAGTCTTCCAGAGAGATAGCCCTCCCGGATAAGGTATGTCCGTTGCGTCCGCGTACCCTCATCGTCGTAGGGAGAAGAGCCCCTGAGGTTTTCGAGGCTTCCGTCATCAAATACCGAGAGCACCGGGGAAGCAATTGGCTTCCCCAGTACCATGAGTTTTTGAAGGCGCTCGTTCCGGGAAAGAAAATCTGCCTCACTGAGATGCCCAAACGCCTCGTGAATGAAAACCCCCGCAAGGACCGGATCCAGAACCACATCGTACACCCCACCAGGGAAGGGTCGGGCAAAGAGCAACGCCTCCGCCTGCTTCCCCACCCGATGGGCAAGTTCCTCCAACTCCCTCACAAGCTCAAACCCCGCCTTCCCGGCCACTCCATCACGATAGACCTCAATCTGGTCTCCTTTCCTGGCCGTTGCCACAAAGCTCAGCGAAATGTCAGGTTTTTCCCAGAAGATCACGGACCCATCGGAGTTGGCGAAGTACACGGTGCGCCACTCATCACGGTACTCCACAACCGCACTGACCACAAAAGGAGAGGCCTCCCGAAGCATTCGGGCATAGGTGAAAAGAAGCTGGACTTTCTCCCCAAGGGGCTTCTCCCGGAAATCCTCTCGCGGGAAAAAACGAATCTCCTCCTCGGCCCCCTCTCCCCGGACAACACCGGTTCTCCCTTGCGGAAGGAGGGCAACCGAGCGCAGACCGGAAACAACGTACTCTCCGAGGTTGTCCCACCCTTGGAAACTCGCAAACCACCAACCCGTTTTGGGATGGAGAATGCGGAGGGAACCGCCCCGCTCTTCCGTGACCTTGAGCCTCTCCACAGTAGTGTTGTGGATACGGATACTCGTGGTCACGATGTGCTCCAGACGAATTTCCAGGTATTCCCCATTCTGAGGTCTCCGTGCGAGGTCACGCAAGATCTCTCTCATGGAGACGGTGACTCACCTTCTTGGACTTTTTCGGCGTTGCTCCCTGAGGGTAAATTCTCCTCTATTATGGCAATTTCAGCCTTGCTTTTCAACTCTTCAATCCATTTCTCAAACGCTTCCTGCTGCTTCCGGGGGGTAAGACGGGCGACGATTTCCTCGCGAACTTCCGAGAGCTCCTTGAGGCGGGGCTTCAGATGTTCCTCCACAAAGAAGATGTGGAACCCATCGTTGATCTCCACAATATCGCTGTAATTTCCCGGAGCAAGTTCGAAGAGAATCCTTTCGATTTCAGGATCAAGGTCTCCCCGCCTGATATACCCCATTGCGCCACCGCTTAAGGCGTCAGGCGACTCAGACTTCTCCCGTGCCACCTCATCAAAGGGTCGCCCAGTCTTCAACTCCTCAAGAATAGCTTCTGCCTTTTCCCGAGAACTCACCATAATGTGCCGCGCTTTCACCTGTTCAGGCTCGGTGTAGAGCGTGGGATTGGCGTTGTACTCTTTCTGGATTTCTTCGTCGCTTACCTGAACCTTCTCGATGATTTCCCTCTTGATGATTTCCCGAATGAGAACCTGCTTTTTGAGCTCCTCAATCTGCTTCACCACTTCAGGATCCGATTCAAGCCCGATTTTCCGAGCCTCCTGCAAAAGGAGGAGCTGGCGAATGAATTGCTCCAGAAGATCCCGCATACCTCCAGGAAACTGCGTTCTGTACGCCTCGGGGAGATTATTCCATATCCTCTCAAGGTCCTCAAGGTAAACCGGTTCTCCATTCACCTCAGCGACAATCTTCTGCTCCACACCCTGAGGTGTAGACGTCTCTTCAGCCCAGACATTCCATCCCCACACCAGCACACAAACCGCAAGGATAAGCAGTCCCCAAACTCGCAATAACCTCATTGCTCTTCTCCTTTCTCTCTGGTAATTTCGTCTTCAAGGACGTACAAGGGAAAATGGTCCTCTGCGATATTCTCTTCTTCCCTCCTTTCCTCCGGAAGGCTGCGTTTTTCTCCCAGCCGGTCCACCTTTTTTGCCAGGGACCGCAAAAGATGTTGCACTTCTTTCAACCGTTCGTTGAGAACCCAAAAAAGCAAAAGCCCGTACAGCACAAGAACGATGAGCAGAATTCCCAAAAGCAAGGCACAGACCCCCAGTCCAGAAAGCTATACGATGACCGAACCACTCCGAAGTTCCTTCAAACCTTCAAAACGCTCCCTCCGTACTCCAATGCCGATGAGGCAATTCCTGTGAATCACCAGCCCTTCCGGGATAACACTCCCCTTCCCGACGAGGTTGACCCCCCAGTTCAGGAGGTCCGGACGAGCGTCGTTTGGTGTCAGGTCGTCTCCATATCCCACCACCGCTCCTTTCTCCACCACCACTCTCTTGTCGAGGATACTCAGAAAGACCCGGGCCCTTTCCCCAACAACCGAATCGTTGAAGATGATGGAATCATGGACCTGGGCTCCCTCTTCGACCACAACTCCCGGGAAAATCACCGAGTGCACAACCTCTCCCTTGATGACCGCTCCTTCCCCAATGATGCTTGAGGCAACCCGAGCGCCTTTGCAAATCTGCGTTGGGGGATAAGGAGGACGGTTGGTGTAGATGACCCAATCAGGATCATAGAGGTTGAAAGAGGGTAGGGGAACCAGAAGATGCATGTTGGCCTCCCAGTATGCCCGAATCGTCCCAACATCAAACCACGGTCCAGTGTAAAAGTACGCCTGCATCCTCACCTTTCCCACGCTGGCGATAACGGTATCACGCACAAGGTCGAATTTTCCTTCCCTGGCATTCTCAAGCAATTTCTCCACAAGGAACTCGGTGCGGAAGACGTAAATCCCCATGAAAGCGATGGTCGACCAGGGAACGGATGGCTTTTCTTCAAAACGGGTGATCCAGTTGTCCTCGTCCACCGCAACCACACCAAATCGGGAAACATCCTCCTCCCGCACCCGGGTGACCACAAGGGTAACATCAGCATCCCGGTCAATATGGTATGCCATGAGAGGGTTATAGTCCATGAGATACGCATGGTCTCCAGAGAGCACAAGAAGGTGGGGAACTCTCTTTCGGAGGATGATATTCATATTCTGGTACAGGGCATCCCCCGTCCCCCGATACCATCCCCCAACAGTTCGACCCAAGTACGGTTGCAAGAGTTCAATGCCACCCTGTTTCCTGTCGAGATCCCAGGGACGTCCAGCCCCAATGTGTTCGATGAGCGAACGAGGCTGGTACTGCGTGAGCACACCGATGTCATAAATCCCAGAGTTCACGCAGTTACTCAAGGGGAAATCGATGAGACGGTAGCATCCTCCAAAAGGCACGGCCGCTTTTGCACGCTCGACCGAGAGCACACTCAGCCGATCTCCTTTTCCCCCTGCGAGAATCATGGCGTACCGGATTGGTGGCATATTCATTCACTCTCCTGGAACCCAAGGCAGAGACGAAGCCTTGAGGCTGCCTCTTCAGGAGGCAGGACGTTAATGGAAAACCCGCTTCCCCACTCAAATCCTGCTACCCGGGGAAAGCTCGGCAAAATCTCAAAGTGCCAATGGTAACCCTGATATTCTTCACTCCTGGCATGGTACGGTACACTGTGGAGAACGAAATTAAAAGCGGACCCACCTGAGCACTCCCGAACACCCCAGAGGACTCTGCGCAGAGTCTGAGCCAGGTCTTCAAGACGTGTTTCCTCCAAGAAAGTAGCACTGTGAGACACCGGGAGCACCACAACCTCAAAGGGGAGGCGAGCAGCATAGGGAACCAGAGCAACAAAATGCTTGCTTTCAAAAACGACTCGGGTAAACTTCTTTCTCTCCTGTTCAAGGAGCGCACAGAAGAGACATTTCCCCCGCTGCGAGTAGAACGCTCTTGCACTCTGGAGTTCCGCGCAAACGGCCTGGGGAATGACAGGCGTAGCGACAAACTGGGAGTGAGCATGGCTCATGGAAGCCCCGGCCTCCACACCCTGGTTTTTGAAAATCAAACCGTACTGGAGCTCCTTCTCGCCCGAGAAATACCGCAATCGCTCCCTGTACGTCATCAGCACCTTGACAATTTGTTCCTCAGGGAGCTCTGAGAAATCCACAGCATGATGGGGAGTTTCAACGATGACTTCATGCACTCCAAAGCCGCTCATCGCCTGGTGAAATTCATCTTCCATACTCCAGAAAGGGATATCCCTCTGGAGTGCGGGGTACTTGTTCGGAAAAACCCGAACAAACCATCCCGGCTGGTTCTCCGCGGTTCCGTCACGACGAATGCTGAACACCTCAGGAGGGGTCATGGTCTCCATGCCCTCACAGAAGGGACACTGAGTCCCTTCTCCCTCCCCAAATTCATATGGACGACCTGCACGCTCCGGAGCCACAATGGTCCAGCGTTCAGTAAAGGGGTCCTTCCGCCACTCCGACATAGGGAATTTCAGGGAATCCAGTCCTCGTCTCCACTCAGGCTTTCAAGGAAAAGCACAAGCAACTGTACGGCATTTTCCACGTCTTCAGTGTCAATGACCTCCGAAGGAGTATGCATGTACCGGTTAGGTATGCCGATGAGTCCCGTCACCACACCTTCTCTAGTCACCTGGATGGCGTTGGCGTCCGTCCCTGTTGCCCTGGATTCTGCCTGAACCTGATAGGGAATCCCATGGGTTCTGGCAATGTCCACAAACCGCTGGAACACCTTGGGGTTGATATTGGGTCCCCGGGCAATGACCGGACCTTTCCCTAAGGCTATGTCGCCGACTTTTCGCTTATCTACATCCGGACAATCGGAGGCAAACGTCACATCAATGGCAATGCCTACATGAGGCGCAATACCAAAGGCACTCGTCCGCGCTCCTCGAAGACCGAGCTCTTCCTGAACGGTACTCACCCCATATACGGCGCAGCAGAGTTTTTCCCGGTTTACCCGGCGGAGCGTCTCCGCCACAACAAACACTCCCACCTTGTCGTCAAAACCCTTCCCTGCCACCCTCGTCCCGAAAAGGGGTCGAAAGCCCACGTCAAAGGTAATTGGGTCTCCAATGCTCACAAGTTTGAGGGCTTCTTCCTTGGTCTTCACCCCGATGTCAATCCACTGTTCCTCGATTTTCACCACCTTCTGGCGGTCCTTTTCCTCCATGAGGTGAATCGGCTTTTTCCCCACTACACCGGGAACAGGACCGGAACCCGTATGGATGAGCACCCTGGTTCCTGCAGTGACGTGAGGATCCACACCGCCTACGGCCGAAAAATAGATATACCCCTGGTCGTTCACGTACTCCACCATAAGACCTACTTCATCACAGTGTCCGGCAAGCATCACTCGGGGGGTTCTGTCAGGGTGGATAACCCCAAAGGCATTACCATGAACGTCTTTATACGTTCTATCGACCCTGTCCTGAATGCGCTCCAGAAAAATCCTTTGCACTTCCTCCTCAAAACCAGAAGGACTGGGGGTGGAAATGAGTTTTCGCAGGAAATCCAAGCTATCCGAGTCCATTGGTATTCCCCCTTTCAAGGGATATTTCCTCAAGGCTTCTGCCAAAAGCCAGCGCCAGGGCTTCATCAAGGGTTTCCACGAAGTGGAATTGCAATTCCCGCCTGACCTCCTCGGGAACCTCTTCAAGGTCTTTCTCGTTCTCCTTGGGGAGAATCACCGTCCCAATGCCTGCCCGGTATGCAGCCAGGACCTTTTCCTTAATTCCCCCCACAGGGAGAACCCGCCCTGTGAGCGTGACTTCTCCAGTCATGGCCAATCCCTGACAGGGAGGAGTTTTCGTCAGTGCAGAAACCAGAGAAACCGCCATGGTGACGCCGGCAGATGGTCCATCTTTGGGGATTGCCCCTGCGGGAACGTGAATGTGAATGTCTTTCTTTTCGTAGAAGTCTTCGGGAATATGCCACTCCCTCGAACGCTCCCGAACACACGAGAGCACAATGCGGGCCGATTCCTGCATGATTTTCCCCATGTTTCCAGTAAGGATGAGATTTCCCTTCCCCGGGAGGGCAACCGTTTCCACAAAAAGGACCTCTCCGCCAACCTCGGTCCACGCAAGACCCACAGCCACGCCTACCCTTCCCTGAGGAGAGAACATGTCCCGGGAGTACCGCCGAGGTCCGAGGAATTCCCTAAGAAGCGGGATATCAACCACAAAGGGACCCTGTTCCCCCGAGGCTATGCGTTTGGCCACCTTCCGGCACACCGAGGCAATGTTTCGCTCAAGCTGCCGCACCCCTGCCTCCCGTGTGTACTCCCGGACAATGGTGAGGATGGTCTCGTCAGGGATATGCAACAGGTCCTCCGGAATACCGTTCTCCCGGCACTGTTTCGGGACAAGGTAGCGCTTGGCAATCACCAGTTTGTCCTGGTCCGTGTACCCCGAGAGGAAAATCAGCTCCATCCGGTCAAGGAGGGCCGGAGGAATGGTATCGACCACGTTGGCCGTGGCAATGAAAAGAACCCGGGAGAGGTTGAAGGGAACTCCAAGGTAATGGTCCACAAAGGCCTCATTCTGTTCAGGGTCAAGAACCTCAAGGAGCGCCGCTGCTGGATCCCCCCGAAAATCCACACCAATCTTGTCAATCTCATCGAGCATGAACACGGGGTTGTTCGTTCCTGCCCTGCGGAGACCCTGAATGATTCTCCCCGGCATTGCCCCAACGTAGGTACGCCGATGTCCCCGAATCTCGGCTTCATCCCGAACACCACCAAGGGAAATCCGTACGAACCTCCGCCCCAGGGACCGGGCAATGGACTTCCCAAGCGAAGTCTTCCCCACTCCAGGAGGACCCACAAAGCAGAGAATCGGACCCTTGAGGTCTTTCTTCAGCTGACACACGGCGAGGTACTCAAGGATGCGCTCCTTGACCTTCTCAAGGTCATGGTGGTCCTCGTCGAGGATTTTCCGAGCAAGTTCCACGTCAAGGGTGTCCTCGGTGCTCTTATTCCAGGGAAGTTCAAGAATCCAGTCGATGTAGTTCCGAATAACCGGGTACTCGGGGGAGGTGGTGGGGATATGCGAGAGACGGTCAAGCTCTTTTTCCACCTCCTCCTCCACTTCCGGAGCAAGGCCCAAAGCTTTGATTTTTTCCCTGAGCCGAGTAATCTCGCTTCCCCGTTCATCGAGTTCTCCAAGCTCCCGCTGGATGGCCTTGAGCTGCTCCCGCAGGAAATACTCCCGCTGGGTCTTGGCCATCTCCTTCTGAATCTGAGCCTGAATTTTGCTCCCTATCTGGAGGATTTCGAGCTCCCGTGTCAGGTAGTAGGTGACCTTCTTCAACTTCTCCACAAGGTCGAAAGAGGCAAGAACATCCTGTTTCCCAGCAACATCGAGGTTCAGGTTAAAAGCCACAAAATGAGCAAGGCGCGCGGGTTCCTTGATGTTCATCGCTGCCACAAAGGCCTCTTTAGGCAGATACGGCGCAAGTTCAACAACCTTCTGGAAAAGGCTAAGAATATTGCGCTTCAGCGCCTCCACTTCGTCTGTGCGGATTTCCTCGGTGCGGACGATCTCAATACGGGCAACAGGGTACGGTTCCCACCGTACCCACTCCTTGACCACAAACGTTGCCAGCCCAAAAACGAGAATCTGAACTGCCTCTTCGGGGAGCCGAAGCATGCGGGAGATTCTCCCCACGACCCCGACCTTGTAAAGGTCCTGTGGTTCAAGAGGTCTGTCCCCCGGTTTCTCCCGAAGGGCAATGACACCGATGATTTTATCTTTGAGAACCGCTTCGTGGACAAGGCGAACCCAAGTCTCCCCCTGAACCACCCAGGGGAAGGCAATTTCCGGGAAAAGCACGTTGTCCTCAAGGGGAAGGACAGGAATTTCCTCAGGAAATTCCCAGTCTCGCTTTTCGGAAGACGGCAGCATTCGTTCCAGAAGTTCTACTGGCTTCTCTTCCTCAAAAAGCGCAGGCCATTCCTCCGACCACATACTCATGCCCCCTCATCAATTGGCACTTGTCGCTCCCAGACGCACTTTTTGGGGCACTCAATGACCAGAAACCCATTCCGGTATTTTGCCCGCACTGCCGTATCCTCGATGTCCTCCTCAAACTCAATTTCCCGGTAAAAAGGACCAAAATGGATTTCCATGAGATAGTAATCCCGCTTCGGCGGAGAGGGAATCTCTTGGCGCTCTCCCCGAACCACAAGTTTTCTCCCCTGGACAAAGATTTCTATCTCTTTTGGATCCACCCCAGCAAGTTCCACCACAACAAAAAAGGCAACATCGGTCTCAAAAACGTCACAGGCGGGGACCCAGGGTTCTTCAGCAAAAGGAGCAAAACTTGGCCTTTTGCCAGCAAGATGCTCCACAAACTTTTGCATTTCCCACTGCATGGAGAAGAACTCTTCCCAGAGAGAATCAAACTGCCCCATAGCCTCCTCCATCAAAAAACCACCAAAATGCGCTGGAGAGCGTACCTCGCTCCGCGAACCGCCGGCTCAAATTCAATCCGAACAGTGTTCTTCCCCAGCTCAAGAAACGGGGCCAGGGAAACAATCTGAACTTCCAGAGGACCACCCCTGCCTCTTTGTACTTCTCCAGCAAAGCCTAACTTCCCGTTCACATACACCCTGAGGGTACCCCTGTCCTCTGCCCTTCCCCACAGACACAGCGCTCCCTCCTGAAGAGGCTGGGAGAGGAAAAACATTCCCTCGATAAAACCACCTGCAGCCAAAAGCAGAGAGAATACAGGATTTGGAGAAAACCCCTTCCCAATGTCTCCCTGATACACAAGGTCCTCAAGGTTCGTTTTCACCTTGCCGTTACTCACATCGAGGAAATAGAAACCCTCTCCCAGATAGACGCCCGCTCCACTTACCGTCCCGCTCGCATATCCCTGGGAGGCAGAGAACCTCGCTGTTCCGTCGAAGAACACCTGAACTTCTACGCTCTCTTGCGTCTCCACCCAGGGAGCGAAAAAGCGATTCCTCGCCCTCCCTGAAGCACCTGTCACCGTCTCGCTCTGCTCGAAGCTCCCCACATTCACCCTCCAGCGAATGGTCTCCCCATCAAGGGGTTTCCCCCGAACATCCTGAAGGACGGCCACAAAATCAATAACTTCGCCTGAGCTCAGGTGGAAAACCTTCGGCGACAGCTCAAGGACGGTGAGCACGCGCTCTGCCCTCACGATGAAGCGCACTTCTTCAAGGGACGATCCGTACACCATATCTCCGTCAAAACTTGCCCGAATCGTGACCTCCTGGTCCTCCAGGGACGCAGGAGCAGTATACCATACTTCTGAAAATCCCGACGTGTTCGTAAAGGTCTGGTATCTCTCGAGCTTTCCTGCACTGACCTCCCACTGGATACGACGATTCACCAGCGCGTTGCCCACCTCATCCCCAAGGAACACCCGGAGTCTCACCCTTGCTCCCGGAGCCACTTCCTGGGGAACCCGGTCAAAGCGGAGAAACGATGGCGCAAGGACACGCTCTTTTGTCACGGTAATGGCACAGTGCTGCACATGAATGTCTTCTCCAAGGAGCGATCGCAGTTTCGTCGGTCGCCGCATGGCTTCAACAAGGAGCCGATCCGGTATCCTCCTCGGGGTTAACACCATCAAGAATCGTTCTGTCCCCTCAGGACCCGTAACCGTTCCGAAAATCCTTTCCGAAGACCCCGCAACGAAAAATTCGTTGTTCCTCAGGATACGTGCCTCCCCTTGAGGACTATAGTCGAAAACACTCACGTACCCATCCCTCTCGCTGGCAAGAGAAAGGACAATCGAGTCCCCGGGCCTATAGAGACCAAAATTCCCCCGGTCAGGCTCTATGCTCACAAAAGGAGAGGTTTCAATTCGGGGGATTTCTTCGAGTTCTGAGGGCGCAACTGCAAAAGTGAATGGTTCCCCCCAGGCAAAAGCCCAACCCAAAAGCCCCAGAAACAGTACAAGACATCCCCAGTACCGCATGTTTCAATTCCCTCCGGATTCCCTTTCAATACTCTCTCCACTTGGCACCAGAGTGTCCCGGAAATCCTCGTAATCGAGATCAGGACCGATGCGACAGTTCCTGCCAATGAGAACTCCCGGAGGAATTCTTGTATTCTTCCCCACCACCGTGAGGCCGCTCTGGAGCATGTCGGGAAACTTTCGGTTTGGTGTCCAGTCCTCCCCATAGCCCACAACAGCTCTCTCTCCCACAACGATCGCCTTGTCCAGAATAGCCCGGTGCACCACTGCCCCCTCCTCAACCACCGTATCGCTCATAACCACTGAATCACAGACCACCGCACCCTTTTTGACCCAAACACCGCTGAAGAGCACCGAGTTGACAACCCTTCCCTCCACGATGGTGCCGCTTCCCAGGATACTCCGCTCCACCGATGCATTGGCACCCAGTTTCACCGGGGGTCTGTCCTCAACGGGGGTGTAAATCGGCCAGCGTTCATCGTAAAGGTCCAGGGGGGGAGGACTCTCAAGGAGCTCCATATTTGCCTTCCAGTACGCGTCAAGGGTACCCACATCTTTCCAGTACCCCTCAAAGGGGAAGGCGAAAACCCTCCGCGTTCGCACCATACGGGGGATAACGTCTCTTCCAAAATCAAAGGAAGTTCCCTCTCTCCTGGCCTCGTACTCGACTTCTTCTTCAAGGACCTCAAGGGTAAAGACATAGATACCCATGTTGACGAGGTTGCTCCTGGGGTACCTCGGTTTCTCCTCGAAATCGACAATTCTTCCCTCTTCATCAGCGATGAGAACCCCAAAGCGATGGGCTTCTTCCCACGGCACGGCAATAACCGAAATCGTGAGATCCGCCTGCTTCTCCATATGGAAGCGAAGGAGCGGCCGGTAGTCCATCTTGTAAATGTGATCTCCGGAAAGAATGAGGACGAGTTGTGGCTTTTTCTCCCGTAAGAAGTCCAGATTCTGATAGATGGCGTCAGCAGTCCCACGATACCAGTCTGTCGCTGCATCGCTGATGTACGGCTGGAGGAGGAATATCCCTCCCTCCATACGGTCCAGATTCCAGGGCTTCCCAATTCGGATGTGGTCATGGAGGGACCGGGGATTGTACTGGGTGAGTACCCCCACACAGTAGATACCAGAGTGTACACAGTTGCTCAAACAGAAATCAATGATGCGGTACTTTCCTCCGAAAGGGACCGCAGGCTTGGCCCGTTTGGCTGAGAGGATATCGAGCCTCCTTCCCTCACCTCCGGCAAGAATCATGGCCACAACGTCCCTCTTGTACATTGCTCCTCACTCCCACGGCCTGCGTGCAAAAGACCCCGTACCTCCTCGAGAAGGCCAAGGAAATACGCGACAAAAACACGCTTTTGTGGAGAGGGGTGGTCCTCCCCAAGCCACCAGAACCAGTCACTCCCCTCAGCCTGGAGGATAAGCTCATAAGCTCTTTCCCGAACTGAGGGGGAGAGCCTGTCCTTCACCTCCTCAAACTCCTGTCGAACCTCGAACAGCCGCTCCCAGGCCCAGTTTTTTTCCGGGTGACCGATCCAGCTTGAGAAACTCCCGAAAATCCACGAACCCGGTAAAAGGCGTTCAAGTACCGACACTTCCTGGTGTTCCTGCAGATACTTGGAAGGCGTCGTCGTCACAAACTCCCTTGCTTCAGAGAGCGCCTCGTAGAGTCCAGTCAAAAAAGGTAATCCATTATCTCTATAATACTCCCAGGCGTTCTCTCCATCAAGGATGATGTTCACCACGTAATCCCTGCTCTGAGGAAGGGACTTCCTGATATACCAGAGCCTCCTGACAAAATCCTCCACTGCATCCTGAGGCGACAGGCGATGGTACTCGAAACCAATGGCATCGGAGAGCACGCGGTCCCGGAAAAGCACCACAATCCCCCGCCCGTCCTTCCCGAGGCAATGGGGACGATACAGCACCTCCGGAGCCTTTCCATCCTCACCGCGTCCCTGCTGCAGGGAGCGGAAAAGCACCTCCTCTCCAGTGGCCACCCACCGCACCCCTTCTTCCTGGGCCATCCAGAGGACCTCTTCACTCACCGACCCCTCCGAAGGCCACATACCACAGAGTTCCTGTCCCCATACCTCTCTGGCGTATTCCCTGCCCCTTCGAATCTGTTCCCGGGCATCCTGGGGAAAGGCATAACGTACACCAGGCACAGGAGTTGGTTCTCCAGAGCCCTGCGCCAGAGAGGTATCCACAAGGAGGGGGAGAATGGGGTGGTAGAACGGAGAAAAGGTCACCTCGATCTGTCCCTCGGCCAAAAGTTTCCGGTACTGGGGCAGAATCTCACGGAACACCCGCATGGTCACCTCAAAAACCAGGGTTTTGTCCTCTTCTCCGTAGTTTCGTCCCTTTTCGTGAAGCCTCCGCAAATCCCCGTCTTCCTGGAGGAGAAGAGGGTCAAACCAGATGAGCTGGTACAGCACCTGGAGATCGAGGAAATCCTGAGAAGTGAAGGAAGAAAGGGCTTCAGACCTTCTCTCCCAGAGTTCCCTGTACCTCGGCCAGGAAGCAAAAACCAGGGGAGAAGACACCAGGAAAAAGAGGTCGCAGATTTCTCGTTTCTCCTCCTCAGTAAGGGAAAGAACTGGTTTTTCAGCAAGCTCCATGACCCGATCTTTTTTCCCTGCAAGGTAGAGCTCGATCTGTTTCAGGAGTGAAGGGGTAAAGTTGAAGGTGACCTGGACGGAGGGAAAACGCTCCAGGAGTCTCCCCATGAACAGGTAATCCTTGGTCGCGTGGGTGCGAACCCAGGGGAGAATAAACCTCCCGCTCCTTTCATCCCAGTACCAGGGCTGATGCATATGCCAGAGGATGTGAACGAAAAGTGGCATTGCTTCTGACCTCCTATTTACTCCAAAGCAACAATTTCGGCTCGAAGGATTCGCCCCCTTGCGATTTCCAAACGCCCCAGAGTCCGGCGGGGAGCAAAAACGGTGTCTGTCGGACTCCCCGGATTCACAAGGAGAAATGTTCTCTGCCACTCGAGTTTGGGGCGATGAGAATGACCGTAAACAATGGCTTGAACGTCCTCCTGGACAAATGCCTTTAGGGCCATTCTCTCTGCTTCCTCCGGAGAACCTCGCCCGTGGAGAAGACCAATCCGCACTCTTTCGAGTTCTACAACCCGTTTCTCGGGAAGGCGGGAGGCAACTCCGGGGGTGTCCATGTTCCCGCAAACGCCATAGACCGGAGCAATACGGGAGAGTTCCTCGATGACCCACCATTCGGTGACATCCCCGGCATGGAGGATACAGGAAACCCCCTGGAGACAGGAAAGGAGGTTCTCGGGGAGCTCCTTCATTCGCTCGGGAATATGGGTATCCGAAAGAATAGCAACCATCACTGCTTCCTTTCACCTGCCCTGGCAAAGAACCGCTCCGCCGCCTTCACCGTGTTGGCCATGAGCATAGCCACCGTCATTGGGCCCACACCACCAGGGACCGGGGTGATATACGACACTTTCCCCACCACGCTGTCAAAGTCCACGTCTCCCACGAGTTTCTCGCCAACCCGGTTGATGCCAACGTCAATGACCACTGCCCCTTCCTTCACCATATTCCCCGTGATGACCCGGGGAGAACCACAGGCGGCAACGAGAATGTCGGCCCTTTTTGTGTGCTCAGCAAGGTCTGGGGTCCTCGTATGACATATGGAAACAGTGGCATTTGCTCCTTTTGCCTTCTGTACAAACATCATGGCCAGAGGTTTCCCCACGATGTTGCTTCGACCCACGATGACCACGTGTTTCCCCTCCACCTCGATGCCGGAACGCCTGAGGAGTTCCTGAATTCCCCAGGGCGTGCAGGGGAGAAAAACTGGATCCCCAACCATGAGCCGGCCAAGATTGTAGGGGTGGAAACCATCGACATCCTTTTCCGGCGAAATACGGTAGAGAACATTCCGTTCCTCTATGTGCGGTGGAAGGGGGAGCTGGACGAGGATGCCGTGAACCTCCGCACAGGCGTTCAGGGTATCAATGAGGGAGAGAAGCTCTCCAAGGTCCGTTTTCTCAGGAAGATGGTACCTGAAGGAACGAATCCCAAGCTTTTCACAAGCCCTCTCTTTATTCCTGACGTAAACCTGGCTTGCAGGATTTTCCCCAACAAGGATCACCGCAAGGCCAGGCTGAAATCCCTGGGCCACAAGACTCGCCACTCGCGGACGAAGTTCTTCATAAATTTGCGCCGCTATTGCCTTCCCATCAATGAGCTGGGGAAATGTCACGGATTCCTCCTCCTTTGCGCCACTCTCTCAAAGAAGTCTTCAAGGTTTTTTAAGGACGCGTTCACGATTCGCTCTCTGGGGAAACCAACATCCTCGAGCAATCGCAGTGCCTCACCGAACTCCCCAACTTCCTCACAGAAATGCGCGTCGCTTGAAACCATCACCCATCCCCCGCGGGATTTCACTTCCTGAGCAATGAGACGACAGTTCTCCTCGCTCCCCCTCCGGCTCACCGAAAAGGAGCTATTGTTGATTTCGATCACCTTGCCAAGCCGCACAGCCCTGCCAACCACCTCCGCATAGTCCAGGGGATACCGAGGGTTTCCCGGATGAGCAACAATGTCCACCAGGGGATGCTCGAGAGCCCTGAGCAGGGCACGGGTATTGACCTCTCTGGACCCTCCCTGGAAGACCTGGGGATGAAGAGAGACAATCACAAAGTCCAAACGTCGGAGAATGCGCTCCGGAAGGTCGAGGTGCCCCTCCTCATCCAGGATATCCACCTCCGCCCCAAAGTACAGGCGAACCCCCAAAACCTCACGGGGAAAATGACCCCGGGCCTCAAAGTACAGAGGGGAAGGCCCCCCGGGCATGCTTGGGGTATGGTCTGCAATGCCCAGCGCCAAAAGCCCCTTTCGCTTCGCCACCTGAACGTTTTCCAGAATTGTACTGTATCCGTGACCACTGGCAATGGTGTGCACATGGAGGTCAGCAATGATCTCCATCCCTATGCCTCCTGACACCGCTTCTTGAGACAGGATACAACGTGACGCTCAAACCGAACAAGAGGGGGTTCAGAAAAGATGTCGACTTCCCGAAGCCAGGCGCTGTAGCAAGCAAGATACTGCATGAAGGCTATGCACTGCCCCAGAAAGAAAGGAGAGTACAGGGGAAGGCAGAGTTCCGCAAACGCCTCCCCCCGTTGTCGCAACATTCCCCTGAGGGCGTCTATTGCGGCCTTCTCCAGAGCCTCAAAAGAACATTCCCGCAGGAATCCCCAGCCGGCGAAGATTTCTGAGGAGACAAGCTCACGGGGAATCCGGACCCTGAATCCCTCTCCCGACAAGGCCCTCAGGACGAGGATGGTAATACCCCGTTCCCAGACCCTTTCACCCTCGTTCCAGAGGGTTTGAGGACTACCAGCCCGGAAGACCAGGCCTCCCTCACAGCTCCGCTCAAGAAGGGGGAAAAAAGAAGACAGTACCTCTCCAAGAAGAGGCGGTTCAGCAACAATATGCACCCTGCCTTTCCCTTCCTGTTCCTTCTCCCAGAGAAAGAGCGCCAGCCGGAAGGCCTCCTCTCTGAGGGCCGTGTACCCTTCCTGAAACCCTCGCTCAACCTCCTCTGGAGGCATGCCCCATACACTCAGGGGAAGGTAGAGGAAAGCACTCCGCTGCCAGAAGGAAAAGGAGGGAACATCAACAGGAAGAAAAGGGAAGAAGCATTCCCGCGCACACTCGGCAAAAGCCCCATGGGGTTCACCCACAAGGACTTTCTTCCTCTCCGGAAGGGCAAAAAGAGCAAAGAGCCCCCAGAATTCCTCCGGTCGCCGGGCAAGGAAAAGAAAAGCGGTTTCAGAGGGGGGAAGAACCTCGCAGAGCTCTCCCAGGAGGTCCCCATCCTGGCTGGAACAGAGGAAAAGCGCCTTTTCTCTCAAAAGGGAGTTTTTCAGAAAAGCCTGGAAAAACGCCAGCAATTCTCCCTGGGTGACCAGAACAATGTAGCGGAAAACCCCAAGTGTGGCCCGGAAAAACCTCTGGATCGGAAGAAGCGGAACCTCCTGGGTCACAAAGGGAGGGAGGGGAAACTGCGAGAGTAGAGTCCGGACCTCCTTCCCTCCCTTCCAGTCCCTTCCCCCTTCCTGGATCCGGACAGTTATTTTTCTCTTCGAAGCTTTCTCCATAGCCCGTAGCGAACACTGTCAGCAAGTGCTTCCCAGCTTGCCTCGATGATGTTCGTTGAAACCCCTACCGTCCCCCACACACGCTCTCCATCAGTTGACTGAATCAGCACCCTGATTTTGGCAGCCGTTCCCTCTTTTTCCGAGAGCACCCGCACCTTGTAGTCCGAAAGACGAATGCGCTTCAGGGCGGGATAGAGTCTCTCGAGGGCCTTTCGCAGCGCATTATCCAGAGCATGAACCGGTCCATCGCCCTCCGCTACGGTATGGACAACATCCTCATCCACCCGAATTTTCACCGTGGCTTCGGTCACCGTGTTCTCTTCTTTCCGCTTTTCCACAATAACCCGGAAACTCTCAAGGTCGAAGAATTTGACTTTTTCACCAAGGGTCTCCCGGAGGAGAATCTCAAAGGAGGCGTCTGCTCCTTCGAACTGGTATCCAAAGTTTTCCGCCTCCTTGATTTTCTGGACGAGGGCGTCAACCCGGGGGTCTTTCGGGTCAAGTTCAACGCCCATCTCCTTCGCTCGGTACACGATGTTGCTCTTTCCTGACTGATCCGAAACGAGGATTCTCCGCTGATTCCCCACCGCCTCCGGAGGAACGTGTTCATAGGTCGCGGGGTGGCGCAAAATGGCACTGGCATGGACACCACCCTTGTGGGTAAAAGCACTCCGCCCTACGTACGGCTGGTAATCGTCGTGACGAAGGTTGGCAATTTCACTTACAAAGTGGGAAAGCTCAAAGAGCTTCCGTATCCGGTCCTCGGGAATAGAGGCAACACCCATCTTGAACCAAAGATTGGGAATAACCGTGCAGAGGTTTGCATTGCCACAGCGTTCTCCGTACCCGTTGACGGTTCCCTGAACCTGGACCGCTCCCATGCGCACCGCCGCGATGCTGTTAGCCACTGCCACACCACTGTCGTTGTGCGCATGGATACCCAGGAGAACTCCCTTCCCCAGACGTTCCCGCACCACCTTCATGACTTCCTCAACCTCGTGGGGCAGGGTACCCCCGTTGGTGTCGCAGAGCACAAGAATCCGGGCTCCTGCCTCCCAGGCTACCTGAAGGGTTTTCAGGGCATACTCGGGGTCAGCCTTGTACCCATCGAAGAAGTGTTCCGCATCGTAAATCACCTCTCGTCCCTGCTTACGAAGGTACGATACGGAATCCTCAATCATGCGGAGGTTCTCGTCAAGCGTCGTTTTCAGGGCCTCAGTCACATGGAGCGTCCAGGATTTCCCGAAAATGGTGACGACCGGCGCCTCCGATTCCAAAAGCAGACGAATGTTTCGGTCCTCCTCAACTGCACTGTCTGCCCGTCGGGTGCTTCCAAAAGCACAGATTTTCGCGTGTTTCAGAGGGAGTTTCCGGACTTCTCTGAAAAAGGCAACGTCCTTGGGGTTGGCCCCTGGCCATCCGCCCTCGATGTAGTGGAACCCCATCTCGTCGAGTTTTTCCGTAATGCGGAGCTTGTCCTGAAGTGAAAAATTCACCCCTTCCATCTGAGCGCCGTCACGCAATGTGGTATCGTAGATTTCCACCTGGGGTTTTCCTTCCATGATCTTCACTCCTCAGAGAAATTCTCGAAGTTCCTGGAGGGTGTGCACCACTATGTCCGGCTGCACAGGAGAAGACAACACTTCTTCACGCTTCGCAACGCCCGTCAAAACAAGGATGGTCAACACACCACAATTCTTACCCAAAAGGACATCAGTGTCAATACGATCCCCGATAACGGCCGTTTCCTCCCGCCTGAAACGCAGAGTCTCAAGGAGGAAAAGGAGGATATCAGGAGAGGGTTTACCAATGATTCGGGCACGCTGGCCTGAGGCTCGCTCAAGACTGGCAATGATGGCTCCTGCTCCAGGGATCACCCCTGAATCCGTCGGATAAGTGGGATCGGGGTTTGTGCCCACAAGCTGCGCTCCCTTGAGGAGAAAGTCAAGACCGGTCTTCATCTTCTGGAAGGTGAAGCGCCGATCAAGACCAACGACAACGAAGTCCACGCCCCTCGAGGAAAAGCGGGGGAGAAGTTTCAAACCTGCCCGCCTGAGCTCCTCTTTCAGGCCCTCCTCCCCTATGGCGTACACTCTCCCTCCTGGCTTTTCTCTCTGGAGATACCCTGCGGTGACAAAAGCAGAGGTGAAAATCTCTTCAACCCCTGCCTCAACTCCCATGGTATTGAGCTTCGCTGCGTAACCCTCACGGGGGAGGAAAGTATTGTTGGAGAGGAAGGCTATCCGGAATCCCCTCAAGCGGGCAAAGCGCAAAAAGTCTATGTTTTCCCGAATAGGAGTGTGCAGAAGATATACCACGCCGTCGAGGTCAACGACGAAATTCCTGATGTTCTGCAGGATTGCCCGATGGTCCAAACGCATCGCCCCCGTTACCCTCAAAGAGATTTTCTTGAAGATAGAACACAGGGGGCGAAAAATCAAGAAGGATTAGGGTTATCCTCTGAGGTACCGTCGCTCAATGGCCCGAATCTTCTCAACTTTTGGGGCCGAACGGCCTCCCTGGAACTCGCTTTCGAGAAAGGCTCGAACGAGCATTTTGGCAAGCTCTGGCCCCACAATATGCCTCCCCAGGGTGAGCACATTGGCGTTGTTGCTCTTTTTTGCTCGCTCAGCTGAATAAATGTCGTGGGCACAGGCCGCGTAAATTCCAGGAATCTTGTTGGCTACCATTGCCATACCAATCCCCGTGCCGCACACCAGAATCCCACAGGTGTACTTCCCTTCCCTGATTCCAAGGCAAGCCTGAAGAGCAACATCAGGGTAATCGACAACTTCGTCCTCAGAGAAAACCCCAAGGTCCTCAAAGGCAAAGCCTTCTTCCCGCAGGTAATCGGCAATGACCTTCTTCAGAGGGAAACCAAAATGGTCTGAAGCAAGAACAAGCATACTGCCACCCCCTACTTTCCTTTCGCCGTGCTGAGGAGCCACCGACCCACCTGGGCATCGGTCACGAGATCCGTCAACCATTTCCCCCGAAGGGCACCGAGAATGGCCTCTTTCTTCTCCATTCCTCCGGCAATACCAATCACCCGCGAGCCTCTCTCCCGAATACGCTTCACATCAACTGCAATTCTCTTCTTGTCGAGGTCACACATGATAACCTCTCCGTCGATATTGAAAAAGGTTCCACAGATTGCTCCTACGGCTCCTCTCCGCACAAGTTCCTCTATTTCCTGCTCCTCGAAATTCCCGGTTTCAATGAGCAGACTCGTTTCTCTTCTCATGCCCCCTATGCCCACCAGAGCCACATCCACCTCTTCAGCCATTCTCAGGACTTCCTGAACCTCCTTTTCACTCAGAAAAGCGTCTCGTGTTTCCGGGCTTTTGGCAAACGCAGGAGCAAAGAGGTATACCGGCTCTCCTCCCAGCCGGCTGGCGAACTCCTTTACCAGCTCAATGGCCACCGTCTTCCACCGCCTCCCACCGTAACCACCCATCATCTGCACAACCCGTATCCCATGGAGGTCCAGGCGGGGGAGGTACTCAAGGACACTGTGGAGTGTTCTCCCATAGGCAACACCGACACTGGTGTACGGAACGAGGTTATCCCGCAGAAAGGAAGCCGCTGCCTGAGCCACAGCCTTCACGACTCCCTCGGGAGTTCCGCTGTACGTCCGGACAACCACGGCATTCTGGAGGTCGAAATGTTCTGCCAGTGACTGAGAGAGCTCGGCATCGACTTCCCCGCTTCTTCGAATACGAATCTCCACAATACCAATCTCTCGAGCCCGTTTCAACATGCGGTAGACTTTCTGCGGGGAAACCCCAAGAAGCTCGGCAATCTTCCTCTGGTTGAGGTCCTCAAGGTAATAGAGTTCAGCGACCTTTGCCAGGCGCTCAAAATCCTCCTCTCTCGCCATCCTGGGTGACAAAGGCTTTCCCCCTTTCAACCCCTTTCCTCGTCGCTATTTTATTGACTTCTCGAAAAAGTGGCAAGGAGTTCCCGAATCTCCCTCTCCAGAGCCTCCTTTTCCTTCTCACCAAGAGGCTTCAGGGGTTTCCTGGGGAAGCCACCCTCAAAGCCAAAGAGGTCCATGGCCGCCTTCACCCCACTTACACCGTATCGCCCAGAGACGAGGCTATTGAGTCGAGCGACGAAGCGGTGGAGGGGAAGACCACGCTCAAGGTCTTTTTGAAGTCCAAGCTCCACCAGGTCACAGCAGAGGTCAGGGAAGACGTTGGCCAGAGACAGTACTCCTCCGATGGCCCCCACAAGGAGGGCCGGGAAGACGAAATCGGCAGACCCGGCGAGGACGAAGAACTCCTTCCCCTCTGAGGCGGCAATGTAGGCGTCGTAGTTGCCCTTTGAGGTGTCCTTGAGGCCGAGGATATTGGGGTGTTCGCTCAAGCGGGCAATGAGGGCAGGAGAAAGGCAGAGGTTGTTGGCCACTGCAGGGTTATTGTAGAGGAGGACCGGTTTGTCCACTGCTTCGGCGACTTCAGTGAAGTACTCATAGAGGGCGTCATCGGTCATTCTCCTTGCGAAGAAGGAGGGGGGCATGAGGCTCACAAAGTCCACCCCAAGACGATGAAGGTCCTGGGCGAGCTTTTTGGACTCAAAGGTAGACTCACAGCTTGCTCCACCAATGAGGACCTTGTCACCCTTCACCTCAAGGACTGTCTCGATGACTCTGAGCTTCTCGTCATACGTGAGGCTCCGGAATTCCCCATTCGTCCCCAGGGCAAAGTACCCCCGAAGCCGGGTCTTCGAGAGCTTCTCAACATTCCGTTTCAATGCCTCAAAGTCGATGGTGCCATCATCCCGAAAGGGGGTCACAATGGGGGCAAAGACCCCGGTGAGCTTTTGTCTTGTGTCTTCAGGCTTCATGGAACTCACCTTCCCTGGCGAAGAAATCGCCTGGCTATTTCCATACACCCAAGAATAGAGCAGTTCTCCTTGAGTTCTATCTCGAAGTCTCGAAAGACACGCCGTTTGTACTCAAGAAGCGCCGAACCAGCTCCACCCGTGATGACCATAGTGGGATGCAACGTAAGGCGCTCGGACATCATATCAAGGGTCTTCCGCATTCTCCCCACAATGCCCCCAACCAGAGCCCTCAAGCATTCCTCTCTCGTGGTGTCCAGGGTGAGACCTGAAAAGGAAGCTTTTTTCTGGACGAGACTCGTCCTGTCCCCCGTAAGATAGGGTACGCACTTCACCTTTCCCTGCCCTTTTCCTTCGAGAACTTCTGCCAGATAAGCATGGTAGAACGTATCCGGCGGTAACTCCCTGCAGAACTGGGAGCGGAACCACTCCAAGGCAAACCCCCCAATCACAATGTCATACATGAGCCACCTTCCGGGAAAGGGGTGGGTTCGCAGGTAGTACCGTTCATCTGGAAGGGGATGATCCAGGCATATGACGAGGATTTCCGAGCTCCCCGAAATGTTGAGTACCTGCCCGTGTTCAAAAAGCCCTGCCCCCAAAGCAGCAGCAGAGGTGTCGTTGGATCCCACAAGCACAGGAATACCGGAGGGTAAACCCGTTATCCGGGAGGCTTCCTTAGTGATTTTCCCTGCAACTTCAAAGGAGGGCACAACCGGGGGGAGCTTCTCAAGGGGAATGCCAAGGTCGCGGGCAAGGTCTTTACTCCAATCTGAAGCAGCAACGGTGTTGTAAAGCCCTGTGACCGAAGCATTGGTGGGGTCGATAATCCAACGATTCACAAGCTTTTTGAGAAGGAAGGTATTCAGATGCCCAAGAACTGCAGCCCTTGCGAAGACCTCCGGCCTCTCCTCCTTAAGCCAGAGCATGCTGGTCAGAGAGATTCCTCCCGGATACGGAATGTTCCCGGCCACCTGGAGAAACCGCTCCTTCCCTATTATCCGCACCGCTTTCCTTGCTTGTTTGATGCTCCTTCTGTCCCAGTGGATGATGGCAGGAAAGAGAGGAGTACCTTCGGCATCCATGGCGATAAGTGCCGGGCTGAACACGCAAGGGACAATGAGTTCAACTTTCCGAGCGTATCCCTTTTCTTCGAGGCTACGGGTCACTTTAAGGAAGGCCTGCCACACCAGGTCGGGGTGAATCTGCACGCTCAGGCCGTCTGCTTCGTAATTGTACTCCACCCTGTCCTGGGTGACGGCAACAAAGTTCTCATCGAAAAGGACGCTTTTGAGAGAAGAAGTGCCCGCATCAACAGCCAGAATGTAATCCCGATTCATGGAATCCCCCTTACTTCGCCCCAAAAGCCAGGTTGGGTAGAAACGTCACCAAGGAAGGGAAAACAGTGATGAGCGCAAGTACAACGAGGATGGGAACCAAGAAGGGCAACGAAGCCCGGGCAATACGTAGCGGTGAAAGTCCAGAAACTCTGCTGAGAATGAAAAGACTCATTCCGAAAGGCGGTGTTAAAAGCCCGATCATAAGATTCAGTACCATGACGAGGCCAAAATGTACTGGGTCGATCCCCACTTTTGTGATGAGTGGAACAAGTACCGGAACCAGAATTGATATTGCGGCAATAGTCTCCATAAAACAGCCGATGGCAAGGAGGAAGAGGTTTAAAAGAAGAAGAACCACTAAGGGACTAGTACTTATACTCGTCATGGCCTCTGCCAGAACAATCGGTGCTCTTCCACGGATGAGAACCCAACCGTAAAAAGTGGCACAGGCAATGATGAAAGTGATTGTGGCAGTCTCAACCGCGGTTTCTCTGAGAATTCTCCAGAGCTCTCGCAGAGAAAGCTCACGGTACACAAAAAAGCTCAGCACGAAGGCGTAGGTAGCCGCAATAGCAGCAGCCTCGGTAGCGGTGAAAATGCCGCTGAGCATGCCGAGGATCAGGATAAAGGGGGTAAGTCCTGGAGCCAAGGCTTCCTTAAAGGCTTTTAAGAGCTCCCCCATGGGTGGCTTTTTGTCACGGGGATATTTCCTGCCATAAAAGGCGGTCATGATCATGAGAGCAGCCCCAACAAGGATACCAGGGATAATACCCCCGATAAGCAGCCGTCCAATAGAAGCACTGGCTAAGATTCCATACACCACAAGTGGGACACTCGGGGGAATAATGGGACCTACGGTGGCTGAAGCCCCAGTGATAGCACAGCTAAACTCGTCATCGTAACCGGCTTCCCGCATCGCCTTGAGTTCCACAATCCCCAGACCGGCCGTGTCAGCCGTAGCAAGACCACTCATCCCAGCAAAGATCATGCTTGCTAAGATGTTGACCTGACCAAGCCCTCCACTCCAGTGCCCCACAAGCATGCGAGCAAAGCGAAAAATCCTCTGGGTAATACCCCCGGCGTTCATGAGCTTTCCAGTAAGCAGAAAAAGCGGGATGGCCAGTAGCACAAAGCTATTAACACCATACAGTACCCTTTGAGCCACAACCCCAAGGGGAATAGCATTCCCCCACATGAGGAACATCGAGACCAGTCCAGCTATCCCAAGAGCAAAAGCCACCGGCAAACCGGTCAGGAAGAGGAGGATGAGAAAACCCACAAAAATTACGAGTTCCACCGTTCGCCACCCCTATCGGCGCACTTTGGCAATTCTCGCGCGGAGTGCAGGATTTCCCTGCTCCACAGGAAGAGCGCAACAATCATGAGCAAACTTCCTACAAAGGAGATGATATAGAGATGCCCCATTCTGAGCCAGCCAATGGAACCCACTGGACTTCTCCACATTTGCCTTGCCATAACGGAGCTCCCATAAAGGACAATACTCAGAAAGGCAAGCATGACCGGAACAAAGGCAATGTAGAACACCCGCTGGGCACGGGGCGACATTCTCTCTAAGAAAGTGGAAACGCAGATGTGGTCACCCTTTCGAAGGGCCACCGTTGCTCCCAGGAAGGTGATGAACATAAGGGTGTACCTTGCAGCCTCTTCGGTCCAGGGCACGGAGAACGGCAGAACATAGCGGATCAGAACCTGGGCTACAACAAGGAACAACATCAACACAAAAGCCAGGGCCACCACAACTTCCAATACCCTCGAAAATACACACGGTTGACGACTTTTCAAAGCTTTCCACCCCCATGCCCACACCTGCCTCTGGCTAAGGCCAGAGGCAGGTGTGCCCTTGAACAACCCTAAAAATCAATAAGAGAGAACTTCTTCCCAGGTTGTCACTGTCCACTGAGTTTTAAAGAGCTCTTCAACTACAGGTTTCGCTTTTGTCCGGAAGGCCTCCACATCAGGCACAACAATTTCCATACCTTTGTTCTCAAGTTCCTTAATGATTTCCTGCTCCCTTTCCACGATCTGTTGTGCAGCCCACTCAGTAGCCTCCTTGCCTGCACGAAGAACAGCCTCCTGGTGTTCCTTGCTCAGCTTGTCGAAAAAGGTTTTGTTGATCGAAAGATATCCGGTTTGCACCAAGTGTCCGGTGAGACTCAAGTACTTTTGAACCTCATAGAGGTGGAAAGAGAGAATTTGAGGAGGGTCGCCTTCTGAAGCATCGGCAACACCAGTCTGGAGCGCTGTGAAAAGCTCAGTAAGAGGCACAGGAACAGTGTGAGCTCCCAGAGCCTGCCATACTTTAATCCAGGTCGGAAGCTGCGGCAAGCGAAGCTTGATCCCCTTGAGATCCTCGGGAGTCCGGATGGGCTTGTTCGAAGTGAAGTGTCGTACTCCCCGATAGACGACCCCAAGAATCATGGTATTCCCGTTTTTCAGGATTTCTTCTCTGGCCTTCTCTCCTAAGGGACCATTCCAGACTCTGAGGAAGTGGTTCCAGTCCTTCATGACGAAGGGCGAGTCAAAAAAGTAATACTGAGGAGCGAAGATCTGGATAATGTTTCCGCCGCCTGTATTCATTTCGAGGGCCCCAACGGAAACCGCTTCTACGATTTCCTCTTCAGAGCCCATCACACCACCAAAGAACGTCTGAACTTCGATCTCCCCATTACTGTATTGTTCAACCAGCTCTTTAAACCTCTCCCCCGCCTGGCAGAGAATATGTTTTGGGTCAAATGCACTGGCAAGACGGATAGTTACCTTTGCCGCATAGGCAGTTCCAAAAAGCAACACCCCCACAACTACAACCACAAGGCAACTGATGACTCTTAGTCGTTTCACTCCAGATCATCCCCCTCTCCAAAGAGTCGTACAGTTCGCCTATACGAGAGTAAAGAGATTCCGGGAAAACCTACGCTTTTGAGAGTTTCTCGCGACCACCCCCTTTACTTGGCCCAGAAAAACTGGCTCAACCAGCAGTCCATCCTCCATCAACAGGGATATTTGCTCCAGTGATATAGCTTGCTCGAGGGGATGCGAGGAAAAGAATGAGTTCGGCTACTTCCTCAGGCGTTCCAGGTCTCCCAAGGGGAGTCCGGGAAACAATGAGACTATGCCACTGAGGGTCGGCAAGTACTTTTTCCACCATGGGTGTTGTGATGAACGCTGGAGACACAGCATTAACTCTTATCCCGTACTTTGCCCACTCTACCGCAAAAGCCTTTGTAAGCTGCCTCACTCCACCTTTAGTCGCAGCGTAAATGGCTCTCTCCGGTAAAACCTCTTCACTCTGTAAAGACGCAAGGTTAACAATGACCCCTCCCTCTCCTCGCTCAATCATATGCCTTCCAACCTCAAGGCAGAAGAAAAAAGTCCCCTTGAGGTTAATGTCCACCATGAAATCCCAGTCTTCCTCTGTATACTCTATTGCCGGTTTTCTTCTATTTACCCCGGCGCAATTCACCAAGACGTCGATTTTCCTAAACCTCCGCAAGACGTCTTTTACCGCCTCCCGGATGGCGGGAACTTGAGCGACATCGACCGTAACGGCGAACGCCTGGTAACCTTCGTTCTCTAATTCCCGTACATATCGTTCACTCCCGGCCTGGTCGATGTCAGCAATTACACAGATTGCTCCCTCCTGGCAAAAACGGCGCACCGTAGCCTTTCCAATACCGTTGCTTCCTCCTGTTACCACGACAACTTTACCCTCGAATTCCCCCAAAAAGACCACCCCCCGGCAGACTTATTTGTTAAAAAAAACATGATGCTCTTAACAAAATTGTATGGTGGAAAACTCAATCTGTCAATCTTTCCTCACGAACTTTTGTCAGAAGAAATCCCCTCCAGGAGAAAACACTCAATACAATTGCAGCCACAAACCCCGCTGCAAAACCATTGTTGTAAAGGTTAATGCCTCCATGAAGCGCCCCTATGCTCATGGCCACAAAAAGATGCAAAAAACCAGCTAAAACCCCAGCAAAGATGCCAAAAGCCCCTGCCAGAGGAGCCAGAGCAGAGGAGAAAAGAGCAGCAAGAAGAGGTCCAGGTTCACAAGCCCTGAAGGGCGCGCAGAGAGTCCCAAGGTACACCCCAAAGATAACGGGGAAGACATTCCGGGGATGCTTTCCAAAAGCAGCAAAACCTACCATGGTGAAAATCCCTCCAAGAACAGGACCGTTGAAGCTTCCTTCCACTAGAAGAACGTAGAAAACCCCAAGAATTCCAGTTACTCCCATATTACAGAGAGTGGCCGAAGGTGAGAGAGAAAAAAAATCAACGATATCTTTTCCAGAGGAAGCGAGAATGATTTTCCACTGCCTGAAAACCCGGGGATCCATGAGAAAGCCAGCAAAGACAAAGCAGGAAAAGAGTAGGATAAGGACAAGGGGAACGCAGGGTGGAGCATGTTCTTTCCAGAGGAAAGCAGACTCAACCTTCAAACCAAAGCCTTCAAAAAGAGCACAGAGTAGAATTCCTACAATTCCCCCAGAAAAGCCAATGTTGTAAAGGTTATAACCCGAGTGAAAAGAAGCTGCTCGAGGAGCAATGGCCAGGGTGAGAAAACCGCTCAAAATGCCAGAAACTACGGCGAGTTCGAAGCGGAGACGCCACCCCCATACAAGAAGACCCACCACCGGCGCCAAGGAAGTGGCAAAGAGGCTTGCCGGGAGAAACTCCCGGAAATCTTTCCGAGCAAAACGTGTAAAGAGAAAGCACCCGAAGAGAATGGGAAGGATATTCAGAGGGTTTTTCCCGAAAAAAGCGAAAGCCATCAGGGTACACCATGAGGCAATATGATCTCCCCTAAGGGCAGGGACAAGGAGCAGTAAAACCCCTCCCACAAAACCAACCAGAGCAACATTGAGAAGAGTAGCAGGAATACCACCCACCTCGAAGTAATCAGTAACGAGTACGCCGGGATGTAGCCATATGGCAGAAAGACCGGAAAGAAGCTTCTGGGGTTCTTCGCTCAGAAGCGCAAGAATCAGAAGAAGAGCAGGAAAGAGGAACAAGAGATACCTCCCCACAAGGACAAGACCTCCTTTGCTCCCTGTTACCTGTCTAAACGCGGTAAAATGTCACCACCACAGTCGATGATCCCAACCTTTGCCTCCCTGCCACACAGACCAAATGCCGTCTCCAGGGCTTCCTCAACCGAAGATGCGTGGCGAAAACCAAGTGCCTCTTTCTCCTCAACACTCATTCCTTCAGAAACACAGATCACTTCCCGGGAGTGCTCCATGATCCTGGCATGCAAAAGGAGTGTTGCAGCACAGACAAGGTCGTCAAAGCCCCCTTCTGCAACACGCCTCTTCAACTCCTGATACGGTAGTGTTGCATACTTTTTCAGTTCTCCGTGGGTGGGCGAAATGCCCTCAGGGAAAGGAGCAACAAGAATGGAAATCCCGCCCTTTCTCAAGCCCTTCTGGGCGTACGACAGGGGCTTTATTCCCTGCCAGTAATCGATATCTGCAGGGTACGCACTGACAATAACGATATCCGCAAGACCTGGAATCTTCTGTTCATAGATTTGCTTTGCGGCCCGGGCTCCCACCCGATGAGCACGAACCGGATCTCCTGCAACAACCCTGGCGATTTTTCCAGATTCATCGAGCACGACATTCACAATAAAGCGTAAACCCACGGCTTCGGCCACCATCTCTATTTCCCGCCGGACCTCGTTCTCAATCTCTCCAGCAATGTGCAGGTAGAGGTCCTTGAACATGGGCATGATGTGAGTTTTCCCTGTAGTTTCCCAGGAACATATTCCCGGCTGTATTGCCTTCCCACCCCCTCCATAACCTGCGTAGCAGTGAGGAACAATACTTCCCACCGCCATGAGGAAATCGGCCTCAAGGGCGAGTCTATTCACTTCAATAGGAATGCCACTTGGGGTGAATCCTATGCGGGTGAGGCAGCGGGGGTCCTGCCATTCGTGGTTCAGCACCGTTACCCTGTCAACGACTTCCGCGCCGAAACACCTCCGTATCTCTTCATCGGTCATGTACCGATGGGTTCCCAACCCGATGAGAACGGTGATATCCCTATCAGGAATCCCGGCTCTGTTGAGCTCGTCAAGGAGAACCGGGAAAATCCTCTCCCGAGGTGTTGCCCGTGTGAGGTCATCGCCCACAATGACGACCTTCATGCCGCGATGCAGCCTCTCTGCAAGAGGCAAGGAGGCAACAGGAGTCCGCAGGGAGGCGAGAATCGCTTCTTTTTCGGAGATGGTTTCTTCAAAGTTCCCAGGCTTTATGACGTACAGAAGATTCTCCAGAGAGAGTTCTACCTGGAGCGTTTGCTTCCCATATCTCAGCGGGATTACCCGTTTCACAGCCATTCCTCCATTCTTCACACGTTCTTCCGCAAGCAGGGCCCGAGAAACACAAGCGTCTTCGCACTCTCACGCTCCTGAAAGAGCACCACAACCCGCTTGCTTTCACCAAGGAGCTCGCCACCCCACTTTTCCGCAAACTTCTTATCACTCGCGAGAAAGAAGTCCTCCTTTGAAAAAGCCCTCGTGTCTCTCAAGGTTTTCCATCTCCTTCGCGATGCGCTCCACTATCAGGGAAACTTCAAGACCGCACTTTCTCAACAGAAACCCCCGCTCTCCCGAAAACCCAAAATTGCTCGGGGCTCCAAGCTTCAGAAACGGGGGGATGTTCCGCATCTTTTGGAAAGCCCGTAAGAGATTATCTCCCAATCCTCCCACCCTCGAGTGCTCTTCGAGGGTCACCACAAGACGTGACCCTCGGGCGATTCTCGCCACCATTTCCGGATTGAGGGGTTTTACAAAACGGGCATTGAAAACGAAAGTTCTGTACCCCCGTTTTTCGAGTTCCGCGGCTGCCTCCATACCAAGCCCTACAAGCTGTCCCAAAGCAACAATGGTGACATCAGCTTCCTGGAATTCCTGCCGTGTGAGTGGCTCAAACTGCCCAAGAACTACCTCCTGATGTTTCTCCAAGAACTCATCCTCCCCACTCCGTGCTCCAAACCTCAGGTACACCGGCCCCTGGAAGTTCCCCAGAAGATATCGCCCAAGAAGGAGCGCATCCTCGTAATCGCAGGGTTCGCTGATGACGATACCGTCCAAAACCGAGAGAATGGCAATATCCTCCAGGGCCTGATGGGTAAACCCTGCGTACTGGGCTGAGAATCCCGTGTCTGTTCCGCAGATTTTCACGTTGAGTGACCAGCGACAGATATCGGTACGAATCTGCTCAAAAGCTCTCATGGTGAGAAAGGTGGCATACCCGGAGATGACGGGAGTGAATCCTGCCAGAGCAAGACCGGCACAAACACCCATCCCCGTTTGCTCACAAATACCACACTCAATAACCCTCTCTGGGTACCTGTCTTTCACTTTCTTGAAACGCGAAACAGAATCCACCGAAACACAGATAATGTCCTTTCCTTCGTCGATGAGCTCCACCAGAACATCTTGCAGCGCTGTTCTCCGGCTCCTCATTGCTGTACCCCGGCTTCCAGGTATTTTCGGACAATTTCCTCAGAAAGACCGCAGTAGTGAGATTCCACTCTGTTCTCAAGCTCCACAACACCCTTGCCCTTCACCGTTTTGGTCACAACAACCATAGGACTTCCATCGTTCCGTCTCTTTGCCTCCCCAAGGGTTTTCCAGAGGACCTCAAAATCATGGCCCGGGATTTCCTGAACACTCCATCCGAAGGCTTTGAACTTCTCGCCCAGAGGTTCAAGGGGATGAAGGTCCTCGGTAAAACCGGAGAGTTGCAGATGGTTGCGGTCAACAATAAGGGTCAGGTTGTCAAGTCCGTACCGCAGAGCAAGAGGGAGGCATTCCCAGTTTGTGCCTTCGTTGAGCTCTCCATCGCCTGCAAGGACAAAGACGTGAAAAGGTCTGTGGCGAAATTTGAAAGCCAAAGCCAGGCCAATCCCCAAGGGAAGACCATGACCCAGAGAGCCTGTCGCAGCGTCCACTCCAGGTACCCCAAGCTCTGGATGGATGCCAAGAAGGGTCTCTCCCCGGCATCCGTATTCCTCAAAGAATTCCTCCGAAAGGAACCCTTTCTCAGCAAGAACTGCGTAAAGCGCAAGGCCCGCGTGACCCTTGGAGAGCACCAGCTGGTCCCGCTCTCGGGAAAAGAGGTTGTCCCCGTTGACGTTGAGAATACCGTTAAAGAGGCAGGTAAGAACCTCAACAACCGAAAGGGATCCACCAATATGGCTTACTCCGGCGCGAAACGTTGCCAGGATAATTCGTCTACGAACTCTCCAGGCAAAAGTCTCAAGGTATTCTCTCTCAAACTCCATCGGTAACCTCACTGCGCTGAGAGTATCTTTTCAATCCTCTCCATTGCCTGAGAGAACTCCCTGAGGTTGTGGGTCTGCGCACTTGAGGCGGCAATGTCCTCCATGGTGAAACCATCGAATTCGAGGCTCCTTCGGGCAAAGTCGAGTTTGTGGAGCTTCTCCTCTGTAGCTCTGGGAACTGCAAAGGGAGCTCTGGCCCGCTCTTCTTGAAGGAGGGTCATGCCCCACTCTAAAGCCTCAGGGTTCATGGTGATGACAAGGGGGAGTTTGGCAAGCTCCTCAAGGTGGAGGTAGGCATGGCCTGGGCCTTTCCGGGTGGAACAGACGAGGACTTTGGCCGGAGCTCCAAGGACCTCGACCGCATCAACGGCTCTTTTGGCCATGAGGATGCCGAAGAAGCGGAGGTCTGCCTCTTCAAGGGTAACACCTCTGGCTTTGGCTTCTTCGGTGAGCTCTGTTGAGGCCTCCCAGCGACCGAGCATCATGGTGATGACCGCCCGCCAGCCGCTGTAGTCAATACCCCGGGCCTTCCCCTTCTCGTACCCCCGCTTCATGGCCTGGGCAACCTGGACAACCTGGGGGACGCAGAAGCAGGAGGTGGCGTTCACCGGAACGCCAAAGCTTACGATTTCCTCCATCACCGCAAGGCCAGCCCTTGTGGCGGGAACCTTCACCATGAGGTTGGGGCTTGTCCGGGAAATCTCCAGGGCCTGGAGGACCATGGTCGCTTCATCGGTGCTTCTTCGTGGGTCAACCTGGAGGCAGACAAAGCCGTATTGGCGGCCTCTGCGGTAGAAGTTGGAGAGGAACTTGTCGGCGCCAAGCTTTCCCACCATCAGGTAGCGGTCGAACCACCCAGGATGCGTGTCGGAAAAGAAGACC